>Ga0209489_104809_pt1 | contig 24396 bp, 15 predicted proteins | sample SiratrowhiteBW_FD_187527 | JGI IMG/M metagenome (GOLD analysis project Ga0209489, IMG submission 187527) | Root nodule microbial communities of legume samples collected from California, USA - Siratro white BW (SPAdes) (version 2) | ecosystem: Host-associated > Plants > Roots > Nodule | place...
GTGATGATATGGTGTATGCAAATACAAGTAAAAACAAAACCTTCGATTTAGAAGCATACCTTTACAAGCCTTTGTCTTGGGGAATTTCTTCTTCCTTTCGTTCTCTCTCTTTTTCCCCTGTTTTTTTTAGTCTCCTTTTTTCTTAGCTCTCCAAGTCTCTTTTTTCTTCGCTCTCCAAGTTTCCTTTTTTCTTTGCTCTCTAAGTCCTTTTTTTTTCCAGTCCCCTTTTCCTCCTTTACTCCCCTTTTTATCAGTAAATTTGAGGAGTTGTGCTTCCCCCCAAAAGTAGGGATGTGGTAGAGATTTTTATGGGATTGTGGGAAGTTAGAGAGCTGAAAGAGTCTCTTTTTTATTATTATTACTTTTTGAATTTTGTATTTTTGTTTTATTTTATATATTATTTTTATTAACATTTTTTGTTATTTTTAAGTTTACATGAAGTCATCAGAGAGCAGTTCAGAAAGTTGGAGACTTTGACTGAGTAAACAAAGATGCATTCTCAAACGGTCTTTTTTAATATTCTTTTTTACTTCTTTTTTTTATTTTCGTTTTTATTTTATTTTATTATTATTTTTTATTTTCTTTTTTTTATTTTTATTTTAAAAAAATGCTTAATTGATTAAATTTAACTTCTTTTTTTTATATCTTTTTATAAATATCTAAACTAATCAAATATTATTTATTTTGTAATAATTCCTAAAAAACATTTTTTTAATTTATTATTTTTGAATTTATTATTATTTACCCGGACGAAATCGGGTGTTGGCAGCGTGACTTACGAAATAACGGCCGCACTTTGACCTAATTTAAGAGGCGAAAGTTATAAAAGGGAGGCTAGGTCAAACATTGGAGAGGACTTCTCACGTATCACCTCTCATTCGTGGAGATCTCTTGGAGGCCACCGTCATCAAGCTCCATTCTTTTTCTTTTGTATTTTCATGGCTACCATGAGTAGCTAACTTCCTTTCTCTTGGGATTGAATGTAAATTCTCACTTCAAATGCACTCTTAATTTTATATTTATATCATTGAATCCAAAAACCTTTGTTTCACGTTTTACTATATCTTGCTTTATTTTAGATTTCTCATTGTGACTGGAAAGCACTGTTTGGAATTGGAACTAAACGGTAATGCATTACACGTATAAGTTCAGGGATGGATTATAGTGTAATGACTGCTTATAGCAACCGATCTTAATGTTGATTAGGTTATTCTAGCGACTAGGGATAGAAGCTAGGTAATTTAGTTTATGAAATTCAATGCTAGAGGAATTAGGTAGAAAAAGCTTTTATTTGCGCAGATTGGTAATTGAAAAAGATGATATTGAATTAGGTTAAGAGTGTATGCGAAGGAGAATATTACGATTCAATCCCAAGGCCTTTATTACTATTTAATTCACATTTTTACTACTCATTGCTTTGTTATAACGTTTCCCAAATCATTCAATCATTATCTGTTGTTTATTCGTTCATAATACAATTAGTTGTAATTCAATTTACAATCAAATTTCATTCCCTATGGATACAATACTTTTCTTACTTACTATATTACTTGTAAACTCAGTACACTTGCTGAAAATCTTTTAATACCAATAAAATAAAATAAAATAGTGGACATTACTTATGTGGATTTGTTGTCTTCTTCAAGAAGTGAATGACACTTATATTTTTTCGAACATTATTGTGAATAGACACAAATAAAAGATAGAGAAACAAATTTAACACAACAATTGGTTGTTGTTGAGTGTGTACTCATGTAAAAACAATAACCCTTTTATGTCAAACTACATATCGATTGAAACTTTTGTATTCAAGATTTACAAATATATTTTGAATCCAAAAAATATATTATGCATTGTATAATTTGAAATATTTTTCTGAATTTTATAATTAAGCATAGATATTTTAGATATTTTCAATATCTCATTGAGGTGTAGGAAGAAATGATGAGAGTCCAAAAAGTAATTACTTAAAAAAAATTCTTAAAAAGTTAAGTCCATGAGTTGATCCAAATAGTTGGGTATTGTGACTTTTATATATATTGAGATCAAATCATATATATAATTTAGTTTATTTATTCTTTATATTCAATTGAATTCTTCTTATTATGTTCATAAGGTTAGTAAAGTGTTGTGACAATAAGCTATAAACATGACAAATTGGAGATTTAGTGGTTCACCTATCAATTGGTTAAAAATGATAATTAACACTTATTTTATCCGAAATATCAATTCAACAAAAAAATTACTTGATATATGAAGCCATCTTTTTTAAATTGAAATTTTATTAAATTTTTAGATTTAGGGTTTCTAATAAGTATTTTTTAAGTTTTAAGTATTTTTAAAAATCGACATATATGTTTGTTCGATTTATGCATTTTACTGTTAATTTTATATTCTATCTTACAATCTTTTCAACCTCGTTTAAAATAAAGTATATTAATTAATATAGACTTAAGTAAATGTCATATTTCATTATGTTGATTAATAAGAAGAGTAAATATAATTTTAACTTAGGTAAAAGTAGAAATAAAATTTTGATAAATACTTTAAAATATGCGACAAAAATTAGAAATTAAGGTTTTAAAAAACATTACTTAACGTTTAAAATAAACTACAAATTACTAAAAAATATTTATTTTTCAAACGATAAGGTTAAAGAAACTCTTTTTTATTAGTATAAAAAAGTTATTATTTAAAAATAATATATATATACACGTAACAATTGATGGAATATAATTGACTTTAATGAAATTAATTATATTTTGTAAAAAATTAACACCACTTAATACTTTTATTTATAACTACATTTAATATAAACTATAATTTTTACAACAAATTCATAAGTTACGGTTCCGCACACAAATAGAATTATTAGTTATTACGGATGAGAAGTTAATCTCACTCTGACATCTTTAGTTTTTCACCAAATATTTTTAATGTTTTCCTTCCTAATTCTGTGCAATTATCTTTGTAGACAATATATTTCATTCAAATTATGATGTCAATAAATATCAAAACAGATTATTTTTTAACAAGTTAAATTCAATATACAAATTTAATTTAAATAATTAAATGTATATTTTACAAGTCAATTCTAAATTTCAGGTTTCTACATTATATATATATATATATATTAACATTTACGTATAAGTTATCCAAAAGACAAGCATAAACAAGAAGAAATGGAAGAAGAAGAAAGCTTCAGTTACGCCATACAGTGGTGAGCCTCAACGTGCTATCAATGGCCATGTACACAGTCACAGAGCTTGGGATTTTTGACATCATAGCGAAAGAAGAAGGTGAGGTGGCAAACTACATTGCAGCACAACTTCCAAGCAAGAATTCAGAAGCAGGCACAATGATTGATCGTATCCTAGGGCTCCCTGCATGTCACTCTGTCATTGATTGCACATTGCTTGCTGATCAACATGCTTCTCCTTCCCAACTCAAGAGGCTCTACTGTCGCCAAATATTTTACTTCCTTTCACGATGTTGGCTTTCTAGGCCCTTACATAATGTTGGTTCATGACAAGACCTCACTTCAGAGCCGGTCAGTTTTTCTCTTCTTACTCTCACTCGTTAATTAGACGTGTAACATAAATTTTGCTATAAAGGTAATTCTATAATCACAAAGCATTTATAGAAATTAGCTTATGTATTAATTAATTACATTTATAGAAATTTTAAACTAATTTATGTTTAATGTTTTTGTTTATTGTTTAAATATATTATGATAATATATATATATATATATATATATATATATATATATAACACTTTATAATTACTTTTAGTCTGTAAATATATTGTATAAACACATGTAACTTTTGTGTTAATAATAATAATTACATATTTCTTCTTCCTCTCGTTTATCTAACATGGTAGAAGATGATATACTCTAAATGGTATGTAATAAACAATTTTATATAATTACGGAACTGAACCAAGTGAAGTATCAAGAGAAAACTACTGAAATATTTTTTTTAGGAAGATTATATATCACCCCAGAACAAGTTACTCATGTTCTTTTTCTCGTGTCAATTGGTTTATACAATAGAGCCAAACATGTCGTGGCCATAGCAGGACGATACTATAATTATTTATAATTATTTAAACATGTTTTCAAATCATTGCCGAATATTTAATAATCCAAGTTCCATCAGTAAAACAATATTTGATAATTCAAGTAAAAATTTCATCCACATTTCAAAGTAGAGCTTTTGTCTCTTTTGCCAGTTTTTACGTGATTTCTAGTTCTAGCTCTAATGGATTGTAACGTCATTTCGTACATGTCTTATATAGTGTCTGTTAGACCTATTATAACAATGTCACATAGTGTCTGTTAACTTAGTATCTCAATCAGGTTTATAAGGCAGAAAGAAAGAAACACATCGTTTCGCACCACTCCTCCCCGTACCGTTCTGGACCGCTCCTCTTTGAGTTGTTTTGCACTGTTCCGTACCGTTCCTCCGCGTCGTTCCACACTGCACCTTGCCGTTGCGTCACCCTGTGTCGCACCGTACTACGTTACGTAATATTGTTTCTCCGCAATTTTGGAAGGTTGGTTAGGTTGGAAGGTTGGAAGATTGAAAAGGAGATTTGAGACATTTTTAGGTTTTGGTTAGGTTACGAAGAGAGGAAAGAGGGAAATAAAGAGGAAAATGAAAGAGAGGAAAATAAAAGAGGAAAATGAAAGAGAGGAAATAATGGTAAAATGAACGAGGGAGATTTTGAACAAATATGAAAAGTTTTAAAAGTTTTTTAAAAACGTAAATAGATACTATGGTGTTATACTTTGACCCGAATTTACTATTTGCCCTTTCGTGTTTAGGGTTTTACATATCCCTTTTTGTATCTCACATTGAGAAAATAGAGAGTCACTTTTACAAACTGGTATTACAGCTTTAGGTTTAGGTCAAGAACCCTTTCTCTTCAGCCACCCTTCACAGTCTGCCGTGCCCCAATCCGCCACTACCGTCGCCGTCTCCGCGCACACCTCTACTGTGGCCGCACGACACAGCTGCCCAGTTTGTGCGTCGCCATCTCCACTGCCCAGTCTACATAGTCACACTCCTCCAGCGTTATTTGATTCGGTATGTTGGTAGTTGGTTCTTGGCTTTGTATTTGGATGAAAATTTCGTCCAAATTTGAAATTGAGAGGTTTGATGGGAAGATGAGTTTTACACTTTGGCAAGTGTGGATGGCCTCCATATTGTCCACCCTTGGCATCAAGGATGCCATCTATGGTAGAGAAGTCGATGCGGAAATGACGGATAAGAAGTGGAAGGAAATGGATGATAAGGTCTTTCCACTATCCAGTTGTGTTTAAGTGATGCAACACTTTAAAAGGTTCTCTCGGAAACAACCGTTATGGGTTTGTGGAAGAATTTGGAGGAGACATATATGAAGAAGTCTTTAACAATCAGTTGCAGTTGAAGCTACGCCTCTACACTCTTCATACGGCCGAAGGTACATCTATTTCCGATCATATTGTGGAGTTTACCTTCATCTTGAATGATTTGGGAAAGTTAGATGTCAAGGTAGAGGATGAGGACCAAGCTTTGTTGTTGTTGTGTTCTTTGCCTACACAATATAAGTCGCTTAGGGACATGATGAATTATGGTAGAGAGACAATTTCTCTCGAGGATGTGAAGGGGAACCTGCAAGCCAAATTGTATTTGGATAATGAGATGACTAGTGTTGATAAAGGAAGTCAAGGTGTTGGTTTAGTGGCCAAACGGGAGAGGTCTAAGGACAAAACCCGGATGGGAAATAGAAGTCGGTCAAAGTCAAAGCACAAGAATCTTACATGCAATTATTGTAAGAAGAAGGGACACATAAAGACCAATTGTTTTATTTTGCAGAATAAACAAAAGGGTCATGGAGGTGTTGCTTCAGAAGAGGTCAATGTGGCCAAGGATGATGACATATATGACGTTCTTTGTGTGGTTGATAATTGTGTCAATGATGAGAATGTTTGGATTATGGACTCGAGTGCTTCTCAACACATGACTCCAAATAGGGATTGGTTTGAGACATATGAGCCTTCAAGTGGAAAGGTTCTTATGGGAAATAATCATTTATGCAAGATTGCAGGTGTGGGGTCAGTGAAGATTAAATTCCATGATGGAAAGATATGAAGGTTGACGAGTGTGAGACATATACCCGATTTGAGTAAGAACCTGATTTCTTTAGGGTTTCTTGAAGAGAAGGGATGTAAGTTTCAAAGTGATGGTGGAGTTCTTTGTGTTTCAAAGGGAGCTCTCACCATTATGAGAGGAAAGAGAGTTGGAAACCTCTATTTCTTGCAAGGATCCACAGTCACAGGCTAGACCTTCGTTGCGAGCTCGGATCCTACCTCAGATGTCGATGTTATGAAGTTGTGGCATATGAGGTTGGGACATATGAGCGAGCGGGGAATGACCATTTTGAGTAAAAGAGGCTGGTTGTGTGGTCAATGCACAAGTAGCTTGGATTTTTGTGAGCATTGTGTATTTGACAAGCAAAAGAGATTGAGCTTCTCAACGGCCATTCACCGGACCAAGGAAACGTTGGATTACATCCATTCGGATCTTTGGGAACCTTCTCATGTGCCATCAAAAGGTAATGGTTCTCGCTATATGCTTACTTTCATTGATGATTTTTCAAGAAAGGTTTGTGCTTATTTCTTAAAGGAGAAAAGTGAGGCCTTTAAAGTGTTCAAGGAATGGAAGACACTCTTAGAAAATTAGACTGAAAAGAATATCAAGAGGTTGAGGACCGATAATGGTTTAGAATTTTGTAACCACCAATTTGATGAGTTTTGTAAAGCCGAAGGAATTGCTAGGCACAAAACATTGGTTAATACTCCACAACAAAATGGAGTTGCAGAAAGAATGAACTGTACATTGCTTGAAAGGGCTTGTTGCATGCTTTCCAATGTGGGTCTTGGCAAGGAGTTGTGGGCGGAAGCGATTAGCACGGGGTGCTATTTGGTGAATTGATCTCCCAAAACTTCCATAGAGTGCAAAACACCCGAAGAAGTATGGTCGGGTAAGCTGGCTAATTATTCAAACTTGAGGGTGTTTAGTTGTCCCGCTTATGTTCATGTAAATGAAGGGAAGATGGAGGAAAAAGCAAAGAAGGGTGTTTTTGTTGGGTATCCCATGAATGTGAAGGGGTTCAAGGTGTGGTGTCTCGCATCGTCTAAATTTCTCATTTCAAGAGATGTCACTTTTGATGAGTTAGCTATGTTGAAATCCAAGGATGTTGTGCTCAAGCCGACCATTATGGAGAAGGAGAAGATTGACAAGAAGGTTGAGTTTGAGGTGCCGGTCCACAAAGTGATCAAGAAGAGGCTATACAACATGAAGATTCTCATCTAGAAGAACAAGAAGAAGTTGAAGAGCAATCATATTTGTTGGCAAGACAACGTGAAAAGAAGAGAAATTAGAAAACCGGTGAGATATGTTGATTTTGCTTATTGTTTTACAGCTTTTGAAGAGGTAGAGTATAGTGAACAATCATCTTACAAAGAAGCTATTTCTTCCAAAAATGCAATGGATTGGGTTTCCGCTATGAATGAAGAGCTTCAATCGTTGGAAAGAAATCACACTTGGACTCTTGTGAAGCCACCTAGTGATAAGAAGATTGTGGGTTGTAAGTGGGTCTTCAAGAAGAAGGTAGATGGTTCAAGACCAGAAAGTCTTTGGTATAAGGCAAAACTTGTGGCGAAGGGTTATAGTCAAGTTCAATGTGTGGACTTTAATGAAGTATTTTTCTCCTGTTGTCAAGCATACCTCGATTCGAGTTCTGCTCTCTTTAGTAACAATCAAGGATTTGGAGTTAGAGCAATTGGATGTGAAAGCTGCTTTCTTACATTGTGATTTAGAAGAGCAAATTTACATGAAGCAACCAAAGGATTTTGAAGTTGTGGGAAAGGAGAATCATGTATGTTTGTTCAAGAAGTCACTCTATGGCCTCAAGCAATCACCTCGGCAATGGTACAAGAAATTTAACTCATTCAAGGTTAGTATAAATTTCTCTCGCCTAATTATGATAGTTGTGTTTACTTCAAGAAGTTGAGTAGCGGAGAATTTATCTACTTGTTGCTCTATGTTGATGATATGTTGATTGTTGCTTCCAATATGGAAGAAATTGTAAGATTGAAAGAACAACTTGGTTCGGCATTTGAGATGAAAGATTTAGGGGCCACCTAAAGAATCCTTGGCATGGAAATATCAACGGACCAACCCAATCAAAAACTCTTTCTCTTACAAAAGGAGTTTGCAAGAAAAGATAATATGTCATTTTGGCATGGAGAAAGCCAAGATTGTTTCCACCCCTTTTGCAACACATTTCAAGCTTTCAGCTGCTATGAATCCTAAGTTCGAACATGAGAAGAAGTGTATGGAAACTGTTTCATACTCAAGTACAGTTGGGAGTCTTATGTACTTGATGGTGTGTACTAGACTCGACATAGCTCAAGTCGTTAGTGTTGTGAGTAGGTACCTTGCTTGTCTTGGAAGAGGACATTGGGAAGCGATAAAATGGATCTTTCGCTACTTGAAAGGTACCACTAATGCTCATTTGGAGTTTGGAGGAAATGGGATACTAACGGGTTATGTGGATTCGGATTTTGGTGGTGATTAGATAAGAGGTGGTCTTTGACGGGTTATGTTTTTACCCTTGGAGGGTGTGCAATTAGTTGGAAGTCAACACTTCAATCCATTGTTGCACTCTTTAGCACGGAAGCAGAGTACATGGCAATCACAGAGGCTATTAAGGAGGTTATTTGGCTCAAGGCATTTCTTAGTGAGATTGCTTCTCTTGATGATCCTATCATGGTATTTTATGACAACCAAAATGTTGTTCACTTGACAAATGACCGAATGTTTCATGAGGACTAAGCACATTGATATATGGTATCACTTTGTGCGTGATGTGGTTTTTGAAGATAATGTGCTTGTAAAGAAGATTAACACCGAAGAGAATCTGACTGATATGCTCACGAAGCCTCTTCCCATTGCAAAGTTCAAGTTTTGCTCAAAGACAATTTCAATCTATTGTTAGTTTTTTTTGAGTTTGTTCTAGTTGATTTCTATTTACTTTCTAATTGTATAATTCGGATCAAGGTGGAGATTGTTATACTTTGACCCAGATTTATTACTTTGCCCTTTTGTGTTTAGGGTTTTACGTATCCCCTTTTATATCTCATTTTTCAATTAAGAAAATAGAGAGCCACTTTTATATAGGAGTTAAGCAAACTCCTAAAAAACATGTTTATTCTTGGGAAGTTATCATAACTCCATCTAATAAATCCGGATTAAAATTGTAGTAATAAATCCGGATTAAAATTGTAGTGTATATTAAGGTAATGAGATGTAAAACTGTACTTGTGAAATAAAGTTAAAGTTAGGCCGTTTTGGTTCACATTTCTGTTGGGATCCTAATCTCATGTCAAACCACATGAGTCATATTGCCCTTATATAAAAAAATGAATGGAAAATTAAAAAAAATATTTTAATTTAAAAATAAAATAGTTATATTTTAATTTAAATTACATTAATAAATAAATTTTGTTAATAAGATCTAATATTGGGATTTATAAATTCTAACACATGTAAATATTTTAATAAAACAATATTATTTTTAATAATTTTAAATTTTAGTCATTTTTTAAAAATTTGTCAACTCTGCTCCATTTAGTCAATGGACTTAACGAACAAAATGCTCTAAACGTTTTTATTAGCCCATTGCAATTCCTTTTTCGGTACTGGACTATATTTAGATTGACAATTTTACTTGAAAAAAAAAATATGGACCATTAATCAAAATTTCAACTTTTATAATAGTAATTAATTAATTGACTTCAATGAACTTAATTGCATTTAATTAAAATTAAATTCTTCAACATTAAATCTATTTGTTAAAATAAGTTTTAATTTTTAAAATAAATACATTTAAAGAAACTATTACTTAATAAAAATAAAAAATATCAAGTATAAATATAATATTTACAATAAACAAGATAATTCTTATATATATATATATATATATATATTTACAATAATATTTTACCACATTATATTTAAGAACTTTTAAATATTTAGGATGATAAAAAGCAGAAAATTTAAGTAATTACAAACATATTAATTACAATAATAAAAATGAATATTTAAATTAAAATTATTATAAATTTTCATTTTTATTATTTAATATTTTACCTATCATATTCGATATATTCATAATATAATTTGGATAGTTAAAAATAAATTATTATTAATATAAATAAGTTATCAATTGCTTGGAGATGGAGCCTAACAACTCAAGTATACGCTATTATATTTTTAATACATTATCCAGTTACAACTTTATAAGATTAAGTATGATTATATCATTAACATAAAGAGAAAGTTAGAAAAACATATATAACAACAACTTTGCAATATGGAAATTACATTTAACCTACTCTTAGAAAACTCATTATTGTTTCGCCCATAATGCATTTTATCACTAACATTGTGATAAAGCTCAAGTGTGTGCTGAGTTATATAAAAAAAATCACTTAAAGACTAATAAAACTTTTTTATACCATCATGAAAAAATATCAATTAAAAAAAATCATCCATACGATCAAATTAATGTCAATTTATAATCTAAGTTTGAGGGACTTGTCTACTTGTATTCAATATTCTTGAAATATAACTAAGATACTTATTATATATTATTTGGTTATAATACCATCACAAGATCGAATATGATTATATCATTGATAAAAAAAAAAAATAAGGTTATAAAAACTTATATAGCAACCCTTCAATCAAGAGACTATAACTCATTCTTTTTATATTGATATTTACTTTCTAATTCATTTTCTCTTGTTTACTTATTACCTTAAACATTTAAGTATTATTAGTTGATAGACTTTCAATTCACTTAAAAAAAGTTCATTATTCTCTTGTTGACTTATTATTGTCCATATCTCGGTTCATTATCAAGAAATTTTACCTCATTAATAGCTGGGTTTAAAGATATTCAATTTTCAATGACAAGAAATATGTTATTAAATATTTTTAATTTTTATAATTTCTTTTATGCATACTCTTTTGAAAATATAAAATAAAAAAGTATATAATTTATACGAATATGTAGATTAATGAGTTTAAATTTTAGTATACTCTTGAGTTTTGTTTTTATATGTAGATAATAATTAAATTCTTCACGTGCTTTATTTGTAGTCAACTGAGGAAGTTTTAATGTGTAGAATATAAATGAATGATTAATTTTCAACACGGACACATTTAATAACCAGCTTACCCACACAGGTGAGTTCATACCCTACAAGAAAATATGACTTTAACTTAGGTTGAAAATAGATAAAAAGTAAAGGAAGTCAATGCTAAAGTGTGATTAACGTTGCTCTTGCGAATGCAAAAAAGTCCATGCTCCACGAGTGGAAGCTATACATTTTAATATTGACTTATGGATGGACGTTACTACTGCCCTAACCCATTTAATGTAAATGACATTTATTTAATGCTAAATGTTAGAAAAAAGATTTTATAGTATCGCAAAAATATATTAGTGACCGATTTTAATTGTTTAGCTATAGAAGAGTGTAGCTGCTAAATGCATTTTGTTGCTGTGGTTTCAACTGAAAATAACTACATTTGATTCAACCATTCGTTTTGTCTAATGTTTTTCGGGTGACAAATCTAGTGATGTAGAACTTTTGTCTGAAAAAACAAAAAGCAAATGAACATGAATTTTTTTTCTTAAAAACTAAAAAAAAAAATATTTCGGATTTATATCAAAAAATTAAAAACCAGTGTCACTATAATTACTGGTCAATAAAAATATCTATAAAAAAATTGAGTTCATGAATTACTACCGAAGTTGATAAACCTTAAGACTTTATCTAATGTTCTTGATACAACAAATTCTACAGTGAAATGTTTTGTGTGATGCGAACTAGAGACATTAAAGACAAGAAAGTTGAACATGAGAATATAAATTGTGAATGACAAATTCATGATGAGGACATATGTCTGCAGGCTTAGTTAAGCCAAATAAATTATTTCATCTAAATATTATAAAAGGGTAAGACTATCTAAAATCTTAAATAATCATTTGACAAAAGATTAAATATCATAATACGAAACGAAACAATGATTAAATGGAAAGACAATACTATAATATTTCTTACTAGAATAAAAACAAGAAATTCTTAATTATTATTTATGATATGATAAACTTAATGCAATGGATAAGATTATTTAGATATTTTCTTCTACTCTATTTAAAAACCTTATATGTGTTAATTATTAAATTATGTTTTTTACCATATTACCTAGAAGATTTATCTCTTATAACTAATCATTGAACCTTATTTGTGTCACTTAGTGTTTGATGTATTTTGAGGAGTACAAATTAAATTATACGTAGATAGAGGTACTATCTTAAGGATTTAAATGAGTGGCATTTGATTCAAATTATTATTTACATTAAAACTCATTTATCATGATTAACTACTACAAAGATGATTTAAAGTGATGCACACAGTCAAATAGTGATTTGCCTATGCCGTAGTTTAATGTTTGAGATAATTGTTCTCACTACTTTTGTTTTTGGTGTGTATTGTTTTTCTTTTTATAAATTTGATAGAGATGTATTAAATATGTATACATATGACATCTCCATTTGAGTGACAATTATCAATAGTGGTGGTGAATAGGATAACGTTTAGAGAACAAAGGTCATCTTTGTTAACTCTATCTAATCAATCACCAATGTTTTTACTGTTCTAACAACTATGATGCATGTTAATTCATTCAATGTTATATCAATCAATCAAATTTCTTAAATATACCATGAATCAAAATGCTGAAATTTTATAGATACATATTAATCTTATGAAATATGTAAATATTTACTCTAAAATCAAGACTCTTAAAATGAATGAATTGTGAATTTCAATTATTATTGGAGAAAGACATGATGTTGATAAAAATCATTAAGGCTTTATTTGGATTGAAGAGTACATTTGAAGGAGCGAATTTGAGTTGATTTGAGATAAAAATGTGTGAAAAGTTTGATTGTTTAGATTAAAAAAAATATGGTGAGAAAAGAAGAGAAAATTTACAAAAGCTTGTGAGTGATGTAATAGGTATAGTTGATAAAGTAACTTTTTTAATAGATGAAATTATAGTTAAAATTAATTTAAGATTAAATTAATATTATTATTTTATAATTTTTATTTATTATTATTATAATTTATTTATTATTATTGCTTTATTATTTTTATTATTATAATTATTATTTATATTTTTTATCATTGTTTTTAGTTTTTAATATTAATATTATTAGTATTTTATTTTTATAATTATCTTATTTTTACTAGTATTTTATAAATTATTAATATTTGTTATTGTTACTAATATTTTATTATTATTATTATTGTTATCATTATTATTATTATTATTTTATAGTTATATCACATTTATTATTATTATGTTATATTATAAAATTAATTATATTTATTTTATTAAAAATATAAATATAAATAATTATAAATTCATAATAACAATTAATTAGATAAAAATATAATATATATTTGATATAATAAAATATTTATTATATTTAAAAATATTTATTATAATATATATATTAATTATACAATAAATATTTTATTATATTTTGTTATCTTTCCTCGCAAATCTGTTTATTGGTGCGAGAAAAGAAACTTTCATTATTCATTTTATCGTTTTCTTACTTTTATTATTTTTAATTTTTCGATAATCCAAGTTTCATCGCACTTTCATTCCCGTTCTGTATCCGTCTTTGGAACTAAACGGTACCTACGGTAATCATCTAAGGAAGAATTTTTAAAAGACCAGACTCTATCTTCTCACAAACAAAGTTTAGGCTATTAAAAACTTGCTAACATGAACAAATTCGATGAATAATTAACATAATTTTACTTTCATCTAATATATCCTAGTTTCACTTAGGAGAATATTTTGAATATATGTATATGAGTTTATATTTTTGGACACCATGCTTTTGTCTTAGTTGTTACATGAATTGAAAAAAAAGTATATACATGAAAGTTCTGATCTTGTAGAGCACAGATATAAGTTGTCATACCAATTGTCTATACTGCTCAAGAACATCAAGGAAATGAACATCAACTTGGGGCAAGTAATGATTTTTTCTTCTAGTATACTTGTTGGTTTAGCTCAAAGAAGACTAATTTCATCAATTATATCCAATGCATATTTATTTTTGCTACCAAAGGAAAACACCAGTTGAGGAATGAGTTAAATTAATAAAATACTTTAGAGCTCTTTGGATCTTTCATATGAAAATAGGTATCCATTGGCAATTAATTCTCAAGGACTACATTGTTGTGTGGTTTTTGTTAAACCACATACCCAATAATAAAATGAAAAGATTAATTAGAAGGATACATTTTAATCTTTTCTCAATCATATTTCATTTCAAACTATATTATTGACTTACATGTGTATTTCATTTATTTAAAATCATGACCAATACCAATATTTTAAGGCAAAGGGTTAAAACAAAACCATTATATTACATTCTCTCTTAGGTTAATGATATTTCACACACATACACAATGAGTTTACTTACAAATTTCAAAATAAGTTGTGATTTTCTTCTTATTTTAATGTATTATGTGACTACTAGATCATTATTTTAGGAAGGTTATAATTACTGCAAGTATTATTATTATTTTTTGACAAAGTAATATAGCTCATAGAATAAATTAAGTTTTAATTTTATAATTATTGATTGTTAATAATTATTTTTATAATGTTTCAGGATTTGACTCCTCTTTTCAAGAATGATATATTGTAGACATGAAAATAATGAGCAATGTATCATCTTTAATATATTTAGTAGTTAGGTTTTAGTCTTAATTTCTTTACCTATAAAGTACTTTAGGTTAAAATAGACAATTTACTTATTATAATTGTTTTTTTTTTTGTTTTATTAAAGCTATTATGATTATATGACTGAAATTGGTAATTTTGTTTACTAGGTAATAAGTATTATATTTAAGAAAAATCTTACATTTTATATCGGTCCTAATCATAATCAAAATAGAAAGAGCACAATCTATGGGGATTATGGTCATAATTAATATAAAATGTATAATTTTCTATATCATTTACTTTCATAATTAATGTAGAATGTCACTACAGAAAAACTTAATTTTAAAAAGGGTTTTTTATTGGAGGTTTCAAAACCTCAATTAAATTACACACCTAATAACAGTTTTTAAAACTTCTGACAGCTCTTTTAACTTTTTTTTTTAAATTATATTATTTAAATAATTGAAAATTTGTTAAAAAAACACAGGTGAGATTTCATCTTCCACTTCACTCTCAAACTTTTTAAATCCGTGCACCAACTTTCTGTGTCTTACCCATGCAGGAATTTTCATTTTCAACTTCAAAGAAGGTTCTGCTCCACGCACAGAAAATTACTACTCTCACAGTTTCGTCATCTCTAACTTGTTTTCCTCCATTTTAAAATTAATTTTCACTTTCTTTCACGCCCTAATCACTTCTACGACTAAATCTTATTGTGTTCTTTGTTTTTATAAACAAATTGTTCATAAGTGATGCATTGTCATTTTAGAATCGAGTCAGGTGTTTTCTTTACAGGAAGGTTTTGGCGCCTGAGATGTTTAATTTTACATAGCAAAAGCTCAATCTGCATATGATTCGAGGTAGGATGCCTCTTATTTTAGATTCTCCTACTACTTATTTAGGGTTTGTTGAGAAGAGAAAAGTGTTACGATTTGGAGGCTAAGATGGGAGAGCAACATCCTTATCGTTGAAGTAAAAGTAAGATTTGTTGGAAGAGGAAATGGAAGAGAGAATGCTGGAAAAGTTATCTTTCATTGTCAATTCTTCACTTGTCCATGTTGTGTACTCACTGTAGAGATGTTTTTGGATGCTCCTTTTTGCAAATAAGATTGCAAGACGTCACATACCTGTTGTGGAATGATACCACTTTCAACCTAAAACTTTAAGGCATTGGGTTTGTGGGTCTTCTTTCTTATATGTTGCTCAACTTTCTCATTTCTACTCAATATGGGACTTAGACTCATATTTGGATACCTAACAAATCTCCTCCTCAAGTGAGAGTCCCTTCCACATTGGTACACTCCCCCTTAAACACGAGTACCTCACAAACTCCCCACTTGTACCGCTGTTCACACACTTATACGAGAGACGCTTGCCTCAAACCTCCGTCAGGAAGACTTTCGATACACAAGTCAAACTGTACTCGTCCAAGCCGCAAACCACGACTCTGATACCACTTGTTGGGTAATTCGAGGGGGCAAAACTGGGGTGATCTCACAAGAATGAGAACTGAGCCAAACCCACACAAGGGAATGACACCACCTTCAACCTAAAACCTTAACGCAAGGGTTTGTGGGTCTTCTGTTTTATATGTTGCTCAACTTTCTCATTTCTACTCAATGTGGGTATTAGACTCACACTTGGATACCTAACAAATTGTTAGAAATCTAATGTTTACTCTGTGAAAATTAACAGGTAAAATTCATTGTCTTTATTGAAAGCATAAAAGGAGGCTTAAATAAGCCTTACAATGGTAAATCGCAGAAACAAAGAAATATCTAAGAGAGATTTTAGGAAACTGCTATCCTCTTAGGTAGATTAATTCAAATATAAATTAAATCCTATAAAACAACAACTGACCCTAAATTGTAGTTCCACCATCCTAAATTCTAGCTCCACTAATTTATTAATTCCCACAAATCCTCCCCTTAAACTGAAAAATGCTCAAAAGACCATTCAGTTTAATTATGTAGAGACTGGACTCCTAATAGCTGGCGAAGTTTCACAAATTGATCCAATTTTATTAGTTTTGTCATGATGTCTGCAAGTTGTTCTTGTGTTCCATAAAACTCCATCTTCACCACTCCTTGACTTGAGAGCTCACGTAAGTAATGATATCGGACATCAATGTGTTTAGTTCTCCGATGCATCACAGGATTCTTAGAAAGCTTAATTGATGAACTGTTATCACAAAAAAATATCAATGCACTCCCAGTACTTAACTCCAATCTGCTCAAAAATTCCTTTCATCCGCACACAATGGCAAGCACAAAACGTTGTTGCCACATATTCAGCTTCAGTAGAGGATAACGTGACTATTTCTTGTTTATTTGAGCTCTAACATATTATTGTATCACTGAGCATAAAAACATATCCTGAAGTGCTTTTCCTATCATCCACATCCCTTGTATAGTCACTATTTGTGTAGGCTAACACTTTAGAGCATTTCTTCCTCCGATACAGCAGGCCAAAGTTCACTATCCCTTTTAAATATCTCAACACTCTTTTTGCCATTTGCATATGTTCCGCCTTTGGATTAGCCATGTAGCGTGAAATTAAACACACTACATACATTCTGGGCGTGTGACTGTTAAATACATTAAACTCCCTACCAATTGCTGGTATAGAGTTGTCTTTATAGCTTTTTCACCTTCCTTTGATAGCACAGTTCCTGGTACTATTGGATTTTTTACTGCATTGCAGTTCCACATTTGGAATCTGTCTAAAACTTCTTTTGCATATTTCTTCTGGCATAATTGAATTCCATCTGCATTTTGGCTCACCTCAACACCAAGAAAAAATTGCATTTTTCCAAGGTCTATCATCTCAAATTCTCCATTCATAGACTTCTTAAATTTTGCACACAAATCTTCATCATCTCCCGTGTATATTAAATCATCAACATAGAGACATACCAGAATTCATTTTCCTTCCCTTTTTTTTATAAAGAGAGCATAGTCATGACTGCTTCTTGTAAATCCTTCCTTTTGAAAATAGCCTTCAATTATGCTAAACCATGTTCTTGGTGCTTGCTTCAATCCGTACAATGCCTTATTCAATTTGTATACTTTTTCTTCTTCTCCTTGTTTGATGAAGCCTTCAGGTTGATCAACATATACCTCTTCCTTTAGTTCTCCATATAAGAAGGCACTCTTCACATCCAATTGATACACAATCCACCCTTCTTAAGCTGCTATTGCTAAGATAATCTGAATTGTAGCCCACCTAGCTACTAGAGCAAACATTTCATTGTAGTCTATTCCCTTGGTTTGTGTGTAGCCCTTTGCAATAAGTCGTGCTTTATATTTATCAACCTTTCCCTCTTCGTTCAACTTCATTTTGTAAATCCATTTCACTCCAATTTTCTTGGCATGCGCTGGCAGAGTCAATAATTCCCATCTCTTTTTTTTTTTAATGGAAATCTATCTCATTTTTCATAGCTGCGATCCATTTCGCATCCTTCATAGCTTCAAAATAATTTTTTGGATCAACATTTGACATGAATAATACCATACCTGCTTCTTGTTCTTCTTCTGATAAACCTTCACCACTCTCATAGTCTTGTAGCCAGCTAGGTGCTCTTTTCTCTCTTCTTGATTGCCTCTTTGGTTCTGGTGAGGATTCAAGGTTGTCCGCGCTACTTACCACTGTCATTGTATCTGATTCTACATCAGATTCCTCTATGTCAGTTTCATCTTCACCCCAGTCAAGAACATTTGGAGTTTCTTCTGAGTTCAAGTTCCAGTTCCAGCTCCAGCTTTGTCCTTATTCAAATATGACATCTCTGCTGATTACAATCTTCTTCTGCTTGGATCATACAAGCGGTAGGCTTTTGATTCCTCACTTACTCCAAGTAGAATGCATTTGTGACTTCTATGTTCTAGTTTGGTTCTTCTTTGTTCAAGGATATGGACGTGAGCAATAGATCCAAATACCCTGAAGTAATCCACTATAGGTTTCAGTCCACTCCATTTTTCTTCTGGTACCATTTCCTTTATAGCCTTGGTGAGACTCCTATTGATAACATGATTTGTCCACCTTGCTGCCTCTGCCCACAGATTCTTTGACATTTCTTTCTCAGACAGTAAGCATCTCACCATGTTCATAATGAGGCGATTTCTACGTTCAGCTACTCCATTCTGATGTGGTGTGAAGGCTGCTATCAATTGCCTTTTGATGCCTTGCTCTAAACAGAATTGATTGAATTTTGTAGAAGTGAATTCCCCTCCCCTATCTTTTTGTAGACAACAAATGGTTTTGTTTGCTTCTTTCTCTACAAGATTCTTAAAGTATTTGAACATGTCAAATGTTTCACCTTTTTCTATAAGAAAATAAATCCATGTCTTGCGGGAGTAATCATCTACAAACACCAACAAGTATTTCTTTCCACTATTTGACATTGGTGAGATAGGGCCACATAAATCACTGTGCACCAGTTCAAGTTTTTCTGATGCTCTCCAATGACTCTTCTTCGGTATTGTATCACGATGTTGCTTTCCAATGTTACACACCTTGCAAACCCCAACATTCTCCTTAAATTTTGGCAGTCCTTTCACCATTTCCTTCCTCTGCATGGTAGCTATGAACTTGTGATTCACATGTCCATATCTTCTATGCCATAAGTCTTCCAGATACTCTTCCTCGACCGTCAAACAAGTTCTTGGCAGTGGCTTTGGAGTTGCATGAATCACAAACATGCGATTCAAAGTCATTTTGGTGTCTATAATTTTTCCTTTCTGAGGATGACAAATTCTACAAGTGCCTTCTTTCATTATGATGACCAAATGCTTTTCTTGTAGTTGACCCATGCTCAATAAATTATTGGTCAATTCTGGCACACAAAAGACATCACTTACATTAAGAGTGATTCCTTTCACTTCAAATTTGAAGCTTCCTTTTCCAAGTACTGGAATTGCAGTATTGTTTCCCAAACGAACAGTGTGAAGCTTTCATCTAGTTCAACGAACCAATTTTTGTTTCCTGTCATATGGTTTGAGCAACCTGAATCAAGAAACCATATGTCATTATCTTCTGTAAGTTGACCATCAGCATGTGCCATAAGTAGTATCTCATCTTCGTTGTCAATTTCAGTAAAGTTTGCTTCCTTCTGCAGGTTTGGACATTCAAACTGATAATGTCCTTGTTTCTGGCATTAAAAACAAATAATAGCATTTCGATTGACAAAGGTCCTGCCTCTTCCTCGTCCCCTGCCACCTCTTTGGTTGTTGTTTCTTCCTCTTCCACGACCAGGATGTTGATCATGCTGAATTTGCAGAACTTGTTCTTCACTTCTTTTCTCTTTTACTTTTTGTTCATGCACAAGTAGAGAACTTTGCAATTCATCCATAGTTAACACATTAATATCCCTTGATTCTTCGATTGAAGAGACAACAAAATTGAAATTATCTATTAGGGATCGAAGGATCTTTTTAACAGTTTTCACATCTGACATATCTTCTCCACAATTTCTCATATCATTCGTTGTTTCCATCACTCTCCCAAAGTAGTCCGTCACGGATTCCCCAGGCTTCATCTCTAATATTTCAAATGTTCGGCGAAGTCGTTGTAACTGGGCACGTTTCACACGGGCACTCCCCTGATATTTGATTTTCATTGAATCCCATAACTATTTGGCCGTATTTTTTTGTGTTATTGTTTTGAGAATGATTTTGTCAATGGCTTGAAAGAGATAATTCTTGGCTTTCAAGTCTTTGAGTTTTGCTTCTTCCAAAACCTTCTGTTGTGTAGGGCTGAGTGGCACGTCATCCTTTGGTTTTTGGATCTCTATCTCAACAATGGTCCAGTATCCTTGGACCGAAGGAGATTCTCCATGAGCAAGCTCCAGTGATCATAATCTCCATCAAATTTAGGCACACATGGTGTGGTGAAACTGGTTGAATCGGCCATTTCACTTCTTTTCCTCACTGCAGTGCTTTTTTTCTCTCCAACTCTCCTGTTTAGCTCTCTCACTCTAATGTTTTTCTTCTCAAACACTTGTGATTCACGCTTCAGATCAGGCCCCTAATGGAGCTCTGATACCAATTGTTAGAAATCTAATGTTTACTCTCTGAAGATTAATAGGTAAAATTCACTGTCTTTATTGAATGTCTTTATTGAAAGCATAGAAGGAGATTTAAATATCTAAGAGAGATTCTAAAAACTGCTATCCTCTCAGGTAGACTAATTCAAATATAAATTAAATCCTATAAAACAGCAGCTGGCCCTAAATTCTACCCTAAATTCTAGTTCCACCGTCATAAATTCTAGATCCATTAATTTATTAATTCCCACAATACCTGCCGTTTCTGACAAGGTTTTCATTAACGTCAACTACTGGATTTTGAGCTGGTAATTTTTTTTCTTTCCCCTTGCTTTAATGTTATTTTGTGTTCTATAATAGGGCTTCGCAGATGCTTTAGAAAGTTGGTTATCGAAAAGTGACTTCCAAGATCAGGTATGGGTCTGGTAGCACAATGAATTTTATTAACGTAAAATATTGTGAGTAAAATTGGTCTGTTCTTGTCATTTAACCTCTTGTGATAGTAAAACGGTCTTTCAGTTATTAATCTGGGTCAAAGTTATTAATGTAAAGAGAACTTTAAAATGACCAAGAATCCAAAATCGTAGATTGTCTGAGAAAAAATCATTTTTGTGGGAGGCTAATGAACAACTTATTGGTAGTCAGAAGTTATGTGCAATTGTGTTGTGCTCTTTTCTGCAATCGAGACGTTAAGTTTTGAAATCATAAGCATAAAAAATCTGCACTCATTAAGATATAATGGGAGTTTAAGGGTCAAATGCTTCAGTCACATACCTTAAAGTTTATTTGTTGCAGAATAATGGGAGTTTAATGAATTTAAGGTTCTGACATTAGTCAGAATTTCATAGGACTACCAATGACATTTCGACATGGTTATCCCTTAGTTGGTACTGATACATTTTAACTTGGCTATTTTATTATGAAATAAAGAAGAGAATCAAGAAAAAAATATTGTATATAAATGTATAAACATATTTATCTCAATATTATTGGTTTTTAGATCCTTAACTAATTAATAGGAATCTTTCGTAGTCCATGAATATAAGCTATCTCCAGGTGTGCCTAACCAATGGTAAATATTCAGGATATTATAACTTGACCAAACATTGAATAAGATCTTACAAGGTAGCTCTCTAAAAGCATAACATAGGAACAGGGTTTATCCACTGTTGTAGGGTGTCAGAGATTATGGTAGTGATCGCAAAAAAACAAATTATTGCTACCAATGAAATTGTATTATTTTTGAAAAATAAGAAGGGGATAATTGTAAATTTTCTTATATTAGCTTTTACCAATCATTCTGTCTATAAAAAATATTAAATTCAATTAGCTTTGTTATAGTTTGTTTATGACATTGATTTGGTTAGCTTTGACAAGGTCAAACAGTAAGCATGCATTTGATTTGGATTTTATTAGCCAGGGACAGTAATTTAATATTATAAGTCTTTAAAGTTGCCCAATCAACAAAATCAGAAATTTGGGTTTTAGAAATTGATTATTCTTCATTTATGGTTGTAGGTTGATTTGTCTTAATTTGAGGAATTGTTGAATTCCTTTTATCAAGGAATACTGCAACATTGAATAGTGGTGTGTTCTTTGGTAATAATTGGTTGTTCCTCAGCACTCTTAGGTTGAAGGTCTGGAAGCAAGAAAAGTCAAATTTACCATTTATTTTAGGACAAGAAGGTATGTAATTTAATGAGTAGTTTAATCATTCTGGGGTATGAATAAAAGGGAAGGAACTGGAAAAGCTACAACATAGTCTCAACTCAATGCAAGGGTTTTATCCCGATTGGCTTTAGTATATCATTTTAAGTGTATCTCAATGCAGTGCTTCTATCTTATATTTACTCACATTTGCTTACCTTTTGACTGGTGAATTTCTACTTACCTTTATCCCAATTTAATAAATTAAAAATTTTCTTTCACTAATAAAGGTTAAAAAGTATTATCTGATATAATGCAGCAATTTAGTAGACATTTTTTACTACCGAGATATTTGAGTGATGGCTAAAACGTGGATATGGACAGTGGTCAATCTTCATCAGAAGATTTGGAGAAAGGTTTGCTTTAATATTAAGAGTAAATTATACTGAGATAGCTCAAATTGCAAACCATATTCCTCATCTTGGAATGTATGTATTAACTGTTTTAAAAACATTAAAACTCCTTTCTCCTTTTCATTATACTAATTTCGTTAAAAACACATTACATTGTGTACTTCCTTTAAGAGTAAATATTATAAAGAAGATCATGTAAAAAGAACTCTTGTGGAATGTCAGTGTAATTTACTGATATTGTGAATTTCCCTTTTTGAATGATTTTTATTAACTTAAATTTTCTCAGTAGAAGGAAAACAAGGCGGAAAAGAAATAAATAGATGGAAAATAAAATGAGTTCATTTGATAGAGAAGAAATAGAAAAGGAGACAAATATAAAAGGTGAGATTAACTCGTTATATTTCCTTTATTTCTTATCCATTTCCATTCACCTATTTACTTCTTATCTATTTCTTTTCTCTATCTTCAATCAAAACACTTCTACTTTTACTTTATTTCTTAATTTGATCCTTCCAATTTGTTACTTACAATTTATTTTTTTTTCTTTTTTTAACAATCTGACCCTTGGCAGTGTTTGTTTTTCACTCAGGCAAGGAACTGATTAGAAAAGATAGACAACGCCCGTTCAACGCTCAGTGAGTTTGAATTCGGACAAATCTGTAATTGGCTTAGAGCTATGAGTACTCTGAAAATGCTATACATTGTATGATAAATATCATTACGCGCACTAAAGGTGTCCATGGATGAACAATTATTCAAATTATAGTATATATGTATTGTTCATTAATTTTTTTAGTTGTAAAAGTAAAGTAAATTTTAGAAAACTGTGAAATTGAGATACATGCAACATCGATATGTCTCTAAAAGATTTAATTTGTATTAAGAAAAGAAGCTTCCAAATTAGATTAGAATTGGTGAAATTTGTACGCCTATTTTATTGATGGATTTTTTTTATTAATTTCTAAATTAAAACATGATATATAAATGGTAATGACTAACTATAACTCGCTTCTGCTGGTTGCATTGCACTACTTGATATTCAAGAAGAACAACAGAAACAAAAAACTGGAGTTTGTATGCAGGAAAACTGATATAATGAAGTATTTTCAATTTAGGATTTATATATACTATTACAGAAAACATTAAAAAAAAAGTAACAAATGAAATAATGAGTTTAAAAATTGTTGGCTGTAGGGTTTTGAAAACCCTGCTAGGTTTTGGAAATTCCTGATAGTAGCAAAGGTTTTGGAAACCATTGATAATAGTGATGTCGGGTTTATCAAGGAAAACAAAAACTGCGGGGGTAACGTACTTAATGGGGTTAAAACCCTGAAAACGTCAAATATAACTCTAATTAAATTCTTTTTTTTTTTTTTTTTTTTTATTTTTAAAAAATTTTTTTTTTTTTTTTTTTTTT
>Ga0209489_104810_pt1 | contig 24390 bp, 17 predicted proteins | sample SiratrowhiteBW_FD_187527 | JGI IMG/M metagenome (GOLD analysis project Ga0209489, IMG submission 187527) | Root nodule microbial communities of legume samples collected from California, USA - Siratro white BW (SPAdes) (version 2) | ecosystem: Host-associated > Plants > Roots > Nodule | place...
TTTTTTGTTTTTTTTTTTTAACACCTTGGTTTTATTCCAAAAATTTTTGTCTTTCTTTGTAGATCCCTTCCTTTTTTGTTATTTTAACCACCAATCAAATAATAATTAAAAGAGAATAATTCTCACTTATTATTTCTCATTGTGTACATTGAACACACACATATATGTATACATAAATTGGCAAGATAATCTTATAATCCTACTACCCTTAATTTTAATAAAACAATATTCCTCAAATTATGAAATTTAAAATCCAAAATATAGAAATAAAGCCCCAATAAATACCAAATTAAAACTAACTTGATAGAATTAAAACCAGCAAAATAAACATCGGAAGTTTCATAAAATAGCTCAAGACTCTCCATCAAGTTGGTGAATAAGTGTTTTTCATTCCCGACTTCGATATAATTCTTTCAAAATTATTATTGTTCAACCTATTAGTGAGTATATATGCAAGTTATCCTTGAGATGGTGTGTAAAGCATGTCGTTGTCAAGCTTCTCTTTAATAAAATGTTTGTCCACTTCAATATATTTGGTTCTATCATGTTGTGTGAGATTATGAGTTATGTTAATTTCATATTTGTTTTCATAATATAACTTCGAATGTCCATCACATTTTATCTTCAAGTCTTCTACTATAGTTTTTAGCTTTGAGTCATTGCTCGAAATTCTGCTTCAGCACGAGACCTGAGTACCACACTTTTGTTTATTATTTTTCCAAGTTACCAAGTTTCTACCTAGGAAAGTGCAATAACCAATAGTAAGTCTTCTATCAACTATTGAACTTGCATAATCATCATCAGAATATGCTTAAAGACTAACATTATTGTTTCTTTTGAACAAAATTCATCTTCGTGGGGTCCCTTTTAAATACTAGACAATCCTAGGAGCAACTTGTAAGTATATTTCCTTTGGTTAATACATAAATTGACTTACTGAACTCATATCAAAAGTAATATCAGGTCTAATGTGAGATAAATAAATAAGTCTTCCTACAAGTATTTGATACATTTCTTTATCAATAGTCACACCATCCTCTTCATTTAACAACTTTGAACTTGGATTTACTGGTGTGCTTGTTGATTTGTAAGCCATTTGACTTATTTCTTGTAGCAAATTAGTAACAAACTTTTGTTGAGATATAAAAATCCCTTTCCTAGAGTGACAACTTCAATTCTTAAGAAATATCTTAATTTTTCCAAGGTCTTAATTTCAAATTCTCTGGCCAAACATTGGCTCAATCTTTGTTGTTCATGTTCGTCATTACCAATCACAATAATAATATCAACATAGACTAACAAAATTGTTACTCCAATGAATCATAATGCTTAATAAACAAAGTGTGTCTCCTTGACTCTGTTTATATTGAAGACTCATCATGATTTTGGCGAGCCTCCCAAACTATGCTCTAAGTAATTGTTTCAGGCCATACAATGCCTTTCTTAGTTTGTATACCATTTGCCTCAATCCCCCTTATATATCTAGGTGGTGCCTCCATGTATATTTCTTCTTCAAGATCCCTATGTAGAAAAAACATTTTTTATATCAAATTGTTGCAAGTTTCAGTCATGGTTTGATGCCAAATATAAAAATAACTCTAGTTGTGTTCATTTTTGCAACTGATGCAAAAGTTTCCAACTAATCCACTCCATATGTTTGAGTGAATCCTTTTGCTACCAGCCTAACCTTGTAACTTTCAATAGTTCCATCAACCTTGTATTTTATGTATAAACCCACTTGTGTCCAATAGGTTTTTTACTAGGTGGTAGAGTACTAGTTTCCAAGTATTCTTCTTCAATATCTCAATTTCCAAATTCATGGCTTGTTTCCATTTTTTACCAATTAATGCCTCATATATAGAATAATGTATAATTGTAGTGTTTAAACTTGTGAGAAAGGTTTTATGTTAAGGAGATAATTTTTCAAATAATAGATAATTTGCTAAAGGATAAGTAGGCTTGGTCACAACTCCATTTCCTTTTTCTAAGGGCAATTGGAAGATCTAAATTCTATGTTACTGGCTTGTCACAAGGAAATTCATCATGGTCAGTGGAATTAAGTTTACAGGTTCAAATATATTTATCTCTTGTAATCGTAAGGGTTGAATTCTTGGACATGTGTAGATATTGGAATAGTCTTTTATCTACGATGTGGTCTAACATTGCAAAAGCTCTAGGAAGATTTTGATTGACTACTCTTTCCCTCTCAACAAGTTCATTTTCAATCATTCTTTCCCCCTTAACAATTTCAGTTTCAGAGGTATTATTCTTTTGTCATTCAAAAAACAGATTGGGAAATATAAAATCATCCACAGACTCATCATCTTGTCTTTAATCCTCCCCTTAAAGACGATGATGATGTTCAAAATAGCGAACTTAGTCATTGAAAGTAACATCTCTTGAGACAAAAAAAATTTTGGAAGGAGGATGAAAACACTTATACCCTTTTTGTGTGACATAGTACCCTAATAAAATGCATTTCAGTGTCCTTAGATCAAGTTTCCCCTTTGTTATTTATGAACATAGACAAAAAAAAAATACAACCAAATATTATAGGAGGAAAGTTAAGAGAATGATTTATATGTGAATAAAATGAGTGGAGTACCTCTATTAAACTTTTTAATTGTAAAATAGTAAAGGGTAACTTATTGATTAAATAATGACTTCCCCTAAAATCTTTTTAAAATGTTATTTTGAATATGAGTGCTTTACTTTGTTCTAAAAGATGTTCATTTTTCCTTTCAGCAACTCTATATTGTTGGGGTGTATAAATATATGAAGATTAATGAATTATCATTTCCTTTTGAAAAAAAAAATTCTAATGTATGATTAAAATAATATGTAGCATTATTTGACCTAAATTTAACCACCGTAAATTAATTTTTAATCAATGACATAAATTTCATAACAAAACTAATCTCATTTCTTTTATGGAGAAAAAGCCATGTTAGGCTTGTACAATCATCAATAAAAGTAATAAACCATTTAGCTCTTGAAATATTTGAAATATTAGAGGGACCTCACACATTAGTATAGACAAGATAAAAAGGATTAAAACTTATTTTATTGTAGACACAAGGAAGCATAATACATGTGTTTTGTCAATTCATAAACCTCACAATGAAGATTCTGCATATTTAAATTCAAATCTTTAAACAAAGGGGGAAACAAAAGTTTTATAACACAAAATGAAGGATGTCCAAGATGACAACGATACAACTAAAATTTTTCATGCTTGTGAATTGAGGATTGCATCATTAAAGAGTTACTTTTAATAGACTATTTCAATCTCCCATATAGTAAAGACCATTCTACTCTTTAGCATGTCATCATCCTCTCCGATTCCTTGCCCTGCAATATACAAGATTACTATGAAAAATCACATTACAAGAGAGATCTTTTGTAAGTTTTTGAATGGATATTAGGTTTGTAGACAGTTTAGGAACATGTAGGACATTTTTTGAGAGTATGGTTGGGTTTACTTGGATATCTCTTTAAATAGCTACAATTATCATATTTCCATCAGTTGTGAAGATCTTTTTCTTTTTCTTTTTACTAGGATATGATAAATATGTGGAAAAGAATTCAAGAAATGGTGTCATGTGATCAATGACTCCAAAGTCTAAAATCCAATTATTAGTAAAGGTTGTAATTGAGACATTATATCCAACAGAAAATGATAATGTACCAGAATATTCAGTGAACATATACCTGAATATGTCAATGTAGTCATCATAAAAACAATTGATACACACTTGAATCAGTATAAAAATGTAGCAATGAAAGTTGCAATTATGTAGATGCCAAAACACACAAAAATCAAAGGTTGAGTGAGAACAAGACTACAATTAAGTTTATACAACAATTAAAATTGTTTACTTTTACACAATAAAAAGCTCCCAAGGATCAGAAGCCCTAATACCATCTCACAAATAAAAAAGAATAATTCTTACTTATTATTTCTCATTACCTACTACTCCACTTAATTTTAATAACTTAATTTCATTAAAACAATATCCCTCAAATTATAGAATATATAAAATTAAGGTCCCAAATAATATTGAATTAAAACTAATACGAAAGTATTAACACTAGTAAAATAAATATCAAAAGTTTTCAAAAATAACTCAACAAATTGTCTTTAAAAAGAAATACTTTTAGTTTCCTTATGTATGAACTTATTTATTTTATATAATCATGTACTACCTCTTATGTTAAGAAGTTTAGGTATTTATATGACCAAATGCATCATTTCATACCTATTGTTAATAAGTAATTTGTGTATTATCATTTTTTTATTTAAGTAATTTCATATATTTATATACGTCATTTTATCTGAAAAATAAAATAAAATCGTACAAGTGAAAAATAATTACTTGAGTATATAAAATAAAATCGTACAAGTGAAAAATAATTGCTTGAGTATATAATGATCACATGTATCATCTCGTATTCAATACATCATTCTTGTAAAAAGATAAAAATATTTTTCTTAAATAAAATTCATGCAATAGTATCGATGTGTAGTTTACTTTCTTCATTTACTATATAATCTGTAAGAGTATTAAACACTCAGATAGTCTTATACTCTAACAAGAATTCTGAAAAATAAATATTTAAAAAATTAAAATGGAAAATGAAAAATAAGAACATATAAACAAACAATTTTGTAAAAAATTACTTAAATCTTAATTTTTTTATTATAAATAGACATATGTAAGAGAAAGATCTCGAATCCAAATAAAAAATTTCAAAACAAATATTTTTTTTTGTTTTTATATGTATTTTTGTTTCATTTTTATAAGGAAAAAAACATTTAAAAAATTATATTTATTTTGCATATTTAATTAAATATAATCATTTCTAACACCTTCTTTACACTTAACCAATTCCAAATCCAAATCTAATTTTAAGACCTTTCTTTTAAAGATTTTATACTGTCTTTTAATAAAATATGATAACAACTTCACTAGAGATATTCTAAGTAAGTAGCTTAATTAACTCTGTTTCACATAGGTTTTGTCCCTGCCTTTCTCTTCATCGCTGGCACCTCCATCATCATTTTTATAGTTGTCATCATTGCAACGGGAAAATTTGAGTTGAATTGACCTCTTCCTTTGCACTCATCTCCGTAATTGTCACGATTATTCTGTGTTCTTTGTCTATGCATTTGTTTGGTCCAAACACGATAAATTTTTCAAATTCTCAAATTTTGCATTTGCATTTCCAAATGGGCGTTGTTTCATTTAAATTTGCTTTTATGAAAAGCTTGTGCTTTAAACTGGATTTAAATCAGTGAGTTCTATCTTCTTGATCTGTTGGGTGCCTTTTAATCAATGAAAAGTACAATTCATCGCCAACTTTAAGCCGAACAAGCAGCGCGATTAAAGCTTTATCCTAATGAAAAATCATTGGCTGCTGAATTCGCTTGATTGGCATGCATTGGTTGAATAAGCAAAATGTAACTAAATTCATGTGATTCATGGAGGCAGTATACATTACGTGGATTAGAACTTACAGCTTTTTAATCACATTTTACTTATTATTGTTATTATCTTTAATCATATTTTGATTATTATTATTTTTATTATAATAATAGTATTATGATTATATTAATACAATTATTATTAGTAAAAATAATACCAATAATATTAAAAATAATATTAATAGTATTGATAATATAAATAATAATATTAGTAATATTGATAATATTAATAATAATATTAACAATAATAATATTAATAAAAGTAATAACATTAATTTTAATAATAATAATAATAATAATATTAATATTAATTATAAATATTAGTAATATTAATAATAATAAAAATAAAAATATTAATATTAGTAATAATAATATTGAATATATTATTATTATGAATATTACCTACAAATTTAGATATGTAGGTAAAATCTGTAGATATATAATAATAAATTTACCTCTAAATTCTTATTTGACGTAATAATTCGTAGTTTACTTGAAAATTGCTTATAGTGAAAAAATAAATAGATTTAAAAATTGTGAGTAGTATATATGTAATTTTTGTTGTTTGTATATTTTTTATATCTAACTTTAATTTGAGTCATTTTCTTAACAATACTTTTTGAGTTTTTAATGTTCTTGACTCTTAAATTGCCAAACGAATCTTGATTATTTGAATTAAATTTTAGGATTATAAAATTAGAAGTTAAGTGTAACATCTATGTAATGAGAATTCCTTTGAACTTGAATTTAATTTTTGAAAAACAAATTAAAAAAAATATGGCGTTTGTTATGTATTTCTACTAAACTTAGATTTATTTTTAATTGAGTTTTGTATTGAATGTTCAAGTTAGTTTCATTTTCTAGAGTAGTCTTAATTAATTTCTTACAACTTGATTTTTTAGTTGCTTAGCTAATTTACTTTGTTTTATAATTCTTTAATATTAATTCCAAATATATTGTTTAGACTATTCTTATCTTTTAAAATGTTTTTTAACTATATTATTAGCTTTTATATTTTCTTCTCTTTGGTTTAATTTATTTCTTAATTTTGTGCATATTAATTTGTCTTTAAAATTTTTAAATTACCTCTTAAAGTTTTCTAGATACATATTTTTTAACAACATGTCATTTTGTTTTTTATTTAATAAAAATCGTATGCACGTTTAAAGACATTTTTTTTTTTTTTTTTTTTTATGAAGACGTTTTTCTCCCTTGGTTTACTTCTGTATAGATAATTTATTTTAAAATTATTTGATGTATTTTGCGGGTTAGTTTTCTATTCTGGAATAGGATTGGTAAGCACGTTGATAATAAAATATTTTCCTCTTCCAAGATTCAAATGTCAATTTAAATATATATTTGTTTCAAGATTACTTTAGCTTTCAGTTTTTTTAGTGCTTATCTTTATATGTTTAACTTTAGGTAAAAAAATATTAAAATTGAGGTCGAATTTTTTTTAAGAAGAAAGGTATGATAAAATTATGAATGAAATATTATAACGACCGACTAATAATGGTGCTTGAAGGTAGGATATAATTTTTGTATTTTTTTTAATGGTATTGAGTTTTTATAATTCTTTTCTAATTATTTATATTGAATTTCGTATTTGTCTTGTATAATTTTTATAATTAGAGACTTTTTTATTTTAATTTTAAAACTTATGAGATAAATATCATTAGTGTTTAAATCCATAAAAAGATCCATAATATTTGAAACTTTAACATGACAAAATTTTTATTTTAATAATTACATAAATTGAGTACCCTCGCAATAATTTCAAGTTGACTTCAAATTTTATTTTGATGATTATCGCTTTATTATTGTCGGTTTGATATTGATGCAGACAGAGAGGTAGTTCGATGTCCTACTACATAATTACAAAAACATATATATATATATATATATATATATATTAATGATAATTAGAATAATTATATTTTTTTATATTATATTAAAATTGAGGTCGAATTTTTTTTAAGAAGAAAGGTATGATAAAATTATGAATGAAATATTATAACGACCGACTAATAATGGTGCTTGAAGGTAGGATATAATTTTTGTATTTTTTTTAATGGTATTGAGTTTTTATAATTCTTTTCTAATTATTTATATTGAATTTCGTATTTGTCTTGTATAATTTTTATAATTAGAGACTTTTTTATTTTAATTTTAAAACTTATGAGATAAATATCATTAGTGTTTAAATCCATAAAAAGATCCATAATATTTGAAACTTTAACATGACAAAATTTTTATTTTAATAATTACATAAATTGAGTACCCTCGCAATAATTTCAAGTTGACTTCAAATTTTATTTTGATGATTATCGCTTTATTATTGTCGTTTTGATATTGATGCAGACAGAGAGGTAGTTCGATGTCCTACTACATAATTACAAAAACATATATATATATATATATATATATATATATATATATTAATGATAATTAGAATAATTATATTTTTTTATATTATCTATTAACTAAAACTATATAATAATTGCACAACGTAAGTATAGGAATTCGTATATACTAATAATATGCATAACAGTATTGCAGCAAGCATAACTATATTTGCAAAGTAGAACGATGGTTAGAACACCATGTTTTATTCAATTGAAAATGACCCTTTTGGTCTTTAATTGCCATTGATGAATATGCAATTACTTTCGTACGGGGGAATTTTTAGTTCCAACTAAATTTTTGTGGTACAACGCTAGTTTTTTTATTACATTGAAAATAATATCTTGTAGTTAATGAGTGGTGATTGAAGAGCCCACATCGGTAATGCTCCTTCACAAGTTCTTGGCCACTTATGTTGCTAATAAGTTCAAGGAATATTTTGGAAGACCCTAAAGGATATTAAATTAGGGGTATGTGATTGCTGATTATGTCAAATCCATTTAAATTCTAAAGTATTACTTAATGAAAGTAATCTTAGAAATTATTTTATATTTATTATTTAAGATTTTCATTTTTATTTTGTAACTTTTACTGCGTCACATGTCATATCTGTTTTTCAAAACACACATTTTAATTTTAACATCATATAATAAACCGTGTAAAACATAGTTATCATAAAAAAGTATTATTTTATCTGAAATAATATATTTGTTTTAAAACGTGGTGACAGTGAATTGGTAAGAAATTAATTTTTTAGTTGAAGGTGTTGATTGTGTTAAAAATAGGATTTTTTTTGTTTTATTTAGTTTTAGGGTTCTTGAACATGAAAAGATGATTGGTAGGGTGAGTAGGCGTTGTCGTGAGTGTTGGAGTGGTGGTGGTTTGGAGACTAGTTTGAGAGGTGATGCTTTGAAGCGGTGGTTAGTCAGTTCCGTTTTGGGTAGCGGTATGGAGCCCCTTTCACAACTTGGTTTTTCTTCGTTTACTATGAGAGGTTCCCTTGCCTGTTCTCTGTTTTGTTTCTTTCTAAACTTGTTTTTTGTTCTCACTCACCAACCCCGTCTTGTAGATAAAAAAACACTAAACCTCTCTTTTTCTTTAACGATTTCAACTGCAACTTCCTTTTGAGATATTCTTTCTTTCATGCTTTCTCTGAAATCCAACTATTTTACTTTCTCCCACCATTTTTCCCTTAGTCTCAAACATTTACTTACTCAATCACTCAAACAGTCTTCCTTTTCGTAAACTCAGTGTCAACTTCAGTAAATATTTCTTTCAAATTTTATTTCATTTTATTATAACTATTATAAAAAGATAATATTAACCTTAGTCAAATAATTGTTCCTAGCCATGTTACGATTGTCAAGAGAGAGTAATTTGTCGTGGTTCTCAAATAAATTTTTTGAGTAATGCTATTTTAACATCCTAAAGTTTTAACCCCATTTAACATCGGGTTAATTTCATCAAATCTTGTTACGTGGCAAGGATATTTTCGTCAACTGACGAAATGTTACGCATAAGGGCAATTTAGTCTTCTCGTTTGATGTGGCAATGTGTTTTGGTGAAGATATATGAATCTCTGTCATGAAATGTTGAAATCAAAATACGTAGAGAAGAGGTGTGAGAGGACGAGAGAGCTTGTTCGACAGAGACGACTATAGTGTGTTCGTTCAACAACCGAGAGCTATGGTTGCGCTTGTGCTACGACAAGAGGTTGTGCTTGTGCGACGGCAAGAGGTACGGTTACAGTGAACGAAAATACAGGTTTAGGGTCACCACGAGGAGAGAAGGATTTTGTAATAGTGGTATTAGAAGCGGAATCGTTTGGTCTTCGACATTTATAGGTAGTTTATTAATTGTGTTTTCCTGCGTTAAGGTTGGCATTGTATATATGAATAGGATATTAATGCTCAGTGGTGTATTAAATGAACATATTTTTGACAATCAAAGCGTAATTAATCTTTATTATTTGTGTAAATGAAGAAGTTACGAACTTAATTTGCAAAAAATGATCCTATGATAAAATCTGTCTTCAGTCGCCAAAAGTTAAACTATGGTGTTCTCTCAATAAAGCATGGGTAACCTCTGATGTTTTGTAAGCTCAAAACCAGTATTAATTTACATAGGTGTATGAAATGAATATATTTTGGTGAATCAAAGTTTGAGTAATCCTTATTTTGGGTGTAATTGAAGAAGTTAAGAACTTAATTTGCAAAAATGGTCTTCATGAGCACCTCTGTGTTCAGTCACCAAAAGTTCAACTAATGTGTCCCCGCGTTAAAGCATTGGTAACCTCTGATGTTTTGTAAGGTCAAAACCAACATTAATGCCCCGACGTGTATAAAACGAACATATTTTAGTCAATCAAAGTGTGATTAATCTTTATTATGGGTGTAATTGAAGAATTTAAGAACTTAATTTGCGAAAATGGTCCTCATGGTAAAATTCGTGTTCAGTCATGAAAAGTACAACTAATGTGTCCCCTCGTTAAAGCATAGGTAACCTCTGATGTTTTGTATGCTCAGAGGCAGTATAAATGCACAAAGGTCTATGAAATGAACATATTTTAGTGAATCAAAGGATGAATAATCCTTATTATAGGTGTAATTGAAAAAGCTAAGAACTTAATTTGTGAAGATGGTCCTCATAAACACATCTCAGGTTAGTCCCCAAAAGATAAACTAAGGTGTCCACTCGTTAAAGCATTGGTAACCTTTGATGTTTTGTAAGCTCTGAACTGTTATTAATGCACAAAAGCGTATAAAATGAACATATTTTGGTTTATCAAAGCGTTGTTATGGGTGTAATTGGAGAAGTTAAGAACTTAATTTGCAAAAATATTCCTCATGAAAACCTTTATGTTTGGTCGCCAAAAGTTCAACTAAAGTGTCCCCTCATAGTAGCATGGGTAACCTCTTATATTTTGTAAGGTCAAAACTAGTATTAATGCTCAGTGGTGTATTAAATGAACATATATTTGACAATCAAAGCGTAATTAATCCTTATTATTTGTGTAAATGAAGAAGTTACGAACTTAATTTGTGAAAAATGGTCCTATGATAAAATCTGTCTTCAGTCGCCAAAAGTTAAACTATGGTGTTCTCTCAATATAGCATGGGTAACCTCTGATGTTTTGTAAGCTCAAAACCAGTATTAATTTACAGAGGTGTATGAAATGAATATATTTTGGTGAATCAAAGTGTGAGTAATCCTCATTTTGAGTGTAATTGAAGAAGTTAAGAACTTAATTTGCAAAAATGGTCTTCATGAGCACCTCTGTGTTCAGTCGCCAAAAGTTCAACTAATGTGTCCCCGCGTTAAAGCATTGGTAACCTCTGATGTTTTGTAAGGTCAAAACCTACATTAATGCCCCGACGTGTATAAAATGAACATATTTTGCTCAATCAAAGCGTGATTAATCTTTATTATTGGTGTAATTGAAGAATTTAAGAACTTAATTTGCGAAAATGGTCCTCATGGTAAAATTCGTGTTCAGTCATGAAAAGTACAACTAATGTGTCCCCTCGTTAAAGCATAGGTAACCTTTGATGTTTTGTATGCTCAGAGGCAGTATAAATGCACAAAGGTCTATGAAATGAACATATTTTAGTGAATCAAAGCATGAATAATCCTTATTATAGGTGTAATTGAAAAAGTTAAGAACTTAATTTGTGAAGATGGTCCTCATAAACACATCTCAGTTTAGTCTCCAAAAGATAAACTAAGGTGTCTACTCGTTAAAGCATTGGTAACCTTTGATGTTTTGTAAGCTCTGAACTATTATTAATGCACAAAGGTGTATAAAATGAACATATTTTGGTTTATCAAAGCGTTGTTATGGGTGTAATTGGAGAAGTTAAGAACTTAATTTGCAAAAATATTCCTCATGAAAACCTTTATGTTTGGTCGCCAAAAGTTCAACTAAAGTGTCCCCTCATAGTAGCATGGGTAACCTCTTATATTTTGTAAGGTCAAAACTAGTATTAATGCTCAGTGGTGTATTAAATGAACATATATTTGACAATCAAAGCGTAATTAATCCTTATTATTTATGTAAATGAAGAAGTTACGAACTTAATTTGTGAAAAATGGTCCTATGATAAAATCTGTCTTCAATCACCAAAACTTAAACTATGGTGTTCTCTCGATAAAGCACGGGTAACCTCTGATGTTTTGTAAGCTCAAAACCAGTATTAATTTACAGAGGTGTATGAAATGAATATATTTTGGTGAATCAAAGTGTGAGTAATCCTCATTTTGAGTGTAATTGAAGCAGTTAAGAACTTAATTTGCAAAAATGGTCTTCATGAACACCTCTGTGTTTAGTCGCCAAAAGTTCAACTAAGGTGTCCCTTCATTAAAGCGTGGGTAACCTCTAATGTTTTGTAAGGTCAAAACCAACATTAATGCACTGAGGTATATAAAATGAACATATTTTGGTCAATCAAAGCGTGATTAATCTTTATTATGGTGTAATTGAAGAATTTAAGAACTTAATTTGCGAAAATGGTCCTCATGATAAAATTCGTGTACAGTCATGAAAAGTACAACTAATGTGTCCCCTCATTAAAACATAGGTAACCTCTGATATTTTGTAAGCTTAGAGGCAGTATAAATGCACAAAGATATATGAAATGAACATATTTTAGTGAATCAAAGCGTGAATAGTCCTTATTATAGGTGTAATTGAAAAAGTTAAGAACTTAATTTGCGAAAATGGTCCTCATGAACGCATCTCAGTTCAGTTGCCAAAAGACCAACTAAGGTGTCCCCTCGTTATGTTTGGGTAACCTCTAATGTTTTGTAAGCTCAGAACTAGTATTAATGCGCAAAGGTGTATCAAATGAACATATTTTGCTTAATCAAAGCATGAGTAATCTTTGTTATGGTTGTAATTGAAGATATTAAGAACTTAATTTGCAAAAATGATCCTCATCAACACCTCTGAGTTCAGTCGCCAAAAGTTCAACTAAGGTGTCCCCTTGTTAAAGCATGGATAACCTCTGATGTTTTGTAAGCTCAGAACCAGTATTAATGCACAGAGGTGTATAAAATGAACATATTTTGGTCAATAATAGCGTGATTAATCTTTGTTATGGGTGTAATTGAAGAAGTTAAAAGAACTTAATTTGTGAAAAGGTCGTCATTAGCACATCTTAGTTTAGTCGTCAAAAGATCAACTAAGGTGTCCCCTCGTTAAAGCTTGGGTAACCTATGATGTTTTGTATGCTCATAACCAGTATCATTATTTTACTCTGTCTTTAATCGGAGCTTACAAAATCATAGTGGTTATCCCTTCTTTAATTAGGGGACACCTTAGTTGAAGTTTTGGCAACTAAGTCAGATGTGTTCATGGGTTTGTTAGATTGTCCACCATGCACATTAACTCCTTTTTCCTACTATGAATGTTGAAACTTTCAAACACTTAAACAGAAGAACCAATTCATGTCAGCATACAATCCACGAAAAATAACCAACCCACACACTGACCACTCATTCAAAAGGAAAACACTTTCAAAATGAGCACACAACTCATCTTTCTCGGCACCATATACTGAAGTAACAAAAATATTCAAACATGAAACCCTAAACGCCTAAAAAAAGTCATACATCAACAAAAAAACTAAACCGTGAAACCACAAAAAAGTTTTCTTTTTGTGTTAAAAACTCCATAAAAGACGAACCTTCCACAATCATAAACCCCAAACGAAAATCATACGTAAAAAAAACAAAACCTTTAAACGATCAAAAAAACTTCATTTTCGATAAAATGATCATATTTTATGAGAGTGGTTGACAACATGTCGGCCAGGATGATCCGTATAGCGTCTGGTCTCTTGGTATGGTTCATGAGATCGGTTGATAACATATCGCCCAGGGTGGTCTGTATAGTGTTTGGCCTCTTGGTATGGTTCCTAAGATCGATTGACAACATATCAACCAGGGTGGTCTGTATAATGTCCGACCTCTTGGTATGGCCCATGACGTACTAGTTTTGACAAAATGTGACTCGGCGCAAGTTGTGGCCTTGTTAGCCTTATAGTACACTTATATATATATATATATATATATATATATATTATAATTTAAGGCTTTATTGACTTTAATTTTTAAAAAACTTATTGGATGAGTCTTTTTAGTTTTTAATTTCATTTATTTAATTTTGTAAGCTAAATTGTTGAATTGAATTCTAAGATTATAAAATTAGAAGCTAAATATAATATCTATGTTTTGAGAATTCCTTTAAACTTGAATTTATGTCTGAAAAGAATAATCAAACAAATTAGAAAAATAATAATATTGGGTTTCTTCCATATTTTTACAAGACTTAAAATTTATTTTTAATTAAGTTTTCTATTGAATGTTCAGATTAATTTCTTTCTTTTAGTATTAGATTTATTTCTTAACAACTTGATTTTTTTTTAATTTTTTATCTTTCTTACTTTTGTTTTATAATTTTCTAGTATTAATTTTAAATATTGTTTAGATTATTCTTATCTTTTAAAGTGTTTTTTCGTTGTCATATTATTAGTATTGTCATATTTTACTATATTTGGTTTAACATATTTTTTTATTTGTGTTTTTTAGTTTGTCTATAAAATTATTGGTTGTGTATTGTAGTTTTTAATTTTATTGATTTTCTTAAGTTAAGCTATTGGATTTGTTATATCTTTTACCTTAAATGTAAAATTTTTAATAGTTTCGTTGAATTTTTATTTTTTTTTCTTAAGAACTAAAAAAAGAATGTGAGTGAGAGAGTATAACATTTCCAAAATATGAGTAAATTAAGAATTAAGTGTAAACACTTCATGAGTGGTAGTGTGTATATTTTTGTTTTCATAATGGTGCTAGATATTTGGTTTTGTGTAGGTATTTTTTGTTTATTTTTATTTATATTTTATATGAGAAGGGAAAATTGAAAGTATTTGTCGAATTGAGGTGATTTTGATATTATTAAATTGTGTTTTTCCATATTTTAAGGATATGCTAAAATTAGTGATAACAAAGATAATATGATATTTAATTTTGTAAAAAAGTTAAAAATATTAAAATAACATTACTTGAAGGCTTGGAATGAGAAAAGAAATATATAAGAAAATTTGTATTTCCTTCTTACGATAGAAATAAAAAAAATAAAGAACAAATGAGAGAGTTTCTAGAAAAAAAAATTATAACAGAAAAAAAAGAATTCGTAAAAGAAAGAGATTTATGTAAAAGATAAAAAGAAATTATAAACAAAAAAGAAAGAAAATCAAAAAATGAAAGGAAGGTTTATACAAAACATAAAGATAGAAGAAAGAAAAGAAAGAGAAGGAAATAGAAAATGAAACCTTGAAAAAGCATGAGAAAAGCAAAAGTTATTCATAACAGCCTCTACAGACAAGGGTTGAGAAATAATTCTTAAAGAAAAATTGAAAAACTTTAAATTCTTTCCCTCACATTTAAATTTAAATTATGAATCTAATATTTCTTTAAAAAAATTACTAATTTGACTCTTTTGTTTGGTTGCCTAAAAAAGAAATGTGTAATTAAGTAACAATGAGAAACAATTAGAAGATGAAAAGGAGATAAAATAAAAAACAAGATTGATAATAAATATATTTATCTTTTTAATAATATATTTCATTGTTATTTATTTAATAAAAATTGTATGGAAATCTATCTTTGTTCAGTGAGGATTTTTTTTCTCTCGATTTGCTGGTGTATAGATAATTTATTATAAAATTGTATTGTTTGATGTGTTTTAGAAGTTGATCTTTGATTATCGAGAAAGATATATGAAATAATTTAAAATAAAATTATTTAAATTTAATATATTTAAATGTTTCGTAATAACGAAATTCTCTATAAAAAAATAGAAGGTAAAGGGTTATTTTAAATGTTTTTGTTAATGGCAAATTTTTTACGTGTGAATTTTAAACATTTAAACTACTGTATCACACCATAATCCAATTAAAGAGGAGTCACTACAGAGAACTTACCATCGCTGTTCTATTCTTTTGAAGAAATAAATAAAGATTTAAATTTCATATTTCTATTTTTTTTTTTTTTTAAGTTTCAATGATCAAATAAGTGTGCCCATATTAAGAAATAGGAAAGACATCTTAGTGAAGGCTGAGAGATAGTTCGACATCGTAATACATAATTAATATATATATATTAATTGATAATTAGAATTGTATCTATTAGTTTAGATTCAATCAAATCTATTATCGTCCAGTCCGTTATTAATTATTAGTTACCAACATTTATCTTGATTGATTATGATTGACTACAGGATAGTAATTTGTGATTTTAAACGTATAAAGTCATTAGGAATAATTATAAGGTTTAAACGACAAGGTCATATAAATATAACTTAGGTTTTACATGGAGTATCATCTATCTCATTACCTACTTACTCATATACTTTAAACATTTTTTCTTATACTCTTACTGACTTGAGCATCATCTATCTCATTACCTACTTACTCATATATTTTAAACATTTTTTCTTATATTCTTACTGACTTGAGCGTTGGAGAGTCTTTTGCAGGTGAATCCCACTCGGCTTGATGTTACCAGCTCGACCATCGTTTCCTCCACTACAGGAGATCTACACTTGGGTCAGATGAGAATATTTGGCGTCCATCATGAGGCCCCGGTGAAACTTTTCTCAAGATCACCATCCAAACATTATGGATCCAACATTGCTAGAAGCTCTTCATAAGCACGTAGAGGGAGTCGTCTAGAGGAACGTGCATAGCATGAAAGCAGCGCTCCACGAGAGTGAGGTTGATGTGTAGAATACCCTCAACACTCTCACGAGAAGATGATTGCTCGAATCCATAATCAGCAAAGGAACCATGATGATGACATGTAGACCCTCTATACCAGGTGATGATGCTTCATCAAGGGAGGGAGCAACCGTTCATGGACCCCCGAATACATCATTACCCTTATTGGGATGGATGTACATCTGAGGAGAGTTCGGAGGGAACCTCGACTTGGAGCCAGACACCATCAGAGTCACAGCCAAGCCGATTCGAAAGGGGGCGAAACTCTAGGACAAATCTGGGTGACCGAGGGCGAGGACCACGCGACCCTCCGAGGTACTATCACCACATGCCTTTTGGGGAGATACCACCGCCACTGCTGAGGAATGACATGAAGGCTCACATCAGCAGGTTCCTTCCCTTAACACCTGAGGTGATGCAGGTTCGACTACTATCCAAATGGAAGTAGCTGAATGTCAAGACATACGACGGAAGCTATGATCCTAAGGTCCACATAAAGTCTTACTTGACCTAGGTGAATCTCTTTTCTGACTATCTGAGAGTGCATTGTCGCTTGTTCCCAACAACTCTTGAGGGAATCGCTTTGGAATGGTACTATTCATTCCCCCAAATTCAGTGGATTCTTTCGAGACGTTGTGTGTAGGGTTTACCACTAGGTTTGCAAACAGCAAGCCCATGGTGGCCTCCTCAACGTCTCTACAACATTTTATGCAAGGAGATACCGAGTCCCTGCAGTAGTACATGGCTCAGTTCTATAAGGCCACGCTCGGTATTTTGAACCTTCATCCTTCACTTGCAATGCAACACTTATGGTTGGTCTGAAGCCTAGCTCCTTTTTGGCACGCTCTATGCGGACCCGCCTGAAAATATGGATAATTTATGGGCTAGGGCAGCGAGATATATGAGTATCGAGGAGAATGAAGAGGCAAGGAAGAGAAAGTCTCTACCACACACCATGTCTGGAGGCACCCAATTCATGAAGAGAAGTCGGGCAAGAGGTTCGAGCCTTACACCTCCTTGAACGCTAGTAGGGAGACCATTTTACAAGAGGCCTGCAACTTAGAGCTCGTTCAACTTCCTTGCTCGAAATAGTCACACCCGATGCAAATCCAACCCTTTGGTGCAGTTACCATTAGAACGTGGGACACAACATCAAGGACTGCTCCAGAGTCCGTGATATCATCGAGGAGTTCATTCGATCTGGGGCTCTTAGTCGATTCATACAAAGGAGTCAGATGGCACAAAGCAAAAAGACCCCAAGAACATTTGGCACCTGAGCCAGACGCGGTGAACGTTTCCATCACCATAGGGGGTGTGTTCGAGGACGACAGGGGATTGAGAGGGTAAAACCAAGGGAGCCGCAGGCCGAAGTAGGAGATGGAGCTATCCAGCAGGACCCCAACATAGTCGTAGGGTTGGTAATTTGGTCGACATCCAGTTCGATTCTGCTAGGATCATAGTGGGGGGATTTGCATACGGTGGTAGATCCAATGTGGTCAATAAGAGACATTTCAAGAGTATCAACTTGGTGAGCTATCTTGTGCAAGCTTCAATGGAAGTTAAGCATGATGAAACCTTAAAGTACTGAATAGAAGAAGTGGATGAAACTCCTCATGATTCGGAAGCCATGGAAATGCAAGGAAGGAAGCATGCAAGGAGGTTGATGGTGAAGTAGATGGTGAAAGCCTTGAAGGAGGTTGGGCTAACCTTCAAGAGAAAGAGCTCCTAGCTTCTAAGAGAAGAAACTCAATGTGAAACTTGAGGTAATGTGCTGAAAATTTGGCAGCATTCTATTACTCAAATCAAGTTTACAATGGAGGTTCCTAAACCTCTTATTTATAGAAGAAAGGATGAGCTACTTAGCTTTCCATGCAAGCTATCTAGGTAGGGTATGGGAGAAGCTAGATCTAGAAACCCTAGCTTATAAGACAAGCTTCTAACCCTAGCTTATAAGACAAGCTTCTAACCCTAGCTTATAAGACAAGCTTCTAACCCTAGCTTCTATGACAAGCTTCCCAAACCTAGCTTGCACTCCAAGGCTCTCACAAGGTGGTGACAAGTGGCACAAGGAGAGAGCTCCTTATGCTACTTGGACTCGACAAATTCTTCCTCCACCTCCATACCCTCTTCCTACACCCCCATACAAAATTTTAATTCCACAACTGCCTTTGTGAAAATTACCTAAATACCCTTCTTTTATTAAAAGCAACCCCTCCTCCTCCGTAGTTCTTCTCTGAGCACCCCGTTCGTGAACCTGTGATTTTCCCTCAAATATATTTTTCATAGTGTTATTTTTGAAGGTTTTGAGTGTGATTGAACGGTAGGGGAGACATTCCAACCGTTGTGCATTGTTTATCGACGATAAGGAGCGACAGGAAGGTAAAATTTTTTATTTTGGTGGATTTTTGAAGTTTCTGATAGGGCACCCAGATATGGCCATCCGATTCTCATTTTTTGAAATTTGAGAACCGGACAACCTGATGCCCGGTTCATAAATTGTTAACCAGATTGACTGGAGGGGGTGTCATCCGGTTTGTAAGTTGTGAACCAGACGCCACCCTGTTCGGTTGTCATAAGGTAAAAAAAATTACAAACCGGATGAGTGGTGGGTGGACTTCATCCGGTTTGTAAATTTTTGAACCAGATAAGGGTGTCATCCAGTTCACATTTTTTCAAAATTTTTTTTTAAACTAACAGTAACTTTATGCACTGTGACAGATATGGTGAGGGCCAGAGGAGTTGGTTAGCTGTTACCTATCACTACCCAATTGAAATTAATGTACCTGAAAATAAAAACAAAATGAAGAGTCTCTTCTTTTGTTGTGTTTACTTCTCATTCCAATTTTTAACCCCATCTTAAATGAAGAGTCTCTCCTCTCTCCTGCTGCATTTCGCAAATTTATTGGATTTCATTTCAAATTCAATTAAAATAAAACTAAATTAATTTAATTAAGGCAAATGAATAGTCAAAGAAGAGTCTCCTCTGCTGCATTTCAGGAAGTGTCTCTTGTTATGTTGTTTTGGACGTTCACTCTTCCTGGTTGAGTTTCATTTCAAATTAACATAATAGGAGACTCTTCTTTGACTCTTCATTTGCCATAATATGAAAACCCAATAAACCAATGAATGAATTGGTGAAATGCAGCAGGAGAGAGGAGAGACTCTTCATTTAAGATGGGGTTGGAAATTGGAATGAGAAGTAAACACAGCAAAAGAAGAGACTCTTCATTTCTTTTTTTACTTTCAACTACATTAATTTTAATTGGGTGGTGATAGGTAACACCTAACCAACTCCTCTGGTCCTCAACTGTCACAGTGCACAAAGTTTGTTAGTTTAAAAAAGAAATTGAAAAAATGTGAACCGGATGACACCCTTATCCGGTTCACAAATTTGCAAATCGGATGAGGTCCACCCACCATCTATCCGTTTTGCAATTTTTTTATCTTATGACAACCGGATAGGGTGGCGTCCGGTTCACAACTTACGAACCGGATGACACCCCCCTCCAATCCATCCGGTTAACAATTTATGAACCGGACGTCAAACTGTCCAGTTCTAAAATTTCAAAAAATAAGAGCCGGATGGCCTCATCCGGGTGTCCTACCAGAAACTTCAATAATCCACTAAAATAAAAAATCCACAACGGTTGGAATGTCTCCCCTACCGTTCAATCACGCTCAAAACTTTCAAAAATAACACTATGGAAGATATACTTGAGAGAAAATCGCAGGTTCACGAACAGGGTGCTCAAAGAAGAACTACAGAGAAGGAGGGGTTGCTTAATAAAAGAAGGGTATTTGGGTAATTTCAACAAGGATAGTTGTGGAATTAAAATTTTATATGGGGGTGCAGGAAGAGGATATGGGGGTAGAGGAAGAATTTATCCTTGGACTCCTTGATCAAGCCCAACATTATTTATGGACCTCAAGGCCCAAACTTACACTACATGGCCCAAAAATACAAGGCCCAAATTTATTCTACTTGGCCCAAATACAAGGCCTAAATTATTCTAAATTATTATAAACAATTTATACAAATTAGAAGACTTCTTCTTAATACTCTATTTTCTCCAAAGGGATTTCTTCATGTTTGTATTTGGGCTCGAGCAACTGATTAAAAGCCCAAATAAGATGAGATGGGCCCAATCTTCTGGAAAGCTCTTAATTCTCCCTCTGGCTCTTTGTCCTCTTTATTCTTTGATTAATGTCGTTGGGGCGTACTCCATCAATCCCAACCACCCATCACCTTTTTGGATGCAAACTTTTCCATTCACAATCCCAATCATCCCAATCAAGATGATCCAATCATGGTGATTGCCACCATCGCCAATTGGAGGGTGTATAAGGTTTTGATTGACCAGGGAGGCTCAGGTGATGTCCTATACTAGTCAACCTTCCAAAAGCTCCACGTACCAAAGACTACCATCAAGTCGTATCCCGAGCCATTGTTGAGTTTCGTAGGAGAGAGGGTTCGTACTCGAGGTTTTGTCGACTTATTGACAACTTTTGGTGTGGGGCAGTCATACTGAACGTTAACTGTGCGCTACATTCTGATAGAGGTGGATACGTCTTATAACGTGCTTATAAGGTAAAGAACCCTCAATCAACGTGCTTATACGTCTTATTATTATTATTATTAATATTATTATTATTATTATTAATATTATTATAATTATTATAATAATTTATTATTATTATTATTATTTTAAAATAATAAAAAAAATAATAATAATAATAATATATTATTATTATTCTTATTATAATTGGAATAAAAATAATAATTATTATTGATGTATTGTGACCGATTCTGTGACTGGATCTGTGATCGAATATGTGACCGATTCTGTGACCGATTTTGTGACCGATTTTGTGACTGAATCTATGACCGAATCTGTAACCGAATACGTGACCGATTCTTTGACCGAATTTGTGACCGATTCTGTGACCGAATCTGTGATCGATTTTGTGACCGAATCTATGACCGAATCAATGACCGATTTTTTCAGTCATTAAGAGTGACTAATTTTTTCGGTCAATAATTTCAGTAACTATTTAGCAATTTTCTAGTAGTGGCTATGCCACTACTTCCGTAGCCATAGTGTTATAGTGAAGACCAACTATCCCATCAAACAAGTTCTGCAAAAACCCGAGTTGGTTGGGAGGATGACGACTGGGGCAGTGGAGCTCTCTGAGTTCGGACTCAAGTATGAATCCCGAGGTCCCATAAAGAAACAGTTCTGGGTAGACTTCCTCATCGAGCTACCTCCCGTGATATAGGAGAAGATGTTCTGGCTGCTCAGTGTGAATGGATCCTCCAAAAAGAATGGTGCAAGAATTATCTTGGAATACCGGGTGACAAAGCAATCGAATAATCCATTCGGTTCGAATTCGATATCTCCAACCATCAAACCGAGTATGAGGTCGTGATAGAAAGGTTGAGATTGGCAAAGGAATTTAGAGTAAAAAACCTCAATTGTCAGAGTGATTCAAAGCTAGTAATAGGCTAGATTGTGAGTACCACATTGCTACGAATATTACCACATTGCTAGGAACCTCATAAGAATTTTTTTACTAAAATAATACTATTTTAAAAAATAATTTCCCAAATAACATCTATTGAACTTTATTTACCAAACTAACACCATTTACTGTGCATGACCAGAATTCTACTCCCGGGAAGCAGAATTCTCAATTCAAATTTTACAATTTTGAAATTTATAACCAATCAGAATTCTATTTCCTAGGAACCGAATTTTGAGAGGGTTTTTTTCTTTATTTTTTAAAGTTTTATATTTTATTTTGTTTTAAAGTATAAATTTTTTTATTTATGTGTGACTTTTTTATTTTATAAAACGTAAAATTTAATAAAAAAATATTATAAATATTTATTGTAGTATATGAGAAGTTAATTTTTTAAAAATCAAATTTTGACTATATAAAAAATGTTTTAAAAAATTTAATTAAAAATGGTGAGGATAAATTTAAAATTAGTTCTGAGATAAAAAATATTAAATTATCTAAATATTTAATTTAATTTAAAGATAATAAAAATATGAAAATTTTGTGAATGGTTATCCTTATTGATAAATTAAAAATTTGAAATGAATTTGAAAATGTTAAAAAAAATTAGGTAGTGCAATTTATAGATTTAAAAATATGTAATTTCTTTTAGTAAAAACATTAATGAAAATACAATAAAAATTTGAAAGGATTTATTATTTATTTTTAAAATTTATATGAGAGAAGGAGATAAATAAAAAAGTATGTAAGAAAAAAATCATTTATTTTCATTAAATTTATATGAAAAAGTTTATCTATAGATATTTTGAAAAATTTAATTAAATGTAATTTGTGAGAGAAAAAAGAATTAAACTATCTAAGTTAAATATAATTTGATTTAAAGATAAAAGAAAATACTAAATTTTGTGGATGTTTATTAATGATGGTAAATTAAAAACTTGAAATGATTTTGGAAATAAATGGAGGAGTGATGTACGAAAGAGGAAATAAATGTTCTTATGTTGAATACTTAAAAATTATTTTTATTTATTGAAATTATGCAGTATATGTTGAACATAAAGAGGAAATAAACGAGAAACACACATTTATTAAATACTTTAGTTAATTATACATGAAATACTTTGTGTTAAATGAAACATAATCAATGGCGAGAACTGGATGCTCCAACAATGTTGGGACATGTTCTTTTTGTATGTCCTGGCGTTTGACAATATGAACATTTTTTGGATCGGCTATGTTATTCCCTCATGTCCATTTCAGTCCATATGCGACTTGACTTAGGCCTTCCTTTTGATGTTCTTTTCATGTCTGGACTTGGACATAATATTTGACAGGTGTAAGCAGCCAATAGTCTTCGTTTCTCAGTTCACCAAATAAGCCTTCGTAGACATGAAAGACTTGTTCTAAGGTGTACACAAGTGAGATGTACATACTAAAATCGTGGTGTGCATATTCGTATGCAGCAAGCACATGGGAGCATGGTAGATGTAGTTTTTGAAATTTTCCACAGTCACACCACAATTCGTGCAAGCGAACTGCAAATCGACTTGGTGGTCGTACTTCTCTTGGATTTTGTCTCTCTTCTACCAAAAATCTAGTGTTCCTTCTGTCAAATGAAAGGACTGTATAAGTGTTCGCCTTTGATTGTGCATCCTCCAATGCTTTTGCTGCAACTTCAGAGTATACATGTCCAGCAGTCATCATGGCTTCCACTTGTCTGCTTCTTTCTGTGAAGAATTTTTTGCAGCGGGTGTATGTTGCCATTACCATTGAAGAGATTGGAAGGTTTCTTGTTTTCTTCAAGACAGAGTTAATTGACTCAGCAAGATTGGTTGTCATATGTCCCCATGCTGACCGTTATCCCATACAAGAGTCCACTTCTCTCTTGGGATATCATCTAACCATTGAGCAGCCTCGAGATTTTCCGCTCTAACTATGTTGTAGTAGTAAAAAAAGCGTGGCTCTGTCATTCCATATGCTGTAATTATTTGTTCCAAATTGAGTTAGTGAATAAAATTGACAAAAACAAATAGAAAAAATTGAAAGAGTTGTTTGAGTTAACATATAAGGATACAAACCTGTTAGCACCAGTGGACTGCTGCAGTAATTTGATGAAGCCAACCATGTGTGAAGAAGTTCAAGACCTATGATCTTATGTGGAAAGCATGAAGATTCATGAAGATTTGAAGCTTGGTCTAGAACTTA
>Ga0209489_104811_pt1 | contig 24389 bp, 11 predicted proteins | sample SiratrowhiteBW_FD_187527 | JGI IMG/M metagenome (GOLD analysis project Ga0209489, IMG submission 187527) | Root nodule microbial communities of legume samples collected from California, USA - Siratro white BW (SPAdes) (version 2) | ecosystem: Host-associated > Plants > Roots > Nodule | place...
AATCATACTTGCCTCAACCACATTCCTAAGTTCTAGACCAAGCTTCAAATCTTCATGAATCTTCATGCATTCCACATATGATCATAGGTCTTGAACTTTTTCACACATGGTTGGCTTCATCAAATACTATTAGTTATCCACTGGTGCTAACATACCTGACATCATGTTTAGCATATGCATGTGTGCTAGATTTCAAGCTAATCCAAAGGAGTCTCACTACAATGCTGCAAAGAGGATTCTTAAGTATCTCAAAGGAACTACAAATGTGGGATTGTGGTACCCAAATGAAGCTACACTCAACGTTAAGGGATATTTAGATTCAGATTTCACAAGGTGTAAGTTGGACCGAAAAAGCACAGGTGGTACATGTCATTTACTTGGAGCGAGCCTTATATCATGGAATAACAAGAAGCAGGCATGTGTTGCTCTCTCTACTATTAAAGCTGAGTACATTGCTATTGGAACCTATTGTGCTCAAATTTCATGGCTTAAATAACAATTGAGTGACTTTCGTCTTAAAGTCACAAAGGTACCTCTATTTTGTGATAACACTAGTTCCATTAGTCTCACTAAAAATCCAATGCATCATTCTAGAACTAAGCATATAGAGATTAGACATCATTTTATTATAGAACAAGTTAGTAATGGTGTTTGTGAAATCAAATTTATTGAGTCTGAAAGCAATTAACAAATTTTTTCACCAAACCACTTGCTAAAGATAAGTTTAATTACCTCATAACTGAGCCAGGCATATTATATATCTCAAAAATTACATAAATAGAGATTGCATCTCATTTTTACTAATTGTTGTAGAAATAAATCGATTTATTTGGGCAGCAAATTAATTTATTTTTCCTTTGTACTGTTGTTTTTAATTTTCTGTTTAATCTATTTTGTGCTTTGAAAAATTACCTACGCAACTGCAATGGAGCTGTATTACAAGACAAATTGATTGTAAGACAAATAAGAATCTGTTGATGGGCATTGATGAGGAGACTTGTGCATCCTAAAGGCATTGAATGAAGCTTAACCTGTGTAATCTGTGCAATCTCATTTGTACTGTTGTTTTTAATTTTGTGTAATCTGTTTTGTTCTTGGAAAAATGACCTGCACAACTGCGATGGAGCTGTATTACAGGACAAATTGAGTGTAAGACAAATGAGAATATGTTGATGGGCATTGATGAGGAGACTTGTGCATGCTAAAGGTATTGAATGAAGCTTATCCTCCCAACCACTCACTTTTGACCACATTGAGCCACACAATGCCACTTGTCTTCATATAATTGGGAGTCAAAAGGGTGAAATTCTGAAAAGCAAAACTACATGTGTAAGGATTCTGCAATTTCCCAATATAGCTAAGTCTTGTCTCATTGGAATAACAAGGTACAACACTCCAATCTAAACTATCTAGTGGGTGAAAATGAATGTGTTTTAAATTTGTATAAAGTGGCTATATATGTCATTCATTAAGCATACATTTTGCATAAATCACAAGCCCAAAACAGCTGCAGAACCCCTCTTCATTCACGCCAAACATTGCTTCTATGGCCTCCTCTAGTAACCCCAAAAAGAGAGTAAAGCAAATAGCTAGTCCTAGAAAGTGTGTTGACATAAGAGGGCACCTTGAAGCATGGTTTGCTAGCATGCATGGGTCTGAAACAGTTGAGAGTATCAACAAATACTTGATTGAGTTTAGCAGAAAAATTGTAAATACTCCAAAATATATAAAGCTTTATTGGCTTAAATTCGAAATGTTGGTGGAAGTAAGTGAGAAGCTGGAGTTTCAAGAGCTGGAAAGGTTCCTTGGATTGTCTGGAAATATTTATCCAGACTTGGTGAAGGTGTTCTTCACTAACCTCAAGGTGAAGGAGGATAACATTGAGTCTAGAGTGAAAGGATTCACCATGAAGATCACTCCATCAATCTGGGCAACTGTAGCTGGACTGAAATGTGAAGGATTAAAGATTGGAAAAGGAAATATTGAAGCTATAAATGACCACAACAAAGTCAAATTTTATAGGAGTTGCTTGCATAACCAACAAGCAATGTCTAGAGGGTTTCAAGTTGGAAGATTATCCTTAAATCTAAGGATCATTAGCCTTTTTCATAGTATGGATATTGACACCACGGGGGCACAATCATGTGACTCTGCATGAAGAAGATCTAATTCTCATGTATTGTATCCTCAATCACATGAAGGTAAACTAACTATATGTCTTGGGAGTGCAAATGGAGAAGGAAAGAAGGCTTTTGGACTATAGAATTTCATACGTTGTGCTTGTCTCAAGGTTCATACAGATGTGAGAGTGTGTGGCATCTGCACTTCGAATGATCATTATATAGATTCCTGTCCATCTTTGTAGCAACCTGTTGGTTCTGACACTCATTCTCCTTAAGCCTATGATGCGAACATCTACAACAATAAACCACAACAGCAGTAGAATCATGACTTGTCAAGCAACAAGTACAATCCGGGTTCGAGAAATCACCCAAATTTTAGATGGTCAAACTTCCAACAGCAACAACAACAACAGTCACCATCTCCTTTCTAAACTCTACTGGTTCGAGTAGACCTTGCGTGCCTCCGCCCATTCGGTAGCAGTATCACAGACAGCAGAATGAAACTCCTGCACCACCAGTTCCTCAACCTTGTACTTGTACACCTTCATTGGAGAAATTGGTTAGGCATATGACTCTTCAAAATATGCAATTCCAACAAGAGACAAGAGCTTCCATTGAGAGTTTAACAAATCAGATGAGATAGATGGCCACTCAACTTAACTAGGCACAGTCGCAAAATTCAGATAGATTGCCTTCTGAGACTAGCACAGGAAAACTCATCCTCACCATTATACAAATCTAATTCCCTAATTAGAATGTTTCTCATAAAGGGGAATCATGACATTATATGACCTTTCACATTAAGGTTTGTATCTTACACTATTGGGTATTAGAAGGAAACATTAAGATTTCTTGTGGATTCTTCTTCGTATTTCGTTGCTCTTTCATAAGGTTTAGTATTCACATGTCTATGAGGAGTTCTCTGTTGTTAGGGTAGGGCTAAACCTTTTTGAACTCAAGTGTAATCGTTTTTGCTTTAATATTTATGTCTTTTGTGTTAATTATATTAGTGTTTTGATTCCATACATAGTTCTTCTATTGATTCATAATTCGATTATTGATTCTTGAGAGTATTGGAAAATATCTATTGTATCTAGATACGAATTAAACTACGGAATCAAAGCTCGTGTGTAAGAATAGAGTGTGATTCAATTGTTATCTTAAGACCTTTTTGTGAAAGTAAGATGCATTTATATAAGTGATCAAGGAATTTACGATTGGTACATAATTTTAGGCTCATCTATTGATAAATTGGGGGTGAGTATTTTTGTAGGTTGACATTGGTCAATGATAGGAAAAAAGTAAACATTTTAGTACATAAGAGTGAAGATTAGTGAGATTTAACCCTCACAAGTTCATCATATTATTGTTAATATTTTTTTTTCATTCAACTATTGATGAAAATATTAATTATTCTTTTACTTGTGTTTAAATTTATGCACATAACATCAAATTATTGAATTGTTCCTAAATATGAATTTATTATAATTGTATTCAATGACTTATATTACACAAATACTTTAGGAAGAATGATGATTTTATTATGTGCTACATTTTGACTGGTATACTTGCCATCATTAGTGGCTAACAAGTTTTTGGTGCTGGTGTCGGGAATTTATGTTTCAATATATAACAATTATGCTTTTATAATTCTTTCTCATTCATTTTTTTTAATTTACTTTTAAATTATAGTTAATAAAGTCTTTGAAAGTCACATGTTCTTTAGTTTTTATTTAGCTTCTTTTGTGTGTGTAATGATGTAAGAAGCCTGAGGAAAGGTCTAACTACAAGAGACATGGCCAGACACATACACGATGAATAGGATTTAGATGCACATATCAGACAAAAAATACTATCAAACTAGTCCAACTTTTGTTTTGTAAAAATGAACAGGAATTTGTTTGTCATTTGTTTACTTTTTAGGCTTGAAGACAATGTCAATTAGGGTTAGAAAATTCACTTAGGCTCGCCTATATTTAGGGTTAGTATTTTGCACGCCTAGTCACCATTTGACACATATCAGCGTATGATTTGAGGGCATGGAGGCTTGTTGCACACATCAAGAGATGTCCACGTGGCTACACCTTAGTGGAGAGCCTAATAGCTTTGGCACAAACTAGGTTATTCAGCTAGGGTTTGTACTTAGGGTTAGGGTTTCTTTAACTCAAAATACGAAACATACTCAAATCTGTTAAAATTTCAAAAATGGTGTCAAAATAATAACAAATTTTTAACTGAAACCTAATTGGCCCAATTACAACAAAACGGTGTGAAACCCTAATAAATACCAACTGATTGATCTTTATTATCATTATGCAATTAGAAAGTGTTAAAACTAAATAATTATCAAATTACCCCACACTTATCCTTTTGCACTCTTAGGAAAAATCTAGACCTAGATAAAAGAAATGAAGGCTAAGTACTTAAAACTGTAACCAGATTCAATAAGTTATCAATACAAAAGTATTTGAGCAAGGAATATCAAATCAAAATTTATTTTCAAAGGTTGATCAACAAAGTGTGAATTTCTCTCCTAATCAATTTATGCAACCAATTATGCAATTGACAGTCATGTATGTTGGCCTCCTAAGATAGTGTATCTCTCTTGCACTCGAGTGTTTAGGGAAGGTGTATATAGCACTCAAACCATCTCAATGAACATTGCTTTACCATAGGCTTGCAAGCATTCTAATTCTCCACTTCTTAAACACAAGTTTGCATCATTCAAGAGGACTTTATTAAGGTTGTAATGAGACTAAGCTAATGGGTAGGAATTTTTAGACAACTACGGTAACATTCAGAGATTATTAAAAAAGCAAGAGCATGATATTTTTACAACATCAATCAAATTAATCCTGAAAGCTACCCAATAATTGAAATTATGCAAATCACTCCAACTAAAGATATACAAGCACTTTCTTCTCTCTTCTCAAATTTTTTTCTTTTTCTGTTTTTTTTTTTTTTTTTTTTTTTTTTTTTTTTTTTTTTTTTGCGAGAAACTCTCATGTCAAGAAGAGATAAGAATGAAATCCATGCTAAAATAATAAGTCCTAAAATCCATACATAATCAATCAACCTTCCCCCATACTTAAGCATCTTGCACGTCTCGGGCAACCCCCATACTTAGCAATTTATAGAACCCAAAAGAAGACCATCATGCTCAATTAATAATCAAAGGAAAGAACAAAATATTTTTATGCTTAGGCTTGTAATGAGCTAAATGAAAAAATGAAAAATATAGGCTCAAAGGGGTTGAAAAGGGAAATTAGTTTATAGAATGGTTGTATGGTTAAGTAGGTGAAATAATAAAATGGCTGAATCATAATCATGAAAACAAGTCAACATACAGTTCCAAAAAGAACAAGAGCAAGTTCTAGAAAAGAAATTCATGAGAGGCAATGTCACACAAGAAAGAAAAGAGAATGCTATATAGATGAATTCATTCATACATACCCAAATAAGTTCACAGGGTTATAAGATGTCATACATGCATAAGAGTCGAGGACACAATCGGTTCAACACATTTATCAAAATCCTTATAAGAAATGATTCAGCCAAGTGAATCAACCAAAAATCAGGGATTCAATTCTGAGCTCAATACAAATAAAAAAGTAGAATGTCAAGAAGGTACTATTCAAAATAAAATTGCAGTTTCTAAGAAAATTAACAATGCAAGAAAACGAATAAAATAAAATAAAATGCAAAGGAAATAAATAAGATAAAATAAAATGTAAAGAAACAAGAAAATAAAAATCAAAGGGGAGAGAAAACTCCCTCGCCGCTTCATGGATACATGGCACCAGTGAGCTCCACGCCCTGCTCTTGGTATTCATACATCAGCATTGATTATGGTGATTACTAAAAACATAAAAGAAAAATTATAAACCAAAGAACTATGAGGAGTCCCCCACAACGACACCAAAATTTGATACGCACTGCCAAACACAACCAAATTAAACTAGGAAGCTAAATTTGTAGTAAAGCTAACCTAGGTCATTCTTCCCAAAAAGTACTCAATCGTTCTCTTAAAAGAATTCAAGGGATTTTAATGAAATAATTAAATTTAATAAAATAAAAACAGAATTTTAAACAGACTAGATATAATAAAATAAAAAACAGAATTTTAAACACATTAGATATAATAAAATAAAAACAAAATTTTAAACAAATTAGATATAATAAAATAAAAAAATTGAACAAATTAGATATAATAAAATAAAAATAGGATCGATAAATGCACTGAAAAAAAAACCAACCCGACCTCTCTTCGACTCTCCCAAATCTCTCATTGACTCCTAAAGAAAATCTTAATTACATGAGGAGGTTAAATAGACTGAGATCTTTACATCTATTTAACATTTTAAGCACCCCACAATCATGGAGCATCTCACTGAATACACAATATGTTGAACAACTGCAATCGACCACTGTTAAACAATATTATTTCGACTTGAACATCGTTTCAGAAATTCCACAACACAATCCAATCGGTATTGATTGAATTACTAAATTAATCCAATTATTAAATCTAATAATCAAATTAAAATAGAAATTGAGTATGTAATTATGGAAAGAATTACAAAATATGAACCTTAGCATTAAGAAATAAGAGAGCACTTGGAGATTGAATTGAACAGAAGATAAAGAAAGGAAAAAGAAAAAATGAATTTAATTATCTATCGTCTACTGTGATGTCTCTAGGCTCTACCAAGAGAGCTTTATTTATAAAAAAAATTAACCTCAAACATGAAATGACTAAATTGCCACACCCCCTCTTCAAAGAAAATATGCTAAAAATATCCAGGTGTCGCCTTGTTATTCACCTTTGTGTATCGACTTCAAGTCCAATTTTAACCACTTTCCAGTTAAAATTTTCTCTTGCCCCTCCAATAAGATTTGTATATCTTTAAGTTATTAGCAAAATAAAACAAGAATTAAGTAAATCCGAGTTTTGTGGCAAAAGTTATGGGCAAAATACAAAACACACTCAAATATGTTAAAATTCCGAAAATGGTGTCAAAATAATAACAAACTTTTAACTGAAACCTATTTGGCCCAATTACAACAAAATGATGTAAGACCCTTAAATGGATTATCTTTATTGTTATCATTATGCAATCGGAAAGTGGTAAAAATAAAAAATTATCAGACCCAAGTTGTGATAAATTGAAAGTGAAACACATGTGAGGCATTGTATCGAATACATGGAGTGCATAGTATAGTAATATTAACTTTCAGCAAGAAAATTTATTGAATTCTTTTTCGATGTAAGTTGTACTAGCAATTTCGTTAGTGGATTAATATTGTGTTTTAGTCGGTGATTGTGTCTCAAAGATCCTTGGTGCCAATGAGCCTCACCTATAGGATCGTCTAGTTTATTTTGTTTTTTAAGATTTTCCATTCCAATCCTTTTATTTAAGTTGATATTTTTCTCAAACACGTCTAGATTTAATTATTGTAGGTTAAACATTTTTATTTGTAGTGTGATTCGCCTTCCCTTGTGTTTTAAGTTTTTATTGACAAAAAGGTTTATAAAGTGCATTGGGTCAGGTTAGGCTTGGTACTTAAGTTTTCCTAAGATTTCCTCCTAGTGTACTAGACCTATTCTTTCCTAATTTGAAAATATATTATACAAAACCCAAAGATGTCTAGACACTCTACTCATCATAGTGGTAATGAATCTAGTGAGTACAAATCTGATTTGAAGAAAATTTTAAATGAAATCTTTAAAAATAAACACTGAGGTTCAATTTGCCATTATTGAGGAAGAGTTAAGGACCTTGAGGAGGAAGGAAGAAAAAATAAAATTAAAAAAAAGTAGATGAAGCACATATATGGAAAGAGACTCTGAGAGGAAAAACAAGAGATGTCTTGAGTTGGTAGATTGTTATCAACATGAATCCTCCACCAAGCATAGGATAGAGAAAAAAGTAAAAGAAACTACGATAGAGCTCCCTCACTTTTATGGAAAGGATGATGTAAATGCCTTCTTAAATTGGGAAATGAAGGCTGAATAATTATTTAAGAGCTACTAAGTGAGTGAGGAGAGGAAGGGTCCTTTAGGCACCCTTAGGTTTCAAAGTCATGGGTGATCAGTCTTAGTAAGAGATAGACGTCTCCATAAAGATCCTCCCATAGTATATGTCAGTGACCTGAAGAGTGCCTTGAGACATAGACATATTCCCTCTTATTACCACCGTGAACTTATGGATAAACCCCACATATTACACCAAAACAATATAAGTGTGGAAGAATACAGACATAAAATGGAGTTATATATGATGAAAGCAAGAATAAGAGAGGTAGAATTATTAATTGTCTCTAGGTTTATGAGTGTCTAAGTCTTGATATTAAAATTTTGATGATCTGGTCCAAATTTTGTATTAAAATTGAGTAGCAAAATTTATGAAAAGGATAAGGAAGAAGTTCTTACTCTAGCTCTTATCCTAAGAAAGCATATAAGAGGGATGGCAAAAATATTAAAGAAGAATTCAAAGAGGACATGTAAAGGCCCAATGTCCCTCAATAAGAACCATCCTTATGTCGTCAAGACATATATAGCAATGAGGAAGAGTCTGCTAGTGATAATGTGAGTTGAGAATATGAAGGCCAAATCAGTGAGGATGCATATGCATATTAGGCCACAACCTAAGTCATAGAGAGAGAACATATTTCATACTCCTAAAATTACTGAAAATATTTGTTCTCTTATCATTGACCATGAGTCATGTTGCAATTGTTGCAGTACTAGGCTGGTTGTAAGTGTTCAATACAATGATCTTAGCATGTCTTGTTTGATAAGTTCATTCATCAAGATATTGCACTATCAGCACAGTCTTTTCATAGTGAGATCATCCTAATGAGTTCATCTGATATGTGTATCTCGTTGATATCATCTAGTCTACTTTATTCTTAAAAAACATCCAATGCTAATGTTATCAATATATATAATTTATCACGTCCTTATTATAAGATTGTCTGATGAAATCATCCAGTATGACCATGTGTTATAAGTTCGTATATCTTCTAGAGTGACCTTCTACTGGTGGATTCCAAGAACATCTTAAGAGTTCTTCTGGTGTGTTCTATGGATAACATCTAATACTTAATACTGCACAATCATCTAACAAGTTTAATCCTGGTTCATCTAATTAGTTTTTGACTAAATTTGCATACTTAGCAGTTTGGCTAGAAATCTTAACACATTTTATAGTTTTTTTTTTATCATCAAAACTTAAAAACTCTCATATCATGAGACATCTAAGATGTATAAGATCATTTAGATGGTTTTGGACTGTTTAATGTCTTAGCAAGACCATCCTCCCTTACCTAAAACAATTATTAGAGATATGAAAGAGCTTGTAGAAAAAGGAAGAAAATTTATAGAAGGATAAAAAGTGTTTACAAGAGAGAAAGAGTTTAGAGAAGAAGAACAAGAGTCTCATATAACACCTACTACAAGCATAGTTAAGAAAGAATCCTAAAAAGAGGATTGCAATACTTTGAACTCTTGTTTTCTCTTAAATCATGATTCTAGGTTTCCTTCTAAAAATTATATAAGAAAATCACTTTTTTTTGTTGTTGCATATAAGCAATTAATAAAATAAAATGGAGAAAAAACTTTAAACAATGACCTTTAATTTTTTATGTAATAACTTTATAAAAATAAAGGGCATTATTTCTTACCTTTTTCTTTAGACGCGTTTTTTCTTAATTTTCTTGTAATAAAGAAATTTGTTCCAGTTTTGTTTGATGTTTATTATAAATTTATATTTGACCGTGGAGGAAAATAATAAACTAATAAACAGAGATTGTTGTCATTAAACATCATTTGAATCTAAGGACAAATCCTTCTCAAGAGGGAGGAAATGATGGAAACCATCCACCATTAAAATCATTGGCTAAGAGGATAAAAGAAGATGAAGTTTCATGAAGAAGGTTCTATATTTGAAAAGTAGAATAACATAATTTAAGAAGAATACATGGATCCATAAAGCAAGAACAAAATTACATGAAAATGTACAAAACATAATGGAATCTCTAATGATCACAAACACCTCAATTTATGACACAAAATCATCTTATTCCTATATGTGACATTTATTCTCGCTTTGTGCAAAAATATGTAAAATATGACAAGGGGGTTGAATTGTGTTTTCAAAACTTTTGGTACTCTCTTCGCAAATATCATTTGATGGTACAAGGATAGACATTATTTATAATGGCAACGAACTAAGTTTGAAAGTTTCTCCTTCTAAGATTAGTGTAAGTATAGGAACATGCAATAATAAAATAAGAAGAGAAGAAATTACTCAAGATGTTTTATACAACAATATTGTTTCGGCTTGTAGTCACTCATGACTAACTCGTCCAAGTATTGTTTTGGAATGTAGTCACTTTGAGATAACTTGTCATGTATTCTTTAACACGTAGTCACTTTTGACTAAAAATCAAGTATCGTTTAACACACAAGCACTCTTAGCTAAGATAACGATTGTTTATGGTGTTTTAAAAAAAATCACAAGGTTGCTCACTAGAGAGGGGTTGTATCTTTTGACGTTTACAAGGTTAAGTTTTCTCTAATAGTTTGCTAAATGAACACAACAACGTTCTTACAAAGCTATTAGGGCACAAAAGTATTTTGATAATGTTTTAGCACTTGCTAAAATGGCTAGTTCCTTGTTCTTCTCTTCAAAGTTGTTCAGCAACTTCAAACTCATTTGAGCAATTTGGTTGCTCTGAGTAGCTTGGATATAGAAGATTCATTAAATGCATTCCATGCATACATTGAATGATTTATCTTATTTAAGCACCATCCTAATAGTTAGATGTACTTACGTCCTGTTAGACAGTGCTTTGACTTTAAATTGTGTAAAGCACGAAGTTGTACAAATCATATATACTTTTCTAGGGTTCAAAACATGAGCCAAGGAGTTGTTCAAATAAAGGCATTTTCAGGTGATAAAGGCATTTTCATATCCTTTTGGAAATTAAAGGAAACAGACATTCCTTGTAACATATGATAAGCATAAAGATATTCATGAAATATTATATTAGTTTAAGACTATGCACATATTTTAGCAAACACATTGCTTATCAACCAAAAAAAGAATAATGCATAGTATTGTATCATTTGACTAACGAAACACTTGTGTCTTACATGATCAGTTGTTGAACAAACTCTAGCATCTTATACAGATGAAGCATGATATACTTCATTGTTATAACCACTTAATTAAAATCATAAGTGTTGAACTTTTCTTGAACACTCTTCAAATAGGGAAAAGAAAATTTGTTTCTTTGAATCAGTTTATTAGAAATCGTAACCATGCCTTATATTTTAACCTACAAGGATTTTCATTACTTTTAATGCACCAAATCAATTTCTACTTCTTAAGTCTACATAAATTTTCTATTAATAGTCTAGACTCACTAAATTAGGTATCTTATATTGAACTCATTTATGCATAAATATCTAATATAAATATTAATATAGTATGTGGTCTACGCTAATAAATTATTAAGAATTATAAATTTTCTAATTATCTTTTGACTCACCTAAATGAATATGATGAAGTGAAGTGGACTTAGCTAAATATTTTAAACATTAATATATGACCTTTCTTATAAATTATAATTATGGGGCGGTGAAGTGGGGATATGATAAGTCCTTATTTGTGTGCTTTGAATTTAGATCTATCAAACGTGATTTTCATTAAATTATAAACCATAAAGAGCCAAGTTCAATTGGTCAAAAAAGGATAGAAACAAAATACAAGAAGTTTGAACTGGTTAAAATGAAGAAAAAATTTAATTCATGTAATAATCTATTTCATGATTACGACTTCATAAAATATGATTTCTATTTCATGATTTGGAGTAGGAAGTGTGTACCTACCCGTATATTTCTACCAGGTTCATTCTAATCTGACGATATTTGATCTCATTCAATATATTTTATGACGATTGATCATATATTTATGAAGATTAATACTTTACTATCAATCACTATAATTCTCATTTATCACCATAATTCTTATTTATTAGGAATAACTCTATCCTGACCCCAAAAGGTCCTGTAAATAGAGACCAATATCTCGGGAGGTACTCACTCAATCTTATATTTATTCACTTATATTATTTTTATACTCTTACTGACTTGAGTGTCGAAGAATCTTCTGCAGATGGATCGGTATTCGATGTGTCATTAACAAAGCTCATCAACTATTATCAAAAGAGATACTACTCGGTCAAAGCCCGACTTTCTCAAAGTCAATCCTATTCCACCTCGAAAGGTTCTAGTCCATTTTCGGTAAGAACAAAGTGTAAAACTCAAAGAACAATTCGAGAGCAACAAAATACAAAAGACGAAGAGAAAAGAGATGAAGAATATGTCACTTTATTGAAATTAAAAGCACTTTTCATATGTTTTATTTAAGGTGCTTAACTTATTTACTTTTAGTACTAAAAGTTTTGTTCAATGTACATGTTTACTTTCATTTTGTATTTTTAGCTAATTGTACCTTTGTTTACTTTGGCCCTAACTTGTAGATATTATTTTAGCTAATTTTAGTTTCATTGAATTCTACATTTCTATGAGTTTAAAATGGAAACATGGTTTTCTATATTTGGAGGTCTTTGATGTTTTCTACATCTTTTAGAAGTTGACACAAGATTAATAAGTTTTTCTAAAGAAACCTCGATATGTTTTTTCTTGGACTTTTGTAATAGAACTTATGAACCTAATCAAATCCCACACATATTATATAAATATAGTCTAAATGTACGCTAAATAAGAGACATAAATCATTTGTTTAGTTTTCAATTTTAGAAATTGTCTCTTTATTTTTTTTTTCTCTCAGTTTTCAAAATTTTCTTTTCCTTTTTTTCTCTCAATTTTTTTTTTTTCTTTTTTTTTTTTTTTTTTTGTCCATAAAAAACTAAAACTAATTCTTGATGACCAATATCAAGCAATCTGAATTGAGTTTTACATCAATTATTTAAATGTTGAGTTTGTTGTTCTTCTCTCTATTTTTCATATTTGCGTGTTCTGATTGTAACTTATGTTTAGTTCAAATTAGAGAACTGTAATAAGATGTATTGTTTGGTTCTTAAATGTATGAACTAAGGATCTTCTCTTAATTGATTTTCACTCTCCGTGATGCTTTAATTCTATTTCAATCATCGTTTTGTGCTTTATATCACAAAATTTTACATCAAATAAAATTACACATCCAACAAAATTGAAAATGCATGCCTTGTATTACTGGAAGAAATGTTATTTATACTTTCCCCTGCATAAAGCATTCTATTTAGGTGGGGCTTCTTCCTTACAATATAGGCATCCTTCGATTCAACGTGCGCATGGTATTGTGAATGAAAAGTATAAACAAAATTGTTATACTATCCATAAAATTTAAATGAAATTGGCTTTAGCAAACTTGATTTTGATTTTGCTTATGATGTGAAATTATTTGGGTACCACATCTGTTTTTCATTTGATCGTTAGCCACAAATACCACAAGGAAATTCAGTAGCTTGGTAATATCATGCTAGCCACTTGATCATATATAACTTCATGACACAGTAGTATAAAAGAATGCGCGGCAATAATTCTTAAGACTTTTACACTGGTTATTGAAGTGTCCCTAATGTATGGACAAGAAAAACAACGTAATTTGATTTCGACACAAATATCAACTAGTAGGAACTTTAATATACATTATGAAGCAAATAGTATCCTACGCATTCTCTGGTGATGATAGATCAGAAGTTCTGACAAGGTGCTCTCTGATTTGATCTTCATGCTCCGTAGTGATCTCCGATTTGGAGGATTTATTACCAGCATACAGAGCATAATGTTGAATAATGAAAATAATGTCGAAGAATACAGATATCTGCAGTTGAGTATTACATAGAAAACAATGTTACGAAAGCCTCAAGCAACAGTGTCTGGCTGACCAATGAACAAGCATAATTTACCAGGAACAAGATCTATCCAAAATGAAAAATTGGTTTCCTAATACATGCATCTACTACTCAGTAAGTCATCACTAAAAGGGAAATCATTCTTCAACCGAAAAGAATAGTATAACTTTAGGATTAAAATAATGATTAAAAAACAACTCCAGAATCAGTGTTTGAATCACAATTACATGCAAAATATATGGAAAAGAAAAATAAGAAACAATTATAACGTAAGAAAGAAATAAAATAATCCTCAGAGAGATTTCCATACCAGAGATAGCAACACTTTTCCTATATTCCCGTAGAAGTTGACCCATGAATCTAGAAAGATGGGATTTAAAATAAGTTCATATGAAAATATATAATCAAATGACAAGAAATATCAGTAGCAGAGGTGAGCAATGACATACTTTGATCTATTGATTGCACAACCATCTGTCCATAGTTTGCTACTCCTCCAGAAAAATCAAGTAGAATGTTACCAATGCTGAAGCCATCAGTACTTTTTCTCAGGAAGTTCATAACTGCCTACATTCATAAGGCACGTAATTACATGGACTGCGAGAGGACCTAAAGCAAGTCAGGCCTGACTCTGTTGAGAGATTAGAAAATGAATGATTATATATAATTTCCTTTAATTTATTGTTAAAATACACTCACATAACAGAGATAAATAAGGCCCACTTCATCGAATAACAATCCATTCAAGTTTTAAGGGTTTATTATTACAGATTTAGAACTAGATCAGTTGCGTTTTCCACTTAAATGGACTAGGACAGTACGATAGCTCACTGTTCCAAACCAGTCAATTATTTTACATGAAGTATATATGTCTAAAGCCCAAATTGTGAACAATGTCAACAATAAAAAATGGTGCTTCAACTAACACTACAGGAATAATTTAAACTAGTAAAGGATACCATGAATAGAGAGAAAAATTGAGTTCCAACTTTACTCTAGCATCTGACTCCTTATTTTTAATAAATTGGCTTTTCTATCACTAGCAGGAAGGTCTTGATTTTAAGTAGTAATGACTAGAGAGAATTCAGAAGAGAACATGAATAGGGTCATTGGTATTTAGGAGCACATACACTAAATTAGTTTCTGCCATGAAATTTTAGTTAAAAAAATCACATGTCAACAACAGTCTAAAGAGAAAAAGAAGACAAATAAAATAGACAGAGAATCTCAACCTGAGGAATGTACTTTATAATAGTCATAGTTACTTGAATTGAGCTGCAACAAAATCAATGTAAACAAAAAGTTAGAAGAAAATTAATTACATCCAAAGACTAAAACAACCTGATATTTTCTATTAACACAGAACATGGACTGTAGCACTACAGGAAAAGTGGATCTGAGGTAGTTCGACATAATACCATAAGCTGAGTCCATAGTGGTAAGAACCCCGACACATGAAAAAATTAAATGTCTTTTTTCATCAAATTGGTCACAAAATAATAAATCATAAAGGCTCTCAAATGATAGCCAATATTCTGAAGCTGGCACACATAAGTTCAATAATTCATCGGTGCCCTCGAATTAGAACAGAGATACTTTCAGCCCAAGCTTCAATTTCATATGCACCTGCCTCCCCAAATACAGAGTAAACAGAAAATATTTGCCTAGATTGACCACATCATCTCCTAAGCAATTGATAAAAGAGAAATAAGCTTTCTCCTGTTGTGCACATAGTACGCCAGCTCGAGATGAATTAGGATGGTTTCAAGAAAGCACTGAGAAAATTACCACATGGGAGCTCCATAAATTGGTACCATAAACTGATTAAGAATAAACAAATATCAAATCTCCAGTACTAAAAGAAATAACATCCGCTATAAAACCAAGAGTATATCCACAAATATATTCTACGGAATTAAATTGAAGGCCATAAAGGGCGAAACAAAAGCAATTAACCACAAAAGTATGGACCACATACTTGAATATGGAGAGAAGCCAAAGCCAGGAATGATTTGACAAAGCAATAAAGAAACAAACTGCTGCAATAAGCCAAGCAACAGAGACAATTCCAATAGAAACTTTGGACACTTTCTGACTCCCACGCTACAAACAAATAATTACGTTCAGCAAAAAGTCGAGAATTCATTCCATAGAACAAAAAGGAAGAGCATTCTATTTTTTCAACAATATCATTCTTACTTCATAGATTACAATCTGGAACAACGTGATTGCCGTCAGTAGAACAGCATGGATCGAGAAAGCAACATCATTTGCAGCCACAGGTATCATCTGAAATAGGTGGAATTCAAAACCACATCAGGGACCTCGAAATGTTTATACACATAACAAACATTACTTCAACTCTCAAACAATTCACAATTTTCTAATCATCAAAATTTTCTCCAAAATAAAACAACAAAAGAGTCCTTAACAGTTCCTTGAAGAGCGGTTCTTATTTTTGTTCTCATAATATGAACCACTTTTAAACTTGCCAATGGATCAACAATCATCACTCATTTGACTCTAAAGATAATGATTGTACAATTCAATAAACGAAACTACAACAACAATTTGTGATTCAAACATTGTAATTCATATAGGACTGTTTACATAAACTTCCAAGAAACCAATTTTAGAAGAGAAAAAATAAAATGTTTTTTCTACAGTAAAATTAGTTTATTTAGAGTTATTTATCATAAATTATTTTACATTAGCTTTTCCAAAAAATATGATTTTTTTAACTCGTATGTTTATTTTACCACAGAAATTAGAATTTATTTTTTCCTCAGATTTTCCTGAAAGATTAAGAAATTTATGCGAAGAAACCACTCTATTAGATATGCGCAAAATTGCCTTTCAGCGTGACATGACATGAATTAAGAGTTTCGCACACATGAAACGTCGTTGGTTTCATTTAAATGAGAAACAATTGAAGCCTGTTTGAGAAGGAACCTCTCCATAACCGTATTTGTCGAAGTACTGCTTCTGAATAGCGGGGCTGAAGTATAGAGAAGCGTTGTATATGAGATAGGTACTGTGCTTGGTCAGATTCAGCAGTACGAAATCGAAGTTGAGCCCAACCACACTAAATTAAAAAAAATTAACAATCAAATATTGAAATTTTAATTAAACATGTTACAGAAGCATAGAGGATAAGAGAAAAGGAAGATGGTACCTCTTCCGGCGAAAATTCAAGATGACTTGAGGGTAGAAACTGATGGACCAGGAAACGAAAGCGAACCAACCCAGAGCCTCGTACACAACTTCCAATTCTAACGAATTCCAAGAGGCCATTTTCTTCTCTCGCCCAACTGCAATCAAGAACTGCGTGCGTTCCTTAAATATCAAAGACTAAAACGCTGACGTCATTTAAATTCAACATAAAAGGGTTCCGTTCCTTTATTCACAGATAAATTTAAAGGCATATTTTCCAGTGATTTTTGTAATTGTATATCATAGTTTGACCAATACTCTAACTCAAGTTTAATAGACCCTTAACTAAGGAATTAGGCATTTATTTTTTAAGTTAATTTTTGAACGACATAATTTTTTTACTGGGCTTTATTTACCTTCGGCACATTAATAATCTATTTTTCATCGTTCAACACCAAAAAAAACGGGGATCCTTATCGTGATGAATACCTCAATCCTGAATACACAACCCTATATATATATATATATATATATATATGGGGCAACTATGTGTACAAAATCATTTGAATTATCAACCCTTGCTTGTCTTTACCTGGACACTTATTCTTTATATATAATTTTTTGCACGTGTATGCCTTCTTCTTAATCATGGATTAATAATTTTGGTCTCTATTCATATGATCCACATTGATTTTTTTTTTCAAAGATTTTATCCCTTTTGAAGTTATGTGTAACTATTTCAATATAACGAGCTTTAGCTGTGAGCAATAGTCTTTATTTTCTTTTTCCCGTTATGAAGTCTATCCAATGAGTTTGAATTGTTTTCGGTGAAAGTGTTCTTTTATTTCAAGAATTGGAAATTAAGAAGGTATAATGATGTAATTTTTAGATCAATTGCCTACGATAATGTGTTTACTTCCATGATTTGTTGTGATTTTTGACGTGAATGAAGGTAGGTAGTGAAATAGATGTTTTTGACATAAAGATTAGATGTATTTGGAGATAGAAATTCAATGAAAATTTAGATGAGGTTAGGCCAACATATTAGGAAAAAGATTAGATAACAGTCTTGAGAAGACTATTATAAAGAAAGTTTACTAACAAGGAGAAGAGACTCAATTTAACTAGCATTTCAACACTCATTCATAAACTGAATTTTCAAGTACGAGTCACATATTTATAGGCTAAAAGTATGACTAACATTAACTTGTCTTACAAGTTTCTAAAAACCTCTCAAATAGGAGCATGATAAGTAGCAAGCCATGGGTGGAGAGAACTTTTTTTATTGAGAGAGTGTCATGTGTTAAGGTAGCTTGTAGTCCAAGATATTAATTCCTTCCCAATGAAAATATGACAAGTGGCAAAAGAAGCTTGGAGAGGAATCTCCTAGGTGGCGCCTTCTTGGAGTGTCATGCGGTGCCTTCTTAGATTCATCGATGTAATTTCAACCATTGCATGCTTGCGCCTAGTTCTTCTTCTCACGTTGTTAGGTTAAATTCATTATATTTATGGAGTGCATTGGAAATTTGATTGAAGAAGCAGTGGAATGATGGGTGAGATAAAGGAGAAAGTCTAGAAAAGATCTTGTATAAGACTCATCTAGAGAGAACCTTGACAAGAGTAGAAGTGCTAAAAATATTTTGGCAGCAATTCATTATATTTATTAAAGTTATTTTACAAGATGAGAGCACCTTTATTTATAGGAGTTAAGACTAAATCTAACCCTAGCTAATATGAAAAGCTTCTTAAAAACTCTCCAATTAGAGAATGAAACATGTGAAGCCATGAAATGGAAAAGATCATCTCTAATGGCAAGGCAAGTGTTGGCATCACCTAAGCCCTAACTCATACCCTAGATGCTAACTCTCTCTCTCTTTTAGGGTTACGGTTTGGCCCAAATACATTACCCAAAAATTTAAGACAACTTATTCTACTCTTTGGCCTGAATAAAAGGCCCAAAATTTAAATTTCTATACCACCTTGGCTCAAAATACAAGGCCCAAAATAAATTATACACTACTCTATACAATTTTTACAAGTAGAGATCTTGTAATCTTGAAGTTCCAAAGTCTTTAGAGTGATCTTTTCTAATTTTGAACTTGGGCCCAAAAGTTTGTTTAAAGACCCAAACAAGCCCAATTAGACTCAATCTCTTGTTAAACTCATGATTAAGACCTTAACTCAATGATCTCTTTATTCAAGTCTGCAATCTCGAAGACAAGATTGCATCATTTGTCTTTCCCAAGTGACGCCTTCTTGGAGGATTATTTCAAAGGTGAATGTCCACTTGTTCTTATGGGCTTCAAGGCCCAAAACCCTACACTAATTAGTCCAAAATAAAAAGCCCAAAAACATTTCTACTTGGCCCAAAATACAAGATCCAAAATAAATTCTACATTACTCTATACAAGTTTTACAAATAGAGGTCTTATATTCTTGATAAGCTCCACATAAAGCTTCTAGCTTTGTGACCTCTTGATTCTTGTCTGCAATCTTGGAGATGGGTTTGCTTATATAATTAGAAGTGGTTTGTGCACCCGTGAGAATTAAGAGCAGTTTGCATAGTCGTTTGTAACTAGAAGTTGTAATAAATTAATTGTTACTGAAACATATTTAAGTAGTCTAGTTAAGGGAAAACTAAATGAGTAGTCTAATGTTTGGGTGAACCAGTATATGTTTTGTGTTCTGCTTGTTCATTAGACGATCTAGTATAGTTTTCTCTAAGAAGAGTTTAGGCTCTATGTTGTTAAAACAATTGGTATCAGAGCCAACCTCTAGGGTTAGTTCTTAACAAGATTAGAATCATGTTCCTATTAGACTCAATGCAATGTGATGGACAAGCTATTAATTGTCCACCCCTATTTAAGGAAAAAAATATGGTTAGCGAAAACTCAAGATGATAACCTTTCTTGTGTATAGCAACATATACTTATTGGACATTGTTGGAATGGCATACATACTTTGTTTGATGCCAATGTCAAGTTGCTTCCATGTGAATCTCAAAATGAGGATGAAAGATGCAAATATCTATTGAATGTCAAGGCTAGGCATACCCTACTATGTTCTTTATCTGAGGAAGAAATTTCAAAAGTCCATTCTATGATTTTTGTGAAGGAGAGGTGGGGTACTTTGGCTTTATCCAATGAAGGTTCTAAAGAAGTCAAGAAGTCAAGGAATAAATTAACGTTGTTGAGATGTCAATACGAGATGTTTATTGTGGAGGAGAATTGATAACATTTATTTTTATCATATTTTTAGCTTATTTTTATAATGAAATAAACTCTTTCTAAGCTTGGAACTTGATTAATTTTCTATTTTATTATATTTTGTTAATAATTGATTACTAGAGACTGGGAATTGAATTTATTCTAAATCCCTATTATTTTGCCTAAACAATGAATATGAAGCATTGGATTCAAAGGAAAAAGGCTTCAAGTCCATGAAGGAAGATAAGAAGAAAAGTTGACACAAACGAATTATGTTTGACACCACTTTAGATGTGTCGAACACCAGTTAGGCCACAAGAGTCATGGATTTGAAGATGCACCCGCGTCACTTTTAGCTTGGTCGGGCGATAGTTGGGCCAAAAGTACTGGAATGTAACAAAATCCAACCATGCCAGTGTCATTAAAGTTGGGTCGGGCTTCACAAATCAAAATCTATTTAAAAGACTCTTTGCATCAGGGTTAGGGTTCTCCACTCCATCTGGAGGCTAGGAGTCAGAAAAATGTAGCATTGGAACGACGACTATAGGGTTTGGAGCGACCCTTTTCTTCTCTTTGTATACTCATCTTCCTCCATTGTTCATCTTTTTATCTTGTTGGGATTACATGTAACTAGTTGAATTCTCATGTAATCAGTATTGGTTTTCATAGATATGTCCTTACATATATGCTTTTCTTTTTATATATTGTTAATTTAATTATGTGTTTATTGCTTGTTGTTTGTTGATTCATGGCTTGATAAGGAAATATCATTTATAATCACGATTGGAACTAAAATACCAAATGAAAACTCGTATCTAGGAATAAAATGTGACTTATTTGTTGTCTTAAAACCGTGTGGTGCTTGCAAGTCTTGTTTATTTAATTGATCAAGGCATTGACAGTTAATAGAGTCTTAGGCTCATTCACCTAAGGAATTAGGGTTTTGGTCTTTTTGTGGGTTGACATTAATATTTGTTTGAAAAGAAGATAGTTGTTTTTATACATGATAATGAGGATTGCTAAAGTTTAACCCTAGCAATTTCATTCATATCATCTTTATCATTTTTCCACGTTACAAGTGCTTCATAAAAAATTACCAAAAATATATTTTAATTGTTTTAATTTTATTTTTTCGCATAAAAATCCAAACTTTGGGATTATTTGTAGTCTAATTTTTTTATAATTGTATTTATTATCATGTATTACACTAGTCTCTTGGGACAGAACGATATATGCATTATTTGTTACATTTGCAACTAGTGCACTTGTCATTATAGAAAAAAATGCTAGAATAATGAGATTGTCCAGTCTATGATTGCTACTACAAATCATTCTCAGCAATTTGCGATCTCTTAGAAGCATGATCAACCAATGTGAAGTGAGGGACAAGGTACTACATACCCTTCCACCTTTGTAGAGGAGACGACTCTGAAATTGTCTAAGGGTTTGGAGATTATGTCCATGGAGGAGCTCGTAGGTATCCCTATTGTACATGAGCAGGTTCTACAAGGAGACACCCAAATGAACCAAATTGAAGAATCTTACGCTCAAGACGGTTTAGCAAATGGAAAAAGCAATCCCTACAAAAATGTATGAATTTGTAGGCGATGCGTCAGACAATTTGAATCTAAAGAAGATGAAGACCTGCATTTTTTCAAGACAGGTTCAAGAGGACATTGGAAAAGCATGGTAACTATGGTAAGAACAGGAAGTTCAAGCCTAATGAGAAGGACCATAAAGATATAAAGAGAAGATCCTTTGTTATGACTACAAGAGGCCATGGCATTTTAAAGGTAAATATCTGATCAAGAGAATAAATAGAAAGTGAAGAAGAAGAATCTTTACAAGAAAAAGAGTTTTATGCTGACTTGGGAAGATCAGACTCATCAAGTTCGTAATCAAAACAAGAAGAGGCTCATATAGGCCTTATGGCTGACATCGATTGTAGAGGTAAAATTCTACAAGAGTTTGATGAAAAGATAAACTTCTCTTATTTACACTCAGTTCAATTAGCATATCATGAGGCTATTTAAAATACTTAAAGATAACTATTGCTTTTAAAGCTATGAAAAAGAATTTCAAAAATTCTTACAAAAAAATAAAGCTCTTAAGAAAATGAATGCATTGCCTAATAATCTTTCTCTTGAAAATACTAACTTGGTGGAAGCTAATAGAGTTTTGTGTGAGAAAAATAAGGATCTGGGACAAAATCTTGAAACACAAACATTGAAAAGCTAAAAATAGCTTATGCTTTTATTGAAAGAGAGTTTTGAAAAAAAAAACATGGAATTGGACGTAGTCCATAAGTTTGGGTTAACCATTATACAAATTTGATGTGCTGTTTGTTTTACTTGTTCATTAAACGAAATAGTCTAGTTCTTTTTTATAAGAGTTTGTGCTTTATTCAGCCTTGGAGCTAGGTTTTCAAATAGTCGGTATCAAAGTTAACCTTTGGGGTTAGTTCTTCACTGAACTAGAGGAACAATCCTATTAGACTCAATGGAGTGTGATGGACAAGCTGTTAATTATCCAAACTTGTTTAAGGGAAAAAATATTATTATTGGAAACTCAAGATGATAGGTTTTCATGAGTACAGAAACATAGACCTACTGGTTGTTGTAAAGAATGGCATACCTCTACTTGATGAAAATGGAACGCAACTTCCACTTGAATATTGGAATGAGGATCAAAGATACTTTCGTTATACAAATATTAGAACCTTGTTTGTCCTCAAACAAAGGGAACTTAGCACAAATATAAAACTACTTAGTAGTGGTAAAACGACTCAAAAGCAAGTTCACACAATCACTATAAATGTCAATCATGTATGCTCTATTTAACAAACTTTAAGAAAAAAAATTGTTTCCTAATCAAGACTTCAGCTATGGTGCTCTTAGTGCAATTGTAACAAAGAAAGTACATGCAACCTTTCCAATACAAACTAATAATCATGACATATTGTTTCTGTGGACAACTAAAGGATTCCTCACCAGAAAAAGTATTTCACTCAAGCACATTGGTGTGTCGGGATGTGATTTTCTCTCTTCTACCACTAATTCAACACAATTTAACTTTGTTTTTCAATACAAGAGTAAAATAAATTCAAAAACATGCAACATCACAATGATTGCACATTTTGTTTTTTCCTTTGATTACACTGTGCAATTTTGTTATTGTACACTTAACGGAACCTTACAATAATAAATCATGCAATAATTGAACCATACATTCAGTTAAGAGTCCTTCTCAAAAGTAGCACACATTATATAAATGTTGAAATTAAAAAATTGGACAATAACCCAAAAAAAAAATAGAAACGAAAAGTACATATTAGAAAATGAGGGTGTGTACTTAGCAAAAACTTATTATTTTTTTTCTTTTTATTTTTCCTTTTTCATCCAAATTAAAAGAATTGTTGACAAAAAGAACAAAAAGAATTCTTCGCGAACTTTCCACTCTCGTACAAAAAGATTTGGATGAAAAATTACTTTTCACATTACTTTTCAATCAAATAATAAATTAATTTATAAAATAATAACAAAATAAAATAATTATAAAAATAAAATATAAGTAATAAAAATAAAAGAATTATAATAATAATATTAAAAATATAATTATAATATATATATATATATATATATTATAATTGATTACATAAATAAGTAATTGATTATATACCAAAATATATATGCAGAGTATTGAAGATTTATGCAGTATGCAGCGGAGATAAAATTTTTGAAAATAGAAATGAAAAGCAATAAAAACTTACAGCGGAGCAAGCATGGAGAGAAAACATCTACAAAGTTTTATTTAGGAAAAAGAGAGAACTCATTACAACTCATCTCAAGCTTATGCCTTCGACTCTAGGGAAGGCTTCGTTATATAGACAAACCTAACTACTACAAGACAAAACATCCTATTCTTACTACTAATTATTACATATAGAAATATCTGACACACTTATTACATTTTTGACTAT
>Ga0209489_104815_pt1 | contig 24366 bp, 9 predicted proteins | sample SiratrowhiteBW_FD_187527 | JGI IMG/M metagenome (GOLD analysis project Ga0209489, IMG submission 187527) | Root nodule microbial communities of legume samples collected from California, USA - Siratro white BW (SPAdes) (version 2) | ecosystem: Host-associated > Plants > Roots > Nodule | place: USA...
TGAAAAAAGGTTTCAACAAGATTTCTTTAAAATGCTTGTAAAACACAATCAAAATTAACTACAAGTATGATATTTTTTTACTAATTCACCTTAAGCTAGCTCTAGTTTATATATATATATATATATATATATATATTAATTAAAGGATTCTAACTACTCAATTATTCTAAATATCCTTCCTCTCATTTTTAATTTATAAGAAGATAACAATGTCACTTCTAATTATTCATTTTGTCTACTCTTAAGATATACAATACAAATATTATTTTCATATTTTCTAGGTATTACTATAAGGGGACATTGAATTTGAATTAATTTGAGATAAAAGTTTATAGAAAGTTATGTTGTTTGAATTAAGGAAAAGATGATAAAATTTGAATGGAAAATTTGTGAGTGACGTGATAGGTGTGATAAATATTTTAATATAAATAATTATAAATTTATAAATTTATCCTTATAATTAAAAATAAAATATAATTTATTTATTTAATATAACTGATAATTTTTAAAAAAAATTATAAAAATATTAAATTATGTAATTACTTTTAAACTAAAATTTAATTTATAAAAAAGTATAATTAATTTATTACATCAAATTATTATTTTTTAAATATAAAATATTAACATTAAAAAAATTTAAATGATTTTTATATTAAATTTAAATAACATTATTATTTTATAAAAATAAAAATTATTATTGTCATAAAATTGATTTCTATTTTAAATAATTTAATTATTTTTATTTAATTATAATTATATTTACATCATTATCAATAATTTTATTACCAATATTATTTATATATTCATTATAAATTTTATATAATATTTAATATTTTTTAAAATTTAATTATTATATATATTTTTAATTATCTATTACTTTGGATAAAAATAATAAATATTTTTTATATTTTATTTAATAGTAATAAATTTAATATCTTTATTAATTATGAAAATCAATTTTCTCTACAAATCTTTTCATGAGTGGAGACAGTTAGAAAGGAATTTTTTATTTTTTTTTCTTATTTTATTGCTTCGTTTTTCAACTTTCTGTTTTTTTTCTGTGTTTGATATGTTTTCATCGTTAAAACAAAAAATGAAAACAAACATAGCCTAATTGTCATTTTTCTTACAATAAAAAAAATTCTTTTATAAGATTTCAAGTATGATGAGAGGATATAAAAATTCAAGAAAAAAAATTAAAAATTCTTCTTCATATCCTGAAGATAAAGTCAACATCAAATACAAGCAAAGATTGATTGCTGGGTGGCGACATTGAAGGTGGTGACACAGCTGAGGTCGAGTGTCGTTTGAATGGTGTTGGATTTGAATTCTCATTGATATTTTGAAAAAGGTCAAATAGTCATAATATAAAAAAATCATGTACGTGGTTAGATTTTTAGTATGAAGGTTATTAAAAACTATCATATATTTAATTAATTTCTCTTTTACAGTTTTAATTGTGTGTAATTATGAGTAATAGCAAGTAAAAGAAATTAAAAATAACAAAATGATTATTAAAATATAACTAAAATAATTTATAGTTTATAAGTTAGAAACTCTTAAAATAAATTATACTTCATAAATACTTCATCTTGTTTGTGTTGCTGAAACTATCTTCTAAATTATCAAACAAGTTAAAAGTTACGTTTGTAGTCGAACCAAACAAACTTTAAGAAAAAGAAATAATAAGTATTCAATTCATCCTCAAAATACTCCACATTCTCTGCATATGATGTGAATATTTAATACATATAATAAAGGTAGTTGCACTTATTAATATAGACTAATAATATCATAAAATTAAATTTTATTTCAGCTGAAATTTATAAAATTAATTGGTTTAAGTGATACTTATATGTAGTGACACTACTTATACTTTAACAATTTTCAGTCAATAAAAGTTAAATATATTTTAAAGTAAGATGGGACTGTACTGTGAATGAACCCATAAGAAAACATCTCACTTTAATGGAAAAGTAGTAGATATATATACTTCACATTATATTAATGATGTAAAAATAAACGATTAATTAATTTAGAAGTGAATTATATTGAGAGAAAAATATTTTCTATTTGTTTCTTGTAAGATAAAAGGTACTATACTTTAAAAATTCGTTCTTTTTTTATTTTATTTAATAGATTTTCAAAATATATTTTCGAAAACATATTTTGTAAAACAAACTTAAATATATTTCCATTTATTTCTTAAATTAATTTTTAATTATTAAAACTATCGGACTAATTTTGATTCGTTAAATTTTAATCAAAGAATTAATTAAATTTTGAGAAACAATTAATAATTAATAGATCATTAATCCTTAATGAAATAAAATTGATGGAGAATTCTTTTTGTAAAATGTGGATTTCTTTTTAGATGAAGTATACGTAGAATGAGTGTTAAATTTCTTTCCACCGATGATATATATATATATATATATATATATATATATATATATATATATATATATATATATATAAACGATCAACACACAGTTGTAATAAACAACATATTATAAATGATGTAGTTAAGTAAACCTAATCATACAATAGTAGAGAAGATAAAAATTTACTTGTATAATGAAGTGTGCATCTGTAACTAGCAGCTATCAAATATATTTGTTTTGGTGTATTGATGTAAGGAAATGGATCCATTAAAAGAGTGGAAGGAAGTGGGAAGGGTAATAAGGATGTTATACCTTGAACTCAGAATGAGGAAAGCTGTTCTTCTTAGTCTTCAGCAGAGAAAGTACTCCATTTTTTTACTTGTTTTTCTCCTTACATATGACTGTCCCACCCTCAGATCTCCTTTTCATTCTCGTTTCGAAACTGCTGCAGTGTTAAACTTTATTATTGCACGAACTGTATTTCGTCAAAGTTTTGTTAAAGAACTACAGATCATTTGTATTATGCTATATTTTGGTAACTTGGTAATATTTGTAAAGCCATGAGAATAGAGGTAGACATATAGAGAAAGGAAGAAATGACCTGTGTTATTGGAATTGGAGGATGGAGAGTTGTGATGTGCCTTTACTTGTCACTATTCGAAATCATACGCAATAAACTGAAAGTGATAAGGAGAGGAAAAGCTGAGATATGTTGCTAAACTGAGTTAAAGTATATGCATGATGGTGTTGTGTAGCTGAAGAAAACCGAGAATAATGGCACCACCAAGCAAATGGAGAAAGCATACAAAGAAAAAATATCTTCACTTCTCTCTCAAAGGGTTCAACCACTTACCAGTGTTCTACCTAAAACCACATAATATAGTTCCTTGAGAATAAATGATTGCATTTGCTACCACAATTTACTTCCGTTTAAAAATGGAATTACCGATAAAAAAGTATATTAAAAAGATTACTCAAAGAATTAGAGAATTGTTGAAAAAGAGTAACGGATAAAGCTGATTTAATACAAAAAGTTGATGCTGAAGATTCACAGTATTGGCAGTGTCTAATCATAACTTTAATGCTGGCGTGATGTGCTATGTCGCGTGCACAGTTAAATAGATTCCTCCATGATTAACATAAAACTTTAATGCTGGCTCAGTCAGATTCCTCCATGATTTTGGGATTCACCAATAATATTCCTATCTTTATTGAGACAAATATGGTCTATATCTAACTTATTCGGCTTTTAACATGTGTACTGTTCCTGTATAACAGTAAAAGTATGATTAAAATATATATATATATATATATATATATATAATTGATTAATTCGTATTATTTTAAATTTAACTATGGTATGTTCTAACAAAATATTTAAAAATATATATAATTTAAAATTGTTGGAACATACCAACTAAAAGATAATTAAATTTAAGATAATACGAACTAATAATAATATATATATATATATGTAATTTATTATATTTTATTTATATATTAAATTATGTTAGGTTATATATGTTCTTTCTACGGTAAACTTTAAATTTTTATAAAATTACAAAAAATAGTAGTAATTAGACAATTTTTTTGAGATAATTAAATTTTTATTTTAAAATAAAATGTACTCGACGAAAGCATGTTGAATTAATTGTAAAATAATTGGTTGTATTTATTATTTCATTTGCTAATTCCTTATCACTCTTTTTTATTTTTAATCAAATATATTTAATTTTATTTATATCTTATTTTTTCACATATCCAATTTCTTTTCCTCTTTTTAATTGATTAGATAAAGCGGAAAGAAGTAGAAGAAGAAATTAAGCGAATTAGAAAAGAAAAATAAAAATATGATGAAATTAAACATCGTTTCATCAATAAAAGAAATCAAATAAAAGTAACTTCTTAAAATCATTTTATTTTAAAATTAAATAGTTATTATCATTATATTAATATAAACAAAGAAGTCCAGACAAAAAGTTATTATTGAAATGAGTTGGAGAGAGCTTCTTCGAAACAGTGTTGTAATATCCAAGTGCATAAATGGATCCACAATCAAATATTAAATTATTGCTAAGTTAGTGGAGACAATTTCACACTCTCAAATCAAATCAAAGAGGTCATCATTGGATAAGGTTGGTGGAATCATTATCCTTTACATTAGTAGTCACATTTTTTTTCTATCGTGTGCATACTTACGCTCCTATGATCATTAATTCATTGTTTTGTAAAGTACAAAGAATATTCATTGAAAAATGACAATCAATATTGCATGTTTAGGAGAAAAATAAATTTAAAAATAGTGAAATTACTTATTTATATTTTAAATATTTTTATTTATGCCTCTATTTTTCTTATTTTTATTTATTATCAAATTAATCAAAACATACAATTTTAAAATATTCCTTTTATATTTTTCACATAATTTTATTCTACCAAACAACTAAATAATTAATTTTATTTTAAAACGATGGGTTCATTTCAGAATGGAGTTGAATAAAACTTAATATCATATTAGCTTTGAAAAATAAATCATTTTTACTAAACAGTGTAATAATAAAATAAAACACTTTAATATCAAAATTTTCCAAAGAGATTATTAGACTAAAATAAGATGATATATTCATACAATAAAAATAAATAAAAAATTTAGTTATATATGTTAATTTAAAGTGAGTTATTTTTAGTGTCCCTTCAAACCATTCTTAGATGATTTCACAATAATCTATTAAGTATAACAAGTATTTTAATTTCTTAGCATTTCTAACTTATACAAATACTTAAAGATCGTACGTGAAGAGTGTTTAGATCATTTGATATTTCTTTTTATTAGACACGTCTATTCGATTAAAAAGTTTAACATTACAATTCTCGTCAGCTAATGAATTAATAATAATTGTAACTATTTATATAATTTTGATTAAGTTAGGTAGAGATTCTTAAGTGCTTCTAACTAGTTTGTAAGGATATAGTTGACTTGTATAAGAGCAGCTACACACTAGTAGCAAATAATATACATTCAAAATTATATATATAGAAATGCAAGACTTTCATTTTCTATCTTGCTTTGTACAATTTTTTTTATCTTTCACTGTCAATATTTTTTATCAATATTAGAATAACAGACCTTTTCTGCATAATGACCAATAATTGTTTATCTGGGAGGAGAAACCAATAATAAGGGAATGAAAGAACGAATGAATGGAATCAGATTTCGTTATAGCGTGAAAGAGAAAATTGGTGAGTTGTAAGTTGAGTCTCTCCAATGCTCCAATCCCTAGCTACAAAACAGTGTAGACAGTACACCAAATTGAATTGGCGGAGTGAATGCCTCCTGTGTCTTCTCACTCTCTGTAAGGATATAACAATCTTTAAACCTAAAAGTATATTATTTTGATAAAACGAACATAGCAAAATACAGTTTGTTTAACTTAAAAGAAAAAAATTAGCATGCAAGCTATGAGGTCGATGATGTTACAGTTTTTTGTGATGGATAACAACTTGTAGATTTGGAAAGAGAGAAATCAGCAAGAATAAAGAAAAGGAAACAATTCAGGAGGAAGGTGAACAACAGTATTATAATTTTCCTATGTCCTAAAGTGCTTCCACCTGTTACTATAAGGCCATTTATGTTATTCCTTCTCTTTCTTGGACCTTGCAATTAAGCCTTCAATATTTGCGAAATTAGACACCTATCGTTATATTATAACCAACTTTTTATTCTCATTATTTTCAATTTCATCCTCCACATATGCTGTCCTAATTACTTCATGCTCATGACATTCTCTCAAATCAAAGAGGTTAATTTGGTCAGGTGACCATTGGATAAGCTTGGTATTATAAAGCTGCTAAAGGAGTATCAGAAGAATATGTTTTCTAATCTAATAATGAAAGTAAAATCCATTTTAGCAGAATTTGACTTTTCATTTAAGGTTAAAGCATAATCTATTTTAGCAAGAACTTAACTTTTTATTTAAGGTTAAGATATATTGAGATATAATATTATTGGATATGCATTAGAAATAAAACAATAGTTATGTTGAGAATGTCCAAAATATATATAATGACAAATTACTTCAAAAGGTTTTGAAGAGAGAAAAAGAAAGATAAGATATGTCTGCCCGGTGAAAAGATATGCTGCATCTATACATATCTTTATGAAAAATTTAACTCCAGCAAGCTGGCAGCTATACAATGTAACTTTCTGCTTTGGATGCTTTTCATTATTAATCATCTACACAGCCTGGTGTGAAAAATAATTGGAGTTTGAGGAAATAGAAGCTTTTTGGTTGATTTCATCTTGTGATGAATTCTCATTCATGGTTGGAGCATCCATTGGTTCTACAAGATTTTGTCAAACATAAAATTACAGCAAAAATATTTTACAAACTTTTGAATCTGAAAACTGAACCTGAACTTGCTTTCACAAATTTTAAAACGTAAAATTGAAAAGCATCTCGTGACTAACTTTTGGTTTAGAATTTTGAAAGAACCAAAGTATTTGCCTTTCTCTTGGCAGCTTCGTTAACTCGAAGGACATAGACAACGTTATTCTCATCATGTTTGCGTATCCCTTAAAAATACACGCACAAGTATAATTCTTAAAAATATCACATAGGGAAGTGCTAGAACCCGAGCAACGATTATTAATATTCTTTAGTTTTGTGTTTCAGTTATGGCTTCCAACGAAGAGGTAACAATCCCTTTGAGATATTGGGTGGATGAGAAAAAAAGGCGCGTAATTGTGGCAGAAGCAAGTGGAGACTTGGTAGATGTTCTCTTCAGTTTCCTCACACTTCCATTAGGAACTATTATTCGGCTTGGGAACACATTTGAGCAACATGTACAACTTGGTTCCATCAACAAGCTGTACCAAAGTGTTGATCATTTGGACTCTGATGTTTTCTGGAACAAAGTCTGCAAGAAAATGCTGCATTCTCCGCGCAATCCGTTAGAGAGCTCTTGCCAGAGACTAAAAGTGAAAGTGGATGATACAGAACCCACAAAGTATTTTATTTGTCACAGCTGTTCAAAGGAGAAGGATTTGTTGCTGAGTACCTTTGATGGAGGAAGGTGCCACTGTGGGAAATTGATGAGAAAAGAAACGAAGCTGCTATTAGAATCCAAGGAAAAGCCTGCCAGGGATAGTGGTGTTTTTGTTAAACCAGATGCCATGTTCTTGATCTTTGATGACTTGAGAGTGCTCCGAAGCACGCCAGGTGACTCTGTTCAAACGTTCCTCAAACACCGACACAAAGATTTCAGCAAGATCACAGAAAACTCTCAAGATGTTGGCATGAAGGAGGTAATATTGCTTCAAAATATAAATTTCTAATCAAACTTGTAAAAAAATAGGAAGGTAAAATCTGTCGAGTTTATCACCTGTGTTTGTTATCAAGAGTATGTTTGACTCGCATGCCCTTAAAATGTTTAGCATGAATATGTATTGGGAAAGAAATAGGAGCTCATATGTGGATGGAGAAAATACTTTGGATATTAAAATGATAATTTGCGGTATAAAGTTAAGATATTTTCAATTCAAGACATTTTTGCGATTTGCTCAACTTATAACCTTCCTAGAGTTCCTTAATTAGCATGTAAAGTTGCAGATTCATAAGACCTTTTCTTTTCAACAATACTTTGGTGGTCTTGTTCAATGAATTATAACTTTCCAGGCTAAAACTCGCTTTGTTTTTGGTTATATTTTCAGATATGGAGCATACTAAAGCAAGCATTGATCTCAAAATCTCCTCTTAGTGATGTATTATTGAAAAATGAAGGATCTAAGAAATACTCTTTCTCACAAGATGCCGGTCCCATTCATTCCAAAGGTCATGTAGAAATCAAGGTAATGGTGAGCAAATCGAAGAACAAGATTCTGTTTGCTGAAGCAGATGGAGATTTTGTTGACCTTCTAGTCAGTTTCCTAACAGCACCTATTGGATCTATCCTGAAGCTTATGAAAGGCAAGTTGTGCTTGGGAAGCATTGGTAACTTGTACACAAGTGTGAAGGAACTCAGTCGATCATGGTTCATAGGATCATCTAAAGAATCTTTAGTGAACATAAGGGTGGCTCCTCATTTTGGTTGTAAGAGCAATCCATTAGAAGAGGAGGATTCTCCTGAGTATTGGTATGGTTCTGTAGTGGTGAATGATAATGAGGGGCGTACAATGATTTCAAAGAGAAAAGATATGTTACGAGATCCAAAAAAAGTGAAACTTGTTGACCCAAGATCTTGTGATGGAGCAAGAGAAGCTGCTGTGGGATTTATGAAGAGGCCATGTCTGTTTATTGTGAGGGATGATCTGGAAGTCATACCAATGACAACTGCTTCTAGCATTTCGTATCTGCAACAGCTTCAGAATGTCAAGTTGAATGATTTGGAAGAACATTTTATTAAAATCAGGAAGTCACATGAGGTAATATTCACAATCCACTCATGAATATTGATTATTTGGTTAATTTGATCAAATAATTGGCTATAATAAACTTTGTATAATGTTTCTTCCATGTTATCCTCTCACCCTTTTCAATTTATAATTTGAAATGCATTTTGTGTATTTTGGTCAGGCTCTAGACCTGTTGAGGGCTTCCTTGACATCCAATGAAGCTGCTTTGACAAAAAGCCTATTCTGCCTATTGTGGATATGCCAAAGATGCATACCTTTTCCGTGTGTATTGGGAAGTAGACACAGAATGAAAAAGGAAAAGGAAGAGGAGGAGAAAGTGATATTAAGTAACAAGAGGCATGACAAGAGAGAAAAAGACAAGAGAGAAATAGAAAAGAGAGAAACAGATAAGAAGGAAATAGATAAGGAAGAAATGAAGTAGAAACAAGAAGGTAGAAGAAAATATAGGTATATGTTATTGATAAGGGTGTTTGATACTTTGACACCGTCATCTGTCATGTAAATAGTCACTTGACAATCTTACTTGACGATGGTGAGTTGACAATAAAAATAATTTTTTAATTGAAAGTGTTGATTGTACTAAAGAAACAATATTTACTAGACTTTAGAGGTGTTTAATGTGAAATGAAAATGAATTTATGTTATTTTGTGTGTACTGACTGATTGTTGGTTTTGAAGCAGTGGTGCTTTGAAGACGAGTTTTAGAGGTAGTGCTTTGGAGCTGTGGTTGGTCGCTGGATCGCAGTTCTCGGATGGAGCTGTGGTGTACTTTGATTTGCGATGAGGTGAGGTGGTTTTCGTGGACGATTTCGTTTTAGGTAGCGGTCTGATCTTGGTTTTCTCTTGTTTTTCCTTTGCGGCAAATTTTACCTTTCTTCTTTCCCAATAAAACTCTCCCCTTTCATGGCTCTACTGGTGTGTAGCGATTCCACTTTTATGCACTCACTCATCTCCTTCAATCCTTCCGATATGGGATGGGTTTTCCAATGTAAAACAATTTTCCGGTGTGGGGTGTGATTTCTGCACACAATCTCTGTTCTGACTCGGTCACAGTCAACCCTTAAATACTTTTTTACTATTTTAAAATACAAATTCTGAACAAAAATAAAAGAAAACACCCTTTGATCACATAACCAATTGTGTCACCTCAGAGTTGTTAAAGAAAAAGAAAAGTTATTTTCTATCTATTGTATAACATTTTCTCTAAAAAGTCAATAAAGAAATTAAAGCCTAAAATTTATGAGTGAAGGATGAAAAGAAGTCTTGTAGTGCATTGTTGCACTATATAGATGAGTGAGATAGCTATTTGGAAGTAAATTGGATGACTATGTAACATTTAATACAAATTTGATTATTGAATTAAATTACAAAAGCTAGACATAAAACTGATTTAAATGAACATTGTAAATGTTTAGTGATGGATTTTGCAGGGAAATCTCGTATTACAATGAAATTTGTGTAAAAAGGTAAAGAAAATTACATTATTATATGAAAAATGAATTTAGAAATAAAAAAAAAAACTGGTTTGAGAAATATTTATTTGGAATAATGTAACATCTTCTATGATTAGTTGAAGATAAAATTTTGATAATCAAATGATGGAGTCTTATATTCAACTACTGATTATTTTAATCTAATAATTCAAAAAGATTAATGGAAAATTCGCACGACGTCTCGACTACAGATAAGAAAGCAAAAACAAAAGGTAAATTAAAAAAGAAGAAAAGACTAGACAAATGTAAGACGACTTAAAAGAATAAGAGTTAAGACTTTTTATTCACTATTTAAAGAAACCAATATTACAGGAATTTAAAGAATTTTGAGAAAATAATTATTAAGAAAAATGGTCAATATTCCGTTATGGATCTATCTAAGAAAATATAGTTTGCAGTAACACATTTAAAGAATGTTAAAACTGACATAAAAACTTAATATAACCAATTAAAATTAATTATTATTTTAGTGATAAACTTGTCCTATTCTGACTGATGTATGTGTCTCAGAAAGTTTCTTTAAAGTCATATAGAAATAAATCATAACCTCCCAAGGTACATCATGAAAATTTAAAAATTTTGAAATATTGGAAGAAGTTACGTAATATAGCCACGAAAGGGAAAAATGCACCATAACTTCGACGAACACACAAGTGTACATGGTCAAATATGTATAAATGATGAGGGGTAAGACACGAAACAAACATTTAGGTTGATTTGGGATAAACAAAAATCAATATGATATAATTTAAAGTACACATAAAATCTATAATAAACTTCATGATTATATTATTATAATAATAATAATTATATTATTATTATTATTAAAATAAAGAAAAATAATAATTATGAATTAATTTTTCATATATAAAATACATACATAAGGGCTATTTATTTATACGAGCTATTTATTTTTAGATAAAAATAGTAACAAGCTAATAGAAAATAGGCTAAGCCCATTATATTCAACATTGATCCTCAAGTTGATGCATATAAATCATATGTATCAACCTTGTTACAAATATAATTAATTCTAGGTCCCCGTAAAAGTTTAGTGAACATATCAGCTGACTGATCATTCGAATTAACAAATCCAGTCTTGATGTCTCCAGATATAACTCTCGAATGAAATGACAATCAATTTCAATATGTTTGGTCCTTTCATAAAAGACAAGATTTGAGCTAATATGAAGAGCAACCTGATTATCACATGAGTGTCATTTGAGTGGTTTCTCTAAATTGTAATTTTTTAAGTAAATGTTTAAGCCAAATAAGCTCATAGGTAGCTGAGGTCATAGCTCTATAGTCTGCTTCAGCACTAGATCTTGCCACAACATGTTGTTTCTTGGTTTTCCAAAAACTCAAATTATCACCAATAAGACCACAATATCTAGAAATAGATCTTCTATCAAACAGAGATTCTACCCAATCAACATCTAAATAACATACAACTTTATTATAGTTATTATGACTATATAGTAAGCCTTTCCAAAGAGAACCTTTAATATACTTCAATATGTGAATGACTGCATTCCAATGACCCAACTGAGCATGAAGGAGAGATGGAGAATGCATGACCGTGCCGACATGTGCAGATGTGCATAGGTGATAAAGACCATGAGACTCACATTCTGTGCCAATTATCTAATCTGAACTCCGATCCTGTAAAAAAACATAATCTTAGGTAAAAGAAATGACACAATCAAGGAAATGAGTGAAATGACTAATAGATAATAAGTTAAAGAGAGACCCAAGAACATAGAAAACATTATCAATAGATAACGAAGGAAGGAGATAAATAATACCAACACCATGAGATGAGACCATAGAGCCATTAGCCATGGTAATGGAAGGTAAATAACGAGAGGTAGATGTAGAAGAGAAAAAAAGTTTTATTACCAATAATATAATCTGTGGCACCTGATTCCAGAACCCAAGGACCAAGAGAATTGGAATGAATGATGCCAAAAAAAAGATATACATATATATGTTATCTGTTGTATGTGCAATTAAAGGCAGCGGAAGAGTCCACATATGAAGTGAGAAAAAACATCTTAAAAGAGGGAGAAAAATCCTAAAAGATCAAACGAACTCCGTTCAAGAAGAGCAGTGGTGGGCAGCAGTTGAACAATGTATAAGAGTAGTAGAGACGACTACGGAAAAACAACGATATTAAAATAAAGGAAAAAGTAATTATGAATTAATCTCTCTTGTGTAAAAGACACATATAGAGACTGTTTATTTATAGATAAAAATAGTAACAGACTAATAAGTTCATTATATTCAACTATTATGATTATTACTAATACTAATAATAATATTAATTAATAATAATATTAGTATTATTATCAATATTAATATAATAATATTAATAGTAATATTGATAATATTAATAAATTAGATCACGCTAAAAATTCATGGTTTAAATTATCCATGTTTTATGCATAAAATTTAAAAAGTTACATATCTAAAAATATTTCCTTTTATTTTTAAATTAGAAAAGTGTCATATTTTTATTATTTGAGATATTTTTAAAGGCCAGACCATAAAACTGGTATTTAAATATCCATAACCTAAAAATTGTAGTATACAATGGTTTATAAGTCATATTTATAAAAGTGTTATCGTTTTCACTTTGAAGTCATATTTATATGTTTGTGGTCAACTTCATTGTTGCGTGCAGCCTCGAAGGAGAGGTGATGGTCGAAGAGTAAGTTGTGGATGAGCTAAAAATGTTTGTGATATGATAGATATTTGAGAAATATGAATTGTACACAAGATAGGGGAATCAACTTTTAATTTTAGATTTAGAGTCGCGTGAACTATATTAAGATAGGGAACAAGCCTTTCATTTTTTTTTATTTATATGAGAGCCATGGGAATTGTACCAAGGATAGGGAAAAACCTTTAATTATATCATAGTCACTATTTTAAATATTTTAATTATAAAATTAAGAAAGTTTTAAGTCACACTTCTTTGTTTGTTGGTATTTTTTTATAATTATAAGTCACAACAAAATATTGTGGTTTAAATTCTCTCTGTTTTATGGCTCATACTTTTTAAATCTAAAAGTTATATTGTTGTCTTTTTATTTTTAAATTGAAAAAAATAATATTTTTATTATTTTAGGCATACTTTTTTAATGTGGTCGATTTTTTTTAAGGCTATGTCACAAAACTGGCTTAAACATCCATGACTCAAAAATGTGACACATAATGGTTCGTAAGTTACATTTGTAAAAGTGTGGTATTTTTTACTTTTAGGCCATGTTTATTTGTCCGTGACCAATTTAAGTATTGTCAAAAGTGATAAACGGTATAGTGTAAAGTATTGTTTATCACTACCAAAAAAATTATAAATTACCTACGAAAATTACATACAGATGAAAATTTATATGTAAAATCTACATCACATACAAAATTTTACATATTGATTCACATCCGTATGTAAAATCAGCATTACATATGAAATTACATGTGAATTCGCATCTATCTCAAATCAACATTACCAACGAATTTTCATCCAAAATATTACATATGGATTTAATTTGTATGTAAATCCGTATGTAATATAATTTATATATAAAATCAGCATTACATATGAAATTACATACAGATTGACATCTGTATATAAAAGTAATATTATATATACATTTTTACATACGGATTTCCATAAAAAATATCACATTAATTCGTATATAATCCAAATATTTATATTATTATTATAACTATTATATTACTATTAATATTAAAAAAATTAATATAATAATATTATTATATTATTAATGTTAATAATAATAATAATATTAATTCTTATCATTGTTATTAAAATTTTTATTATTATCATTATTAATATTATTATTATAAATATTATTATTATTACCAATATTATTATCATTATTAATATAATAAAATTATTAATATTATTGATATTATTATATTGTTACTACTATCAATATTATTATTATTTTTAATAAAACTGTTATTATTAATAATATTATTATTAATATAATAATTTTATTGTTAATATCATGAATATTATTAACGACATTATTAATATTATTCTAATTCTTCTTCTTATTATTATTATTACTATTGTTATTATAAAATTATTATTAATATTATCAATATTATTAATATTAATATTAATGTTAACATTATTATTATTATTAAATTACTATTAATAATATTATTATTATTATTATTATTAATATCATTATTAATATTATTATTAATAATATTATCAATATTATTAGCATTATTAATTATAATAATAATAATAATAATGTTGGGCATTGGATTAAGAACAGATCCTAAATTGTGATAATTTTTGTGGTCTCTGACTTGTTTCTTGAGAATGTTTGAGTGTTTTTGTTATAAGATTCATTGTATCTTGATCTATTATTTTGATTTTGTTGAGATGACCAAGAACCCGAGGCACAGTGAGCTTGAATAATTGATTGTTTAGCAACTTTGTGTTTCTCAAATCGTTCTTCTTGAGATAGCAGAAGTGCTTCTATTTTTTCTATAGTGTACTGATCAACCCGAACAAAGCTGTCATACTTTTCGGACAATCCATCTAAAATCACTTCAACATGATCATCTATAGATATGGGAGCACCAATGGCAGCAACTATTGGATTAATTATTTTATGGACATACATAAATTAATAATTTCTCCATATTAACTTATTCGCCAAAATATTATGTAACCATTATTGTTATTATTTATTTTATTGTTATTATTTATTTTATTGTCATTATTTATTTGGTTACATAAAATAATATTGTTTATATTGTGTGAATATTTATTGGATTAGCTGATAATAGGTGGGTTGAGCCCATTATTAATTAATAATATAAATACAACTGCCTAGAGTCAGTTTTTATTCTACCCTGTTAAAGAATAAAGAAGACAGTTATGAAGGCAATTATCTGTATACCCTTCTAGCCTTGGGAGCAGTTTGTACACACTCTTCTCTCTTATTCTATGTAAAGACCATTGATCAGGAAAGGATAAAACCAAAAGTTCTTCTTTTATTCCAGGTTTTGATTCTTTTTATCTCCATATAATTTGATGTACTCATATGCTATAATCAAACTAAATTGAAAACCCTAATTAGATTATTTCTTTGAATTGGTATCAGAGCCAGGTTTAGTTTTGGTTATGGCTGTGAGAGTTTTCTAATCAAATTTGTATTGTTTGAATTTATAATGATCCATCAACAATATTTTTTTCCCAATTTGATGAAACCTAAATTCGAGAAAAAAGATTATATTTTTTTTGAACGATGCAATATATAATTTTATTATAGCATAATTTATTCTATCTTCGTGTTTTGTGATGTCGTGACTTTTATTTTTCCTAATGTGAAGATAATGTATATAATTGAAATCTATCAAAGAGAAATTATAGGAATTGCAAACAGTGAAATATGAAAAGAAGATTGAAGTGTGCCTTGCGTTATTTCCCTGATCCTTGTTAAATTTTGTTTTATATGACTATGATTCTTTGGATGGCGTTTTTTTCATTTTATTCGGGGTTTTATCGTGTATTGCCATGCGATTCAATTTTTTAATATTTTGATTATGGTTTATTTGATTGTGTATTTTTTTTTATATGTTGTGGTGCTTGCTTGTACTTATCATCATTTAGATATTGAAAAGATGAAGAGAATATTCTCGAATTTGAACCCTTAGCACTAGAAACCCCTTATTAGTAAAGATAGAGAAGATAGAGTTTTACTGATACTTGTAATTTATATTGTAGTCGCAATGTATTTTATATTATAGGGTTTATGGTTATATTTTATACTTGAAGTTTATATTTTACTGGTGTCAATGACAAAAGGTGAATCTAACTATTAAGTCATGGGTTGCTACTTGAGTACCTGCTAATGTCATTTGATATGTTTGTATAAGGTTTCATGTTTTGACAATGAGTAGTACGAGTCTGTATGAATCTGTACAGTATGTCTAGACACTTTGTTTATGGTTGATTATATATTTTATTGAGCATTTATAATGTAGATGTATTTTGGTAATATTGTTGGATATTTTTCATGATTAAGAGCTCGCCTTTGCTGGACGGATTGTGATAAGATATCAATTTTATATTGTTAGATATTTTTCATGATTCAGAGCTCGCCTTCGCGGGACGGATTGTGATAAGATATCAATTTTGTATTGTTGGATTTTTTCATAATTGAGAGCTCGCCTTCGTGGGATGGATCTTGATAAGATATCAATTTTGTATTGTTGGATATTTTTCATGATTGAGAGCTCGCCTTCGCGGGACGAATTGTGGTAAAATATTAATATTGTGAATATTATTGGATATTTCCATGATTGAGAGCTCGCCTTTGTAGGATGGATTGTGATAAAATATTAATTTTTGTGAATATTGTTGGATATTTTCATAATTGAGAGCTCGCCTTCGCAGGACGGATTGTGATAAAATATTAATTTTGTGAATATTATTGGATATTTTAATGATTGAGAGCTCACCTTCGCAGGACGGATAGTGATAAAATATTAATTTTGTGAATATTATTGGATATTTTAATGATTGAGAGCTCACCTTCGCAGGACGGATAGTGATAAAAAATATTAATTTTGTGAATATTGTTGGATGTCTTACATAATTTTAGTCTCACATTCGTTAGACGAATTATATTAAGTGTATTATTTTATTGTTGAACGTTATTGTTCTTACTGTTGCATTAAGATTTATATTAATAATAAGCTTACCCTTCGATTTGTTTATTTTTAACGTAATTCTTGATTAATGGTTTATTATATTCTTAAGATTTTCAATATCCTCTCGATATTAGCTTTAAGAATATGATATTGAAAGCTCAACAAAATATGTGGGTTAATTTGCTATTGTTGATACGTTCTATTCCAGCTTTGCCTATGCAAATAGTTTTCTTGATCAAGCTGAACGGAACTAATTATGAGGATTGGGTGAGAAGTTTTCTAAATCCCAATGTCCTTATAATAATTGTAAATTTGCACAAATAGAGAAAAATTCCTTATGCTTTCGTTGTTGACACTCTTATGTATGTTTAAGTTTGCACACGTCTTGATATTGCTTCTGTTGTTAATGTGCTTGGATGATACTTGAGCATATTCTCACAGAGTTTATAATTGTAGATCCCTTTACTAAGGGATTGACTGTTAAAGTCTTTGTTGAGCACGTAACTCGTATGGGGTATAATGAGGTCTTTTGATGTATTGGTTTAGTGAGAGTTTTCTTTGTTGGATATGTACTTTCCTTTTGAGCCTCACTTATTGTATTGTCATATTTATTGATATGATTGACGATAATTATTTATTGTTGTGACGAAAATTATTTTGTATTGCCATATTTTGTTTATTATGATTTGCGCAATTGATGTTATGGCATAATTTAGAAACATTTTGGACCCAGTCTCAAATTCATATAGCATCTTGGGCAGATGATTGGGACATATGATTGTCTATTTTGTATTGCCATATTTTGTTTATTATGATTTGAGCAATTGATGTTATGGCATAATTTTGAGACATTTTGGACCTAGTCTCAAATTGTTATTATGGTGAGATTGTTTTAATCTCATATAGCATCTTGGGCAGATGATTGAGACATATGATTGTCTATTTTGTATTGTCATATTTTGTTTATTATGATTTGCGCAATTGTTGTTATGGCATAATTTTGAGACATTTTGGACTCAGTCTCAAATTGTTATTGTGGTGAGATTGTTTTAATCTCATATAGCATCTTGGGCAGACGATTGAGACATATGATTGTAAATTTTGTATTGTCATATTTTGTTTATTATGATTTGCACAATTGTTGTTATGGCATAATTTTGAGACATTTTGGACCCAGTCTCAAATTGTTATTGTGGTGAGATTGTTTTAATCTCATATAGCATCTTGGGCGGATGATTGGGACATAATTGTATATTTCACATTTACAAAAGTCATTGAAATGTAGGTGTTTCATTTCTGTATGATATCATCACTCCTTCGAGTGTGATTTTCTGCAGTGATAAGATGCTTACATATTTTATTTTGGATCTTTTGGTTAGAAATGTTATAATATTTTTGACATTTTATTGTGGTCACATGTTGTGAGTTGTTCTAGATTAATTTTCGTTATTGTGATCTAATTTATGTTGTCCAAGTGGGAGATTGTTGGGTTAATTATTTTGTGGACATACATAAATTAATAATTTCTCTAGATTAATTTATTTGCCAAAATATTATGTAACCATTATTGTTATTATTTATTTTATTATCATTATTTATTTGGTTACATAAAATAATATTGTTTATATTGTGTGAATATTTATTGGGTCAGCTGATAATAGGTGGGCTGAGCCCATTATTAATTAATAATATATAGAAGAGTCCCTACAACTGCCCAGAGTCTGTTTTTATTCTACCCTCTATTAAAGAATAAAGAAGACAGTTCTCTATATACGGGCCTTGGGAGCAGTTTGTACATTCTTTTATTCTTTTTATCTCCATATAATTTGATATACTCATATACTATAATCAGACTAAATTGAAAACCCTAATTAGATTATTTCTTTCAGCAACTACATGTACACTTTTCTTTATATCAAGTAAATAAAGAGAAATAGATTTGTTCTGAGTAGCACTGTATACACGCAATTTATTCCAGATTAAAAAAGACATGTTCGGACCTACCATTTTAATAAGAAGAGGAGTAATCATGGATGTCAGCAGCCACGCAACTAACGACTGGTCTTGCTATTCATATTGAAGAAATTCTTTATTAATGACATTACTGAGTTCATCCTCTAGAAAAAGAAATTTGAGAGGATATTCTTGAGTTTTTAGGAACACAACAAGCTTCAATCTTTCAACAGTAACGATTTAGTTGTTACTGTCAAATGAGAAAGTTGTCTTCATCAAGCTTGATAGAGATTAGAGTTTGTTGGGTAGGGTGGAGAAAAGAGATAGAGGAAGAAAAATTTTCAGAGTACACTGCGAAAGAAGAAGAAACCGAAGGAGCAAAAGATGTGGGAGAAACAAAAGCCATGATGAAGCGAAGAAGAGAAAACTTGTAATCTATTTTATTCACTAATATGTCACGGATACAGCTATTTATATCTATTTATATGATAGACTGAGAGATTAAAATTAGTTACACAGTATTATATACATATTATCAGTCGAAACTAGAAGTTTAAAGAGTAATTAACATCACTACAAGAAAAATGTTATTTAGAAACCAATATTTAGCTACCAAATGAAATTGTTGATAATTGTGACCAAAATAGTTACCAAATTAAATTTTGGTTGCTAAATAACTATAAACTAAAAGTAATGATTGAATTTAGTGACCAATTAAGTCAAATAAATGATATCTAACATTAGCTACCAAAATTTTAATGACCTATGTCATTAGATTTTAAATTAGTATCTAAAACTTTGCATGTCACCACCAAGATGGTAGTCCATTACTGAAGTGAAACCCAGATAATGTTACAAATTCTTCTCTTTAGAGTTGTTAGCCACTGACATATAGAAACGTGCAGATTTTATCCCTCTTTTCAACCCAGTCTTATGAAAATTATGTTACCTCTAGTGGGAAAGGTGATGATCAGACGGACTATGTGCCAGCACCATGAATCACTGAAGCAGACAAAAACAATGATGGAAGGTGTGCACACCAATTTTTGTAGACAGAACACTTGTGTAATTTACAGTAAGGAAATGTTTTATTTCAATTTCTGGAATATATGAAAAAAAAATGAATGTTATATAAGAGATGCCATCACATTAAATACTTATGATTTCTCAAATGAAATATTAGTTTGGTTCTTATCCTGTGCTCATCTTTCCTTGAAATAGTGAATCTATTTTTTCTGGCTTTGTGTTTAGTTATGGATATATTCATAACCAAAGGCTACTTAGTTTCTATTTTTCCATTCCCTATCCTGCTTTATTGCTGATTGAATCAATTTATCTTTTTGACTAATTGGTGATTATATACTGTAACCTGTAGGTGAAAATTTGGCATGTGGATATTTGTTATATTGTTTAGTAATGTTACGAAGCTGTTACTAATTAGTTCTATCGGAGAAATACTATACACAGGTCATTACAAGGATTCTTCTCTATAGTAATGCATATGGGGTTCCAAGCCGGAAGCCTGTGAGGCATTTTTCTGAGAAAGTTTATGAATCAGAGGGCACCATGAGCAAGGTGCACTTTTTATGTGGCATTCTTCTTCTTATTTCTATATATTTCTTTCTCTTAAAGTTTGAATTTTTGCAGTGTGCAGAGTCTGCTTTAAAATCAGTCATTTTTAGTTACATTTTTTTTTTGGTTTATCTTTTGTTGTAGCTGTACTGTGTTATAAGTAAGTTACCGTGGTGATTGTTAATTACCTTTTGAATATTTCCGATTTTGTTGTAGTTTGTGTTTGAATATCCATCTTTTATTCTTATTAGTTCACCAACTTGTATTGTTTGGAGTCCAAATCAACACTTTTTTTCTTCTTCGCAAGAAACTTCGCTGTATCTTTGGTCCTGAAAGCATTGGCTGACTTGTTCATATTTTTACAATTTTTTATGTTTAAACTATGGTACTATATATACACTCATTCGATCACAGTTACTTGTAAACAAAAATAGAAGTTACAATTATTGGATTAAAATTATTTGTGAACTGGATAAAATAGTGGATGTAAAATTGATAAGGTTTACATCTATATATATTTTTTTTTGATAAAAAAAGGAAAAAAATCTATATATATATTTTTTATTTTTTCTTTCTACAACGTTTATCATTTTTTTTTAATTTTTTGTTTGCTCAATACGTGTATATCGGTTAAAAAATTCCTTTCTTGAGCTTTTATCGAAAATGCTGGAGCATTTAAAATGTATGCTTTTTCCTAGTATGACATCACAATATCATGTATTTTAAAATGAAGCATCAAGAGTGTGAATGCAAAGTGGTCAAATCCTTTGGTTGGTAAACAGCACATGATTTCAACATCTGTGGGAAATGGAGAAGAATCAATATTTCCCAAGCAGATGGCATATGGTTAAAACATTGAGATACAAACAAAACCCTTATTCTCGGTTAATTCAGGTCAGTGCCCTATGTTGCACACAACGGTAAACTCAACTAAATTTCAACTACTTTTGTTCAACTGTTCTTTAATTCATATAAATGCATGCTATGACACAAACTTAGAAGACGTGACCAACATGCATATCTTTCGTTATCACCGATGCATGCACTCAGTTTCTTCACACACATGAGTGCGAGTGGCTGTCCAACCTCTTCTACCTTCCACCATCTTTCTGCTTTATAAATTTCAGCCTCAAAAGAATCTCATTTTTTGTTCACCCTCCCTAGTAACATTCAATGGAAAGCCAAGACCCTCCAAACCCTGCACCACAAAACTCTCCTTCCTTCCTTTTCACTCCCTCGTCAATGATGCAAAACCCTTTGGAACCTCAGGGTTTGCATGATGACATAGACTGGGTTAACCTTTTCTCTGGCCAAAACAGTTTCCTTGGGGATGCCAAGGCCACGATGGAATACGCTTCTTCTTCTTCATCATCATCATCCTCGTCTTCATCATCCTTATCCTGTGCTTTGATGGCAGAAAATGGTGCTCACATGGATGAAAAGAGTGATAAAGATAGAAGGAAAGGAGGCAGAATGAAGAAGACAGCACGACCCAGGTTTGCGTTTCAGACTAGAAGTGCAGATGATATTCTGGATGATGGTTATCGTTGGAGGAAATATGGGCAGAAAGCCGTGAAGAACAACATGCATCCCAGGTGCGTGATAAACCAAGTTACCTTTCTTTCAGGTTGCATGCATGCATGGTTATGTTTATCTGATTTACTCTCTCAAAGGAGGAAAATAAATATTATAGGAAGAGAATGGTATTAATTTCTTGGTGAAATGATATTATAGACCTATATACCGAAGAAATGAAAATTAATATGATGAATTATGTATGTATAAAGAAGCTGCACTATAAGAGAAGTTTCCTGCACTATAAAGAAGCTGCACTTTAAAAAAAAAATATTTAATCTTGCTTGGAGTTAAGTATAAAATAAAGATAACCATTTTTTCTTAGATTGATACCTCCAATATTTGACATAGCTACTTTTAAAGAGTTCCTAACACCCTGGTTTAATGTTGTTTAATAATGTCTCTTTATGTTTGATTTTTGTTTTGATAATTGTAACATTTAATTTTGATTTGGATATATTATATAAGGGTTGGATCATCCTTTAAATGTTTTTTATATTTTATTATCTTTTACTGTTAAAAAAAATTGAATTACATGCATGTACTGTAATGCCAATTATAATCTTAAAATAAAATTTAAACTTAAAAATTACTAAAAGATTTCTTCATCTTACATATATATATATGTTTACTTCTATCTGGAATAAAAGAAAGATAGAGATGAAATAATAGTAAAAATTAAGTTGTAAGAGAAACAGAAGTGTCAAAATATTTAGCATGGGAAAATAATTTTACGTATAAAAGTAATCTTTAAAAAAATATAATTGTGGTTAGCAACATAACATATATGAATAGTAGAAATTATAAAAAAAAAATATTTATATATTGGGTGTCTTTTTCACTGGTGTTTTATGCTATTGTGTGGCTAATAGTTATTGAATACAAAAGGTACATGTTTAATTTATTAATCTACAATTTATTTAATATATTTTAATATTTTATGAAAAGGATACCTAGCTTACAACTTTATTTAATAATATATTAATCTTCTTTTTTTAATTTATGAAGTAGTTTTCAAGATGCCACACTGTTCTTTAGAAATACATCTGGTGCAGCAAGTGGCAATTAGAAATATATAACCCCTCAAAACTCTTTGATCATGAATTCAATAATTCGAAAATGAGTTAGCTGACCCACATTGGACTATTTTCATGGCAGTTTTAATTAGAAATTTATTATTTTCTTTTTGTTTCTTATTTAAAAAATTGTACAACAAAAATTAGAGAAAATAACTTATTTTATTTTTGTTTCAATTTTTCTTTATAAACTTCAGCTAATAAAAAATAAAATAAAAACACAGGATATAATATATATATATGATTTAGATAGAAGGATTTTATATTACTAATAATTCTTATAAGCAATCAAAGGACATATCCTTTATATTAACTATAACTCTTATAAGCAATGAAAAGACAGATCCTTCCATCCAAAAAAATTGTATCCAATTATTTATGATAGGTGGATTTAGTTTATTATAGATCATGAGGACCTTGGGATATTCATACCCCAAAATGAACATTATTTAGCTAATTGTTACAACTTTTACAAGGATTAACTTGTTTGTATATATCTGATTCTAACGTACAATTTAATTCTTCTGAGACCACTAATATTGCTGGTTTGATGGTGCAAATTTTCATTTTGCATTGGACAATAAAGGAGCTACTACCGCTGCACGCATCATACGTGCAATGTGAAGAAACAGGTGCAGAGATTATCCAAAGACACTAGCATCGTGGTGACCACTTACGAGGGAATTCACAATCATCCATGCGAAAAGCTCATGGAAACCCTAACACCTCTTCTGAAGCAAATGCAGTTTCTCTCTAGATTAGGTTCCAATAACAACAACGCTCCTCCTGCTTCTCTGCTATAGCCACAACACAACATGCATGCATGTGTATGGATTTGCACAAATATATGTAATGTAACTTCATCTAAAAAAAAAGAACTCCTTCTATCAAGAACACAAGTTTCATTACCTATATTTAGGATCTTAATTTGGTTTCTGATTAATTAATTGTCGTAATTGAGATGTACAACTTACTGTCCAAAAAAAATATATGCATAGATACTGCAAATTATTACATGGATCTATATTTAAGGACTATAATACCTCTCAAAGCTAAGTATTACTATGAGATTGTGATGGATACAGTAAGATGTATTCACCTAATCCCAGAGTAGCTATGTTATGCCCATACATACATATATATATATATATATATATATATATATATATAGAAAAAAAAAATAAAATATATAAAAAAAAAAA
>Ga0209489_104817_pt1 | contig 24356 bp, 20 predicted proteins | sample SiratrowhiteBW_FD_187527 | JGI IMG/M metagenome (GOLD analysis project Ga0209489, IMG submission 187527) | Root nodule microbial communities of legume samples collected from California, USA - Siratro white BW (SPAdes) (version 2) | ecosystem: Host-associated > Plants > Roots > Nodule | place...
ATTGGAACTAGAATATATAGACAAATATGTTTTATAGATAAGAAATATATAAAAGAAAAATACTTAGTTTTTACATGTAGTTAAGGATCATTCAATAATTTAAATAACTACACAACATGATATATCACTCACACATCATTCTCAGCCTAAGAACACCATGATAAATTATAAATAGATCAATTCTATCTAAGAATATAAACAATTTAGTCACACTAAATGTCTTGTGGAAGATTCACATTAAACTTGTCTCCGTAAAGGCTAATATCCAACTCATCAAAAATACTTTAGAGATCTATCGTCAACTTATGTCAATGTGGTTATTATACAAAATGTAAAAATATTCTTCTATTTATCACTACTTGATGTCTTGATTTATGCAATCTAGATCATTAGTGAAAATATGATATTTCCTTTATGTAATGAGTTATATTCTTAAGATAACTCTTGACGTAATAATATCATTCCAAGTATTTCTCATCACACACTCATAAAGGATCATAATACCATAGTAGGTATCAATATACATAAGTACACTAAGCCACAATATTATATATATATATATATATATAATATAACATTGTATATAATATATCATACAATTGCATGGAAATTACTGTTATCGTGTGTGTATAAAATGATACACATATCACTAATTAAGTACAAAATTATGATATGTATATCACCTGAGCAACCTTGCCCTCTCACAAAGGAAATTTTCCTTTCCTGATTGACCTCACTTACACTTAAGCAGGAAAACAAGTTGTATAATCAACAATTTCCAAAAACACAAAATACACTACATCTTCAACACTTGAGTGACCTTATTATTGCTTGAGTGAACTTGCATGTTTGCATGGTCTAACATGTTCCACAAAGCACCATGCACCATAGTTACACCTCTACTAAAATAAAGGAAAAAGTAATTATGAATTAATCTCCCTTGTGTAAAACACACACATGGAGCTGTTTATTTATACATAAAAATAGTAACAAACTAATAGAAAATATAGGCTAAGTTCATTATATTCAGCACTGGTGCATATAAATCATATGTATCAAGCTTGTTACAAATATAATCAATACTAGGTCCCCGTAAAGATTTAGTGAAAATATCATCTAACTGATCATTCGAATTAACAAATTTAGTCTTAATGTCTCCAGATATAATTTTTTTCTCGAATGAAATGACAATCAATCTCTATGTTTGGTGCTTTCGTGAAAAACAGGATTTGAATATGAAGAACAATCTGATTATCACGTATGAGTGTTATTTGAGTGAACTCTCCAAATTGTAATTTTTTAATTAAATGTTTATTAAGTTAAATAAACTTACAGGTAGCTGAGGTTGTCATAGTTCTATATTTTGCTTCATTACTAGACCTTTCACTCATATAATTCAATACATACACAAATAAATGTAATAAATATAACTTATTTATAATTTTTTTATTTTTTATTCATGAAACTTTATATATCTAAAAATGGGTATGTGATGAAATATTGCATACTATGAGATTAACAACAAATTATTCAATATTTACGGAACTAGTTGAATAATTGCTAACCGATAAAATTTCTTGTAGTTTTACTTTAGCCGTAATTCTTAGAGTAACTTTTATGGACAATTTTCACATGTACTACTCCATAGTATTAGAGGTATATATGTCTTAATTAAATAAGAGATGTCTATATATAATTATTTTTATCGATTTTGACAATCGTATTATCAAAGTTTTGAATTGCAATTTAGAATTTAATTATCTGAAATCTCGACACAGCAACAATCTTAATTATATTACACTACAATTTTTTTTACAACATTATGGTAGTTCAAGACTTCTCAGTCGTTGTACGTCTTCAATTTAAAATGTTGCAACTGATATTATCATTTGCTATCCCAATCATAAATTCTTTTACTTACATTTGTGCCTCCCAAATAAAAAAAGAACAAGAAGACTTTTATAAAAATAACAAATTCGAAAATCAAAATCATACAGCATAAATTAGTACACAAATATATATAGTATGAAGATTTTGTGAAAAAATAAGGAAAATAAAGCTAAAGAATTATGAGAGAAAACATGAGAAACTTGAGGAGATTTTAATGTAATTTATTTTTTCAAATTATATTGACACCTCTAGAGGTTCTTGAGTTTTCATGTATTTTTTTAAATGTTAGAAATAAATTTACATAGAGATGTGCATTGTGTATTTTTATTTTTTAAATATTAAGAAAATTAATATAAAGTGTAAAAGATGTTTGTATAATATTTTGAAGCAATTCAAAAGGTTAGCGTGACAATAAAAAAAAAAGGGTATTAGAGAGAATTTCAAAGAAATGGAAGAAACTGTTACTACAATTTGTTTTTCTTTGTATGCAGCGTGTGCGTGTAATGGTATAACTATTAATATTTATTTGGACTGAGAGTAGAGAAGAAAATGAGTTATTAGATAAAGAAAAAAAAAGTGTAGAAAATGAAAAATAAAAAATCAATAAAAATTTATAACTAATTTGATTGATGTTATAGAATAAAAAAAATTATTACCAAAATATTTTTTATTAAAATTTAATAAAAAAATAAATATGAATTAAAAGTAAAATAAAGTACTTTATAAAATTAAAAATAATGTTAAAAATTATATAAAATTTAGAATTTAATTTATTTAAATAATTAATAATAAATCATGTACATTTCTTACATACTAATTTAAAAAATAATGTATAAAAAAATTACAAATAAAATATGAGAATTACACATTAAATTATATGTAAAATTGTTTTGTAACTAGTTATATTATTGTTGGAAATAGTTATAACTTATAGTTAGTTATATGTGTTACGAGATTGATGATACCATCTCTAATATATGGTAATTGTATCTTAAATAGATAATTCTGCACAATAGTTTTCTAAACATTGTACTTCTTCCAATAATAACTCTTTGAAAATTGATTTTTTTTTTCTCTCTTTTGATGTCTTGTCGGCCTAAGTTAAAAGTGATCTTTTTCGGAAGAAGAGTAGTGGCGCTATACAATCCATTTATCTTTTGTCTCGTAGCAATTAATGTCTAATGTTGAATGAAATAATTATTATATATTTAAGTAAATTATAGGTAGTTTTTAGAAAAATAAAAACTTATATCTTATTAAAAGAAATACATAAATTCACTTACTAATAACATTAAGTTATATTGAACTATAATGGATTTAGGGGAATAGTTTGCTGAATTAAATCTCTTGGACTCTTATATTGAACTATAATTATATTCTTTTTAGAAAATGTAATATTTTAAAAAATAGCTTTATAATTGAAACACACTAAAAACTAAAATTTTAGAAATAAATAAGATGACACCTAAATATTTATAAAAAAATAGATAAAATTCCATAAAAATAGTAAAATCAGCTATTTAGTTTTTATCACCAACTCCTTCTCTAAGAAGCGGTTCCCCTTTTCTCTGCCTTCTCTCTAATACTCCATTCTCCTTCGTTATGGGAGGTCACTTTTAGATTCTTGTTATCGAGTAGAGCAAAAGTGTTCAATTAGATTCTTAAATAGAGTTAGATTGCTTGTGATTTTAGGTTTTTGGAACTCTTTTGGGTGTCTATATAGGTAAGGAAAGCTAATTGTATGATCCTTTTTAAATGTTAGGTAAGGGAAGCTAATTGTATTTTTTATGTTAGTTTGAAATAGAAATTCATCTAAAATGATGATATTTGATAAGGGAAGCTAGTTTGAATGTTTTTAATAGATTTTGTAATTACTTGTTTTATTAAGTATGAATTGGATGAATGTTTATGTACTGTATGATGTAGTATCAATGTTTGTGAATGATATAGTTTGTGATTAAGACATAGTATCTTCAGGAAAGGAGATACTTGTGTTGAGATTTATTAAAATGTGCATTATTTGTAGATTTGTATAGAAGAATGTATCCTGACTCTACTAGTAGATTGAAATCATATAGATGAAGATTACCATGTGGTGAGAGTCGAAGGAAGTTCATATGAGTGTGCCACGATGTGAAAAAGAACCGGTTAGACCAGATCATATGATTAACAAGTTCATATGACTGCATTACGGTGTAAAAAATAACTGATTGGACCATATCATATGGATTAATAAGTTCATATGACTGTGCTACAGTGTGAAAAAGAATCGATTAGACCATATCATATGGATTAAAATGTTTATATGACTACACTACGGTGTAAAAAAAAGAACCGATTGAATCAAATTATATGGATTAAAAGGTTTATATGACTGTCCTGCGGTGTGAAAAAGAACTGATTCGACCAGATCATATGGATTGACAGGTTAATATGACTGCACTACGATGTGAAAAAGAATCGATTGGACCAGATCATATGGATTAACCATGATGAATTAGGAAAACCTAATTTGTTGTTGTTTGGTTGAGATATAAATTTAATTTATGAATATACATTTTTTTAAACTCTCTAGCTTATTCTTCTTTTTGTGTGGTGTTTGTTTTGTTTTTAAATCTGCGATGATCATGTATTACACGTGAGCAGAGGATTTGATAGGTGGTGTGACTTCTTAGTGAGTTGTGTAGACTCTCTCCCCATTCATAAAAAACAATCAGTCGTAGATCATGCGCATACATCATAACACACCCTTAATTATAGCTTATGTTATCCCTTAGTTATAGCTTATGTTATCCTTTAATTATTTATCATTATGTATATATCTTTCCATTATAATTATTCAAAAACAAATCATTATGTAACATATATATATATATATATATATACTCGTGCATATTTGTACGATATATGAGCTTAATATATAAAAATTATATTTTTCTATAAGATATTAGAGCTACAAGCTTAACTAGCTATTTTCGATCCTATCAATGGTCATCACTACTCTTTCGGCTTACTCTAATGTGGAACTTGTCACAACAACTCAACTATCCATTAAACTATCTTCTTCAAATTACCCACCTGGTACAAGCAAGTTACTCTATTGTTGACCGCAAATAATGTACTCAACTATGTTTCTAACACCCTTCCATGTCCTCCTGCAACAATTGGAACTAGTAAAGCAACTGTTGAATCTTGCCTAGAAGCGTTAAGATAATCATGTCCTTCTAGCTCTCTTTAGTACTTGTGGTCCTGAGGTGTATATTGTGATGTCCTCTGTTATCTCCTCCACTGATGCAATCTCGAGACTGACTAAGGTTTATGCCAATTGGTCTCGTACTCGGATCATGTTTCTCAAAGAGTGTCTTTCCTCTATCACCAAAGGTGACTCTAATGTCTGTGACTATTTGCGCTCTATTCACTCCGTAGCTGATGAACTTGCACTTATTGGTCATTTTGTTGCTGATCTTGATCTTGTCATTGTGGCCCTAAATGGTCTTGGCCTTGCTTATCGTGAGTTTTGTGCAACAATCCGCATTCATGACGCTTCGTTGTTGTTTGATGAACTTTTTGACAAACTTGTTCATTATGAAATTTTCCTTCATCGGGAGGAGCGACAACAATCGTCCTTCCCTGTTACTGTCAACCATGTTTCTTGTTCATCTTTCTCTCATGTCCGCTACAAACGTTCAATGCCATCCCCTAGTAGAGCATCTCCTACTCGGGACAACCCTTCTAGTTCTCATCCACGTAATTTTTCTTCTAGGTCTCCCTTTATTTGTCAATATTGTGATCGTCATGGTCACATTGCTAAGACTTGCTACAAATTACATGGTTATCCTTCTAATCATTCTCGTCTTCAACCAAATACGGTCAACAAGGATTATGGCTCCGAATCGTCTTGGCTTTTAGATTCTGGCACATCTCACCATGTCACTGGGGATCTTGCTAATCTCACTTTAGCCCGTGATTATACCGGTAATGATATACTTGTGATTGCGAATGGTAAGGGACTCATCATCACTCATAGTGGTTCAACTTCTCTTCCTACTTCCTACTCCCTGCTTCACTTAAATAATGTTCTTTATGTTCCTGACATATCTCAAAATCTTCTTTCTGTTTCCTAATTATGTCAAAGCAACTTTGTATCCATTAAATTTTTGCCATGGCATTTTCAGATCAAGGATTTGAGCATGGGGGCGATCCTACTACCCGAAAAGAATGAAAACAATGCATACAAGATTTCTTGCCTACCTCCTCATCCTCAATCCCACTATATCCACTGCCCATCTTCCTCTCCAACTGACACAATCGCTTAAGACATCCCGCTTCTCGCATCCTTCATCATTCACTTAAGGCCAATGTCATTCCACTTTTTTCATCACCTATTTGATGTTTAGACTTTTTAGTGAATAAATGTCACAAATTGTCCTTTTCTAAATCCACTTTGTCTAGTAGTCAAACCTTAGAATTGATTTATTCAGATGTATGAGGTCTTGCACCTTTTTCTTCAATAAATGGTCATTTCTATTATGTCATTTTTATTGATCACTTTTCGAAATATGTGTAGCTTTTTCCAATTAAACATAAATCTGATGTTTCTCATATTTTTCCAATTTTGAAACCTCTTGTTGAAAATCAATTAAATACAAAAATTAAAAAATTTTGCAAACAATGGTGGTGAATATATTAAATTGAGATATTTCTTTTAAAATCATGGAATAACACAATTAACAACTCTCCCTGATACCCTAGAACACAATGGGCTTTCTAAAAGAAAATACTGTCATTTGGTTGAAATTGCTCGTTGTCTTCTCCATCATGCTTCCTTATCCATCACATTTTTGTCTTATGCTCTTGAAAGTGCAGTCTATCTTATAAATTGCATGTCCACACACTACTAGAAAATTGTTGAATAGTAAATGAAATTAGTGATCGAAAAAAATTCAGTCACAATCAGTGACCGAAAAATTTGGTCAAAAATTCGGTAACTGATTCAGTCACAAATTTGATCACTGATTTGGTTACTGATTCAATCACAAATAATAATAATAATAACAATAATAGTAATAATAATAACAATAACAATAGTAATAATAACAATAACAATAATAATAATTATAATTATAATATTAATAATAATAGTAATTGTAATTATATTAATAAGTATAATAATAATAGTAATATGACAAAAAAGTTGTTTTGGTCTGATGGTTATGGGTTCTCTCAAGTTGCTGAGAGGTCCTGGGTTTAAGTCCCCTTGATGCATTTTGTCCAAAACTTCATTAAAATAATTAATGGTGGGTAATAAAAATGATAAAATTATAAATAAAAATAGTACAAATGATAATAAGAATAATTGATGTAAAAATAATAATATTTTTTAAAATAAAAATTATATTTATTAATTTTTAAAATCGGTCACTGATTTGGTAACTGATTCAGTCACTATACATCAACGACCAATAAAATAGTGACTGACGTGTTTGGTCACTAAATCGGTCAATATTTTAATCAATGACCGATATTGATTATTTAGTGATAAAAAAATCGGTCACTATTTATGATTTTTCTAGTAGTGACAGTTGGTTTAAACATGAAGTCACCTCTCGAGCCTTTATTTCATTTCTCACCAAATTACTCTAAGTTATGTACCTTTGGATGTCTTTGTTTTCCTTGGTTGGTCTTGTACGTTCATAACAAACTTCTCCCAAAATCCTAACCAGGCGTCTTCTTATGTTACAATTCATCTCACAGTCTTATTTGTGTTACAATTTTAAAATTGAAAAACTATATACCTCAAGACACATGCACTTTGTAGAAAATGTTTTTTTCTTATTCTTCTACACTTACAACCACGTATACTCTCTCTCCAACATCAATCCCTACATACATATAACCATCTGGACCCACACACTCAAATCACATATAAATTATTCCAACATTCATATATCAAAATTCAAAATTCCACCTCCACTGTCTCCTCTTTACATACCACATCTCAAAACTTATCTTCATTATATCCATGCCAACATCACTGCCTACCTCGTCCCCTCCTCATGTATTACCAAATTCCATTGAGTCCTCTCCTCCATCCAATCATGATATCTTGTACACTTTGGGTTCATCTCTTTCCACACACGAGGACTCATCCTCTTGCTTGCATGGACCAAAACAACCATCCCACCCAATGGTCAGAAAATCTAAAACTGGCATCTTTAAACCCAAACAGCTTCACCTAGCCACCAAATTTCCTCTATCTAACCAAATTAAACCTTCTTGTCTTTCTTAGGCTTTAAAACATTCTGAGTAGAAGCAAGAAATTTCAGAAGAATTCAATGCATTACTTGTCAATGGTACATGGTCCCTTGTCTCTAAGCAGCCACATTTCAACATTACTTTCCACGAAAACTATGGTGGCGACTCCCTTGTTTTGAAAATTAAAATAAACTATTTTTATTTGCTGTCTCCGTCCTGACCCCGGTTGCGACAGATAGCGCTCCACTGGGGAGGCACTGAGAGTCAGGCCAATTTAATTGAATAAGTTCAAATGAGTGTGATTTTTCTAAATGTTTATCTTTTGCTTTGCTTTTTGTATATATGATTGTTATTGCTGAATATTGAACCTTAGGTTAGATGACATGTCCTATCTGCCATATCTGCTATATATCTACCTGGGAACTTTTCTGGTTGTTTTGCAGGTAGGGGGTTGGGTGCATTTTCTCCCTTTACACACACCTTTACTTTTATACATGTCATGAGAGGGGCCCTATACCCGAGTCTGAGTAAGCTTAGAGATAGAAAGGGGTTGTGTAGCAATACTGACAGGATGTACTTCCTTTCTCAGTTTTTGCGAGAACCCCAGCTAAAGTTTGTTTACTTTACTTACATGCTCTAAAGCAAGTTGTTTACCAACTACTGTGAGTAATGTGGGGAAGTGAGCCATAGCTCTAGTGGCCTTATAACTTTAGGGATTAGGGGCCATCCCATGTGAGTATGCATTTACAGGCATTGATCTTAAGCGCTGAACCTGGTTTAGGGCACTAAGGGAGATGATCACACGCTTCAACCTTCCGCCAATTTATTTGTTGTAACATGCGCATTGCATATTTGATATTCATTATATAATCATAATTCATGTTTTTCTACACCAATGCATTTCATGCATTTCATATTATCTCATTTAGTTTTTTTTTTCTTTTTTAAGCAGTAAAATTATAAAATTGTGTGCATATCATCATGGAGTTAAACATGGGATCTGAAATTGAGAGAGATTCTGAATCGTCAAACTTGAAGAAGAAGTTATACATTCGAGTATTAGAGAACAACCTGACCGGCCTCAGGGAGTTAGGTCAAAAGCTTGGACCAATCCAAAGAGGGACTTTCAGAAAGAGATATGAGAATATATTGGGATTGTTAGAAGTGAAAGTTCAGGTACCTGCTGTCATTGCTCTAGCACAACACTATGACCCAACAATGAAATGCTTCACTTTTCGGGACTTCCAACTGGTGCTAACACTAGAATAATATGAGCAGATCTTCGACTTTCCGTTAGAAGGAAAAGTCCCTTATAAGCACCTCGAGCAGCACATTTCAATCCCCACATTAGCTGGGATTATGAAATCACACCTAAGAGAATTTGAGGGTAGACTTGTCACTAGAAGAGGCATGAAAGGGTTCCCCCAGAAGTATCTAGAGACATATTTGCATCAACTAGCTGACAAGGAAGATTGGGAGACGTTCATGGATGTCCTTGCCTTGGTCATTTATGGTGTGTTGGTGTTTCCTAACCAGGAAGATCTCGTGGATTATGACGTAATTGGTGTGTTTGTTGCTGTGAAGACCTGAGTCGAGAATCCTGTCTCAGCAACACTGGCTGACACCTATGCAGCACTTGATTTATGGCATGAAAGAAGAAAGTGGAAGATGGCATGTTGCTAGCCGGCTCTTTATGTTTGGCTAGTTTCCCGCATTGGGGAGAGAGCAGTGGGTTTCAGATGTTCGGTCGAGTTGGCATTGAAGCGAGGGCCTGAACCAAGGGGAGGAGATGAATGGAAGCAATTCTTTGCCGGTTTAAATGAAACAAAGATCCAATGGCAACCTTCATGGCAGTCGAGATCACACCTTATGTATTCTTGTGGAAAGTATCCAAATATGCCACTCATGGAGACTAAATGTTGCATCAATTACAACCCGGTGTTGGCTTAACGACAATTCGGATATCCGATAAAAGGGGCCCAACGCCTGCTTCTCTGACTGCCTTGTTGTTTTATTATGAGGATGGCAATGCTACTGAAGTCTTCCGACAGGTTAGAAGTGCTTGGAAGAATGTGATTTACATGGATAGGGACTCCAGACCATGGGCCACAGATAGAGAAGTTCCTTACTGCCAATGGGTCATAGAAAGGGTAAAAGAAGTCAAGCTTCCTTTCAAGCTAGATGCCCCTGGCTCGAAAAACAATGAACAAATGCCAGATGTTGAGTCAGAAGAGGTCAAACATTTGAAAGAAGAGATTGAAAGATTGAAAGGAGTGAATGCCAAAGCGGTTAGTGACCTTCAAAGCCTTTGCCATGACTACGTGGACCTGAAGAAGGACTATGAAGAAAAGATAAAAGCTTACGAAGAACTGATGAAAAAGCAGAAGGCAAAAAGGGATTACACTTTCAGAATCAAGCAGGACTTGGCGGCCGCCAACACTGAGTTGACAATGAGGGCCCAAGAGCGTGATACAGCTTCATCAGCAGAGCCCCAGTGGAAGAGCTTATATGAAGTCATCAAGAGGGAAAAGTAGGAGGTGTTGAGAAGGTTACGTGATCTCCAAGTCAGAATCAACGAGATGGAACAACAGATGAAGGAAATGATGGTAGAATGTGAAGAACGTGTTGAGGAAGTGCACTGCCAGCGGATTGAAGCAGAGGAGTAGTATCAGACTATGCTGACTCAGATAGTAGGTTATATGGCCGAGCAGGAGAGAACAGTAGAGCACTGGAAGAGATGTTTCTCTCAGTTGGTTGCTTTGGCTAATGGGGCAATTGATGGGGTTCTGAGAATGTTAGCCGAGGCTGAGTCATCACTGTTCTTCTTTAATCCACCGAGAGAAGTCAAGACTTTTATAGAGCATTGCAAAGGATTGGTGGCAGAAATGAAGAATATGAGTAGTTGTGCTAGAGAGTGATAGATGTTTTGTTTAGTATACTGTAATGACATTGTTGGTCAGACGATTTAGATTTCTCTATCAATGACAGACTTATGTTTAATTTCCATGTGTTTTATATGACATCACGCAATTTTATAATCTTTGTTTGATTTATTTACTTTTTCCTTCTTTCTATCTTTTCCTAATTCATTCTTTAATAAAATAAAAAATACAGCAACGTAATAACGACAAATATTCCGCGACATCCCTATAGAACTCGCGCTAACAGTAAGAAGATGGAGAAATTTGAGGAAGCACAAGAAAGTATGAAAGCCGACATGGGCCAGCTTAAGAATCAAATGAGTCAAATGTTTGAGATGATGGTGGCTTTAAAAGATGTGATTGCTGTCCGAAATGAAGAAGCTCAATCTTCGCAACAAGGGGCAGTACATACCCAAAATCCCAATCATGCGAATACGAACTACGAGCTACAAGCCGCCATACGAAGAATATGAGGACAAAAAAACTGTACCAGCAGTTGCCAATGCTGCTAGTACTAGAGTTCAACCCGAGTATACACAAGTACCACCTGCTAGTAATACTAAAAAGGTGGTAGTTAACAAAGTTTCTTCTACTACTCAGCCGCAAGTTTTGTAAGTTTTTACTGGTGAAGCATCTGCGACAAGGGATAATATTCCTAAAGGTGTTCAAACTGTGTTGATTAATGCCGATACGACAAAGAGTAAGTTGGATGTCTTAGAGGAGAGACTTAGAATGATTGAAGGAGCCAATGCTTATGAATTTGGGAATGCTACAGGACTATGCTTAGTCCCTAATGTCGTGATACCTCCCAAATTCACAGTACCGGAGTTTGAAAAGTATAAGTCCTAAGAGCCATTTGATATTGTATTGCCAGAAGATGGCCACTCATGCTCACGATGAGAAGCTGCTAATGCACTTCTTTCATGACAGCCTAGCAGGAATGTCTTTGAACTGGTATATGCATTTGGAATCAGCTAGGGTTCGCTCCTGGAAGGATCTTATAGATGTCTTCCTGAAACAGTACAAATACAATATAGACATGGCTCCGGATAGAATGCAATTGCAAAGCATGGCAAAGAAGAGCACTGAGACCTTTAAGGAATATGCGCAAAGATGGAGAGAGCTTGCTGCTAAAGTTGCACCACCGCTACATGAGAGCGAGATGATAACTATGTTCGTTGAGACATTAGAAGATCCCTTCTATGAACGAGTGCTCGGAAGTGTCTCCTCCAATTTTTTTGATCTTGTTACCATTGGAGAAAGAGTTGAACGAGGGCTAAAAAGAGGAAAAATAGCACAAAACCCGTCTGCGGTTACAACTGCTAAAAAGCCCAAATTCAATAATAGCAACAAGAAGCAGGAAGGAGAAGTGCAAGCAAAATCTGCCATACCATATTGGGAAGGATTTCAGCGTCAGTATCGACCCAATTATAGACCCTCATCTGCTTACGTCGCCAATACTATTCCGAATTACCAATATAATGCCCCTCGACCTCAGTTCGGATATAGGCCTCCGCCTGCGACTCACAATGTATATCAGCCCAATGCGGGAGGTCAGAACTTTAATTATGCACAAAATCAAAATTTTGGTCAAAGGAGTAATCCAGAGAGAAGACTGTGAAGTTTACTCCTACTCCGATAAATTATACGGAATTATTACCTGATTTACTCAAGAATGCATTGGTGGCCCTGTGTCCGGCGAAGACCCTACAACCACCATATCCCAGATATTATGATGCAAGCGCTAAATGCGAATATCATAGTGGAGAAGTGGGTCATTCGACTGAGAATTGTCGTGTCCTGAAGTTTAAAGTGCAATCTTTGATTGATTCGGGGTGGCTTACTTTTCAAGAACAAAAGCCGAATGTGGTCAAGAACCCTTTGACTGGACATGCAAATACCACGATTAATGTCGTGATGGAGGAAGAAAGTCTAAGCTTGGTTAGAAGCGTGACTGAGATAAAAAAAACCTTTGAATGAGGTTTTTGGAGCAATTTGCCAAGTTGGATTCCATGCTAGCACCAAACATTCTGTTGATGAGTATGCTGAATTTAAAGATTTTGTACAAGACTTGATAGACAGACATATTCTACAAGTCAGTCACCAGAGGAAGGAAGGAGAAGTGTTTGCTGGAGAAGAATGGATTCCATAGAGGCCTAGACCGTTGGTAATACAATTCAACAAGGCTACTAATCCAGTGCCTTCAGGACGACAACCTCTGGTGATACAGACACCATCTTCTTTCCCCTATAAGGATGATAAGGCTGTTCCTTGGAAATACGGTGTTAGTATCATTCCAGGAGAGCGAAAACATGGATTAGCAAACCAAGACAAGGCGGAGATTGAAAATATATCTGGAATAGGGGGTATGACTAGGAGTGGTCGTCTGTTTACTCCTCCTGACTTGAGAAGCGAGAAAAACCGTGACAAAATTAGAGAAGAAATGACTGCAGAAAAGGCAAAATCATTTCTGAAAGGAAAAGTTGTGCAAGTTGACTCAAAGCCTGAAGGAAATGAGGTTACCGATGAGGATGCATATGATTTTCTGAAATTTATCCAACAAAGTGAGTATAAATTTGTTGATCAATTAAACCGCATGCCTGCGAAAGTGTCTTTGTTAGAGCTGTTAATGTATTTGAATTCTCATCGGAAGTTTTTGATGAAGATTTTGAGCGAAGCCCATGTATAACAAGACATCTCTTTAGATAAATTTGAAGGGATTGTTAGTCACATTAGTGCTAACAATCACCTGACTTTTACTGAAGATGAAATCCCTTTAGAGGGCATGAGGCATAACAAAGCTCTGCACATTTCAGTCAAATGTATGGATCATTTTATATCACGCGTGTTAATTGATAATGGTTCATCTTTGAACGTGATGCCGAAAACCACCTTGAACAAGTTGCCAAGTGATGGGATTCATTTACGTCCCAGTACCATTGTGGTGAGAGCTTTTGATGGGAGCAAAAGAGAAGTTATAGTGGAGGTGGAGCTACCAGTTCAAGTCAGACCATGCACTTTCCAAGTTGTTTTCCAAGTAATGGACATATCACCAGCATACAGTTGTTTGCTGGGAAGGCCTTGGATACATACAGCTGGAGTAGTGCTTTCTACTTTACATCAGAAACTGAAATATATAATTGATGATAAGTTAATTATAGTTTCTGGAGAGCAGGAATTGCTGGTATGTGGACCCACACCTACTCCTTATATTGAAGTTGTGGAAGAAGCTCTTGAAACCTCTTTTCAAGCTCTGGAGATTGTTAGCACAGCCTATATTGAACCCTTCAAGGTGAATCCATGCTTGTCTAGCGCATCACTGATGATGGCCAAAACTATGATGAAAAAAGGTTATAGACATGGCAGTGGTTTGGACAAAAATGATAATGGGTTTGTAATGCCACTAGAGCTGGTGGAGAACAAAGGGAGGTACGGTTTGGGATACAAACCTACTCGGGCTTATCGAAGAAGAATGATTGAAGAAAGAGTTGAAAGAAGCCGAGCCAGGATAGAGGGATGGGAATCGAAGACAAAAGAAATTTCCCTGTGCAGCCTGGATCAAAGTTTTTACAGTGTCGGATGGATTAATCTTGATCAAGTGTCAGCAATCGGGCAAGAGCATGAAGGCGAAGGTTTCAATTTTGTACACCCTTGTCTTCCAGATGAACAAGTTGGCAATTGGGAATCCGTAGACATACCTGTGGTGTCTACACTTGATGAAATGTAATATTTTAGGAAGACAAACTTTGGTTTGATTTTAAACAATGCTTTTATTGTGTAATGCTTTCTCTTAGCGATAACAATGGTTCAGTTTTAATGAAATGTTGTGTTTTCAATCATTTTTGGTTTTGTCTATTTATTTTCGTAAAATTGAATAATGCAGATATGATGATACTTGTTTTGGAAATAATCATTCCAATATTTCATATCCAAATTTCACGGACCTTGACGATAATATGAAAAATGATGAATATGAGAAAAAATGTGAACCCTCCCCGGGTGACTCTTTTCATGATATGATGCACAAAGAGATTGAAGTCTATATTGATGATATGATAGTTAAATATGAATCTGAAGAACAGCACCTTGTTAATCTGAAAAAACTGTTTGAGAGGTTGAGAAAATATAAACTCAGGTTGAATCCGTCTAAGTGTACCTTTGGGTGAAGTCAAGGAAACTCCTAGGATTCATTGTTAGTCAAAGAGGGATAGAAGTGGATCCAGACAAAGTACGTGTTATTCTCGAGATGCCATATCTCTGCATTGAAAAACAAGTTCGAGGTTTTCTGGGAAGATTGAATTACATTGCTAGATTTATTTCCCAACTAATCGCCACTTGTGAACCGATTTTCAGGCTGTTACGAAAGAATCAAGTGGTAGAATGGAATGAAGACTGCCAGAATACTTTTGATAAAATCAAAGGTTATTTGAAAGAGCCTCCAATACTGCGTCCGCCAGTCCCTGGAAGGCCTCTTATTCTCTATCTCATGTTTTTTGGTGTGACTCGCTGGTTCACGGTTAACCTTATGTTCGGAGCGATGGTCCTCTCGATACAAGATCTCGATCTCCAGTTAAGATTCGTAGCCCTCTCGTCCTCAGAAGGTCAAGGTTGCGATCTCATTTCTTTTTCCGCAATAAATGGCTTGGCCCTCTCGTCTTCATATAAAGTCAAGGTCTCAACCATGATTAGATGTATAACCCTCTCGTCCTCAAAAGGTCAAGGTTATGACGTCATTTTTTGGTCATAACTTTGGAAAATATTTTCATTTCGAATGAAATCAGTTGTTTCTATCTTTAGTTATCTCTTATTATAATAACTTGGAAATTTTAATTTTCAAAGTTATTCAATAAAGCTAAGTAAAAAGGGGCAGCTGTCAACACCTAATTTCGTTCGGATAAACAAAATCCATTTCAAAAGGTATTTAGTTTTAATTAAGTTCTAAACGAAAATTAAAAAAAGAGAGAAAAGTTATTTAATCAAATTTAAATTTTGTTGTAAGAAAAAATGTGTTTTTATCAATTAAAAAAAATCAATCAAAAAATTCATCTTTAAATCTATTGTTAGCTTGGATTTATTTATTTTAAAATAACAAGTGCAAAAAAAAAATATATAATTTGTTTGTATTTATCCTTTATTTCATTTTAAGAAGAAAAAACATGAATTTTGATCTTGTTAGAAAAGAATATATATAGATAAAAGATGTTCTTTGGGTTAGCCCTTTTCTTTTCACACCCCTACTTTTACTTCCATGAGCACCTCCAAATCATTTGGTGATCTTCGTACGCTGCTCCACCATCCTCACTCAGAGAAAGGCTGTTGTGTCTCTTGCAATGAGGGTTGTGCCACTATGCAAAAGTGCTTTTTTTGTCCCCTGCAAGAACGAATCCGAGGCTGATAAAAGCGGGGAATGTCCCTGATAAGATAAAAAAATATAGTACCTCTCACTTGTTTTTTTTTGGATATAGGCGAGCAACAAATGTGGACCAGGGGGAGAATCATCATGGTTACACTCTGATTCTGCTCCTTACTTGAGAAGGGGGGGAGAGGGCACCGAAATTGGAAGAGCCTTTGCACAATAACATAATTGTTCAACATAGAGTAAGATAATCACTCAACACAGTGAAATGGAAGGTGGAAAGAGGCACCAACTCAGAACACAGAAGAAATACATTGAGGAGAAGAGAGAACAGGTATGACTTCGAAAATCCAAAACCTTTATTTTTTATGCTTGGTCCTTTCCTGCCTCTATCCAACTCTTTGCTTGACTTCATCACCCTCATGGCTCCCGGCGAGGGTTGTCGGGGTAGCCAAACCCTCACGCATCATCATGAAATCTCCCCCTGCACCCGCTCATAGTCCTCCCTTACACCTACCCTCATACACATAACCTCCCCCTCCTTATGCTATAAAAGCTCCAAGCCATGCAAACTCATTACCAGCCACTGCCAAGGACTCTCGAAGTCCCATTCTCTCCCATACCGTGACCGCAAGCCGCCAACCATCGCCCGAAAACGCCACCATGGCCTCTCCCCTCACTGTCACCGTCGAGGAGAGCCACCCCAAACCTCCTTCGTTAGAACCCATCATACTTCTTCTTCACCCCTTTGCGCCTCTTCCCTTCTTTTCCTCGTTCTCTTACCCTCATTCCCAATGACGTTGTTTTACCTAGTTTTCCTCCACCTTCCAGAGCCATGCATGTTCCTCCCCCATCTTCAACTCAGCTCACACGACAACCTTAACTATCCACGAGAAATGGCCGCCATCGCCCGAGAAAACACCTAAAGAATCTCAACATTACCCTCCACACAGCCACCAAAAATCGAGACCCTGCTGCCACGTTCAATAACCAAAATAACATTATCCACCTACACCAAAATGCCTTCACCATACTCTACTCTTTCAGCCATCCATCCAACTCTTCTTCCTTAACCTCCAAAACCTCCTAACCCACCAAGGAAACCACCATCCAAGTGCCCTTAGCTTCTTGCCTACGCTGCCACGCCTCCCTCCAAACCACTGAACCACCATGACCATATATCCCATGCACCTTCAAAGTCACATAACAGGATCACTGCCGACGCTCCAAATCCACCAAAGCAACCTCCATCTCACCTTGCTAGCCCCAACGACGTTCCCATGACTTTTTTTTTCCACCTCAAACAACCATCTAACAAAGGGAAAAGCATTGAAAGCAGAGAGAAAGACAAAAACCCACCAACCATACTCCGCTTCCACGCTTCTCCTTCTTCTTTCTTCTCACTCCTTCCCTCAGCGCTATTTACCCACATTGTCACCTTTCTCACATTTCCCAATCACCCTCCACTTACCTCGTGGCCCTATACCGTGCATATTCTGACCTCCACTAAGCACCACGGAACACACAAGGCCGCCACCGAACCCAAGTTGCACCTCCGCAAGTAAGCTTTGCCCACAAACATCATCGAACCACCATAGCAGCGCCACCCACCACCAACTCGCGCCACTAACACCCTCGTTACTCTCCATTCCCTCCACCCCAACCTCCTTCTTCCTTGCCTCGCGTCGTCGCCTCCCTCTCCTCGCCCTCATTACTCTCCTCTGCCACCACCGAATCACACCCTTCATCTCCTCCTTCCCCCCGCTGCGCGATGCCTTGTAGCGACGCTACCACCCTTGCCACCTTCGACCATCGCGCCACCTCCAAGATCAAGCCAAACCATGTGAAAACGCAGCTCGCCGCCGCCGCTACTGCCTTCACGCCGCCGCTGTCGGTAATTGCGGTTTGTCAAACTTCACGCCACCTCCCAATAGCCACCTACCACGTCGTCGGTTCCACCCCAACCTTGTCGCCGTCGCCGCAAGTCGCCACGCCACCAACGGCGCTACTGCCATCATTTCGCCGCCATCGGCGGCCTCCACCGTCACTATCTGACGCCGCCGTTGCCATTGTCATGCCTCAAAACTAAAACTACCTTGCCTTCCCCCTCACAGTGCCACGTGTGCGCCACTAACCTAATGGGTTAGTGGGGTTGCTTCCACACCCCTGTGTTTGAGCTTGCACTCCCAGTTCTCCTTGATCCCCAAAATACCCCTGAGAATAGTTGGGTTTCTGATTAGTGGAGTCACTTCCTGCACCCCAATTAATTAGGTTTTGCACCTACAGACGCCTGAATTCCAAAACTGCCCCTGACTTGTTTTTTTAATCTTTTACTAAAAAAATAATAATACTTTAAGGGTTTAATATTAGGCTATGTGTGTTAAAAGCCCATTTCTCATACAAAAGAGGGATGTATTGAATAAAATTTTCGGTTAATTCCTTAATTGACCGCTTGCGTCATATGGGAATTAATTCGGAAAAATTTAATTTCATTTGGAATATCAAAGGGTCATACGTGTCAAGCGATATCGAAAATGAAATTTAATTTTCGAAAACACCAAGTTTTTTCTAAAATTAAAAAATATAAAAAATAATCAAAATTAAGAAAATCAACAACTAACAAATAATTTTTTACCCATAGAACTACGTCACCCTGATTCTCCATCTCTGATGGAGATACGTAGGAGCGAGGTTAAACCATGTCGGCCCCCTTCGAAAATAAAAATTGTTTTTTTTTGTTTGTTTTTATTTCTTTTTTTTTTCGAGAAAAGTAAGCATTACAAAAATTATGCTCATTTTATTTTATTTAGTTAAAGGTAAGACGGGTGCTGTAGGGGGCTAATACCTTCCCCATGCGTTACCGACTCCCGGACTCGCAATCCGATTTTCGTAAACTAGCCTTATCCTTGTTTTCTTTGGTTTTTCATAATTTTTCACGAAAATTATGGTGGCGACTCCCCTGTTTTGAAAATTAAAATAAACTATTTTTATCTGTCGTCCTCGTCGTGACCCCGGTTGCGAAAATAGCGACCACTACCACTGAACTATTATGGTTACGGGAACTATTAAAGGAGCTTGGTCATCCAATCATCAAGACACCAATATTAATTTAGGATAATATTGGAGCTGCCTACCTTTGTGTCAATTTGTGTTTCACACTGGCATGAAACATCTTGTCGTTGACTATCATTTTATTCGCAAGTTGGTTGCTTCTAAGGAACTTCAAGTGTATCATGTGTCAACAAGTCATCAACTAGCTAATCTACTTACCAAGCCTCTACCTCACTCTCTCCATGCATTTTTTTTTAAAAAGATTGGTGTCGACCTCCCTCCTCCATCTTGTGAGTGCGTGTAGACTCTCTCTCCATTCATCAGAAACAATCATCCGTATATATATACTCATATATATTTGTACAATATATGAACCTTATATATAAAAAATATATTTTTCTATAAGCTAAAGAACTCTTATTTTATTTTGTGATTGTATTATTATATCTTATGTGGAAAAATATATTTTGAAATATATAATGAATGTATGAATATTTATATTTAGGTTTATTATATAATTTCAATGTAATAAAATTTCTCAAATATGAAAAATATGAAATGTTACATTTTTAAATAATTAATAAAATCTAAAATGTTTACACATTAATTTAAGTCTAAAATGTATGAGTTAATTCATTAATTAAATTTTGTAAAATTAATTAGTAAGCATTATTTAAAATAATTATTGTTATTAATATTTTAATTTATTTTGAATAATTTATTACTCCAAATAATTTATTATAATCAAAGTTAGAATAATATTTGTTAATTTATTATTATTATTATTAAATAAACCAAATTAGCATAAACTTTAATCATAAATTTATGCTATTTAAAAATTTATATCTTAAATTTGACAAAAAGTATTCAAATTAACTAAAAGTTATTATAATAAACTTTATTAAATAAATATGGGTAAAATCTTTCTCACTCTTTTCGTGCAACATTTGAGTGATCAACACCTAAACTTATGCCCATAAAATTTATGAGCTTGCATCTATAATATTAATTGGGTTTAGTGATACTTTTATATATAAATATGTTATAAATATTTTTATATATTAAACAAATTAACATTTAATATTTTTTAATAAATTATAAAAATTAACATCACGCAAAATATTATATATATATATATATATATATATATATATATTTTTATTTTTCTTGTAATCTAATTATTTTATAGTTTACATGTCAGAACAAAGATGAGAATGACACGGAGGGTGATTAAGCATAATTATATGGGACTTCCAAAAACAGTGAAATGAAATTTTTAAGAAATACATATTTTATTTTCTTTTGCGAAATTTTATCCTCTGATAACATGTTTTAATTGTTAATTAAAACAAATTGAAATTTTCCTTATCTTAAAGTTTTCCAAAGAATGTTTATAAACAAACACAAACCCTTAAGCAGAAATCAATAATCAACTATAATATCTTAGAATTATCGATACAAAAATATGAATGAGTAGAATTGAAAAATTATCAGTTATCGAAATTATTCTTCAATTCAATTAGCATATATTGTGAATTGGTGTGTTGAACCTAACTTCTTTATAAGAAACTAAGCCAATTGCTTCCTCACCCCATTATACTTTTAAAATATCAAAATTATCTTTGGGTTGATTTTCGAAAAATATTTTTTGAAATGCATTTTGGAGATGTAAAAAGCCTTTCTGAAAAATATTTTTCAGAATTAAAAAATAACTTATGAAAAATATTTTTCACAATATAAAAATAACTTTCAAAAAATCTTTTCCGAAAACATGTTTAGAAAAAGTCTTTCTGAAATCAAATTTGCATTTTAAAAAACGTTTTCCGAAATAAATCAAAATTTAAAAAAAAAATTCAAAAAATGTTTTCCCAATGTCTTTTGGGAAGTGATTTCTGAAATTAATTTCAAACTAGAAATCACCCACCATCCATTACCACCCATTCCAAAAACACCCAATAATCCACCCACAACCACCGCAACCCACCCTAATCCATTCTACACATTAATCCAACACATTCATCCCCAACATTTTCCAAATCAAACTTGAATACTTACCTCAACACGCTATTAACCAAATTTGCAACCTTGAATAACTCTTAATTGCGCGAACAAACTTCAAACACCTCTGCAACACCTTCACAGCACCTCCAATCTCCAGCCACTCCCACGAACGACAGTGGCTCCACCAACACCCTAACCCCTTTTATCTCTACTAAAAATCTGATGGGGTGCAGGAAGCAATTGTTGGGGTACATAAAGCAATTGCCTAAGTTATCATTGAGGCCCAAAGACGTTGAGTAACCAAAATAAATGGCTTTTATTTCCTGCACTATCATTATTACTAACTGCACGTTCATTATTACTACCTCCTCCCCACGTTAACTTGAAAAATAAAATACTGCCCCTCCAAAAAAACTTGATCCAAATGTCATCATTTATGTTTAAGAACATTTGTTTTAAAATTTTATTCTAGAAAGCTCGTTTTGAATTACAATTTTTGTGTTTTTGAAAACTCGTTCTGTTAAGCATGTGCTGAAAAGTTGCTATGATTATTATAGCTAATATGTAATTTATATGCATATATATAACAATTATTGTTATTGTAATAATAATTACATCAAACTTGTTTGATTATATTTATTATGTTTTATCATCATAAAAAATATAGTTGTATTAGTTCTTAAAATATATAGTTGTATTAGTTTTTCGGCTAAAATATGTTTTCTAACTTTTCTAAGGAGTTATGAAAATGAAGATGTGATATTTGGAAACTGAAGCAATTGCATGGACTTTGAAAAGTCTTTCCAGAAATTTTTGTCTAAAGACAAATTAAACTTTTATATTCCATGCTTTGATGAAATCTAATTTCTGCTTTTTGTGAAATCTAATTCTTTGAAAAAGATCATTATTGTTATAAGAATTAAGTGAACATGCGGATCCTAAAATGAGGTGCTAAAAGATCTTACGAAAATTACAAAATGGTTCATTGACATAGTCAATACAGACTTTGGCAAGAGTTTTGATAAAATAATGTATTTTATTTTATAAAAGACTTACAATTTTCATATTCTTTAATAATTGACTATCATAATTATAAGATTTTTTTTAATGGTCTCTAGACTTTCAAATAGCTTTTGAAACATTCAATTCATCTTCTATTTTTAATTCTGATATTCTATTTTTAAGTTCGTTAGTTATTTATCTTTTATAAAAGACTTGCTTCTTTATTCATTTTATAAAACTACAAGCTCATCATAACTACTATCATTTCTAAACTCAGTTAAATTATGTTACTTAAAGGATCGTATCAAGTTTTAATCTTTGTAATTGTTTATATATATATATATAACATAGGATAGATTTAATATAATGTATTTACATTCTAAATAGGATAAAAAAAATGAATTCTAAAAACATGTACCTATATGGGTAAAGAAGTGTGTGAATAACTACTTAAAAAAAAAGATATCAACAAAATCTAATTTATAACTATTTCTTACAACAACTAATCTAGATTGTTGTGACCATTCAATAATGAAATTTTGTTTGATTAAAGTATAATTTTTATTAAAGATTTCTAACTCATAATTCTTCAATCTACAGTCAGATTATTCATTAAAAGTATGTAGAAGAGTGTTATTATTGACAACAAATTCTTGTCACCCTCTTAGCTGTTTTAAAAATCCAACAATAAAATCTTTTTTTAGTTATTCTAGAATTTTCTTAGTTACAGTGCTTTGTTCTAGAAGATAAAATTTGAAATTGGAACTCTATTTTGTTTTTAAAAAATTCACAAACAAATAAATCTTCCTCATTAAATTTCAACTTATTCATATTTTGAATTATTGACAATTTAAAGATTAGAAAAAGTTATATTAATACGTTGTGTAATTGAATTTTGTAAAATTCATTATATATTTATTTTAATATTAATGAAGTAAAGTATTTATCTGACTCGTGAATTTTTTTAGTCTTTATTGAAATATTTTTCACATATTAATATTAATTTATTTGTTTTATTTTCGACCACATATTATTTTTTAGTGTACTGACTGTGTTCAGATGCTTCCATACCTTGAATAGTAGTGAATTGTATTGGTTAAAAGTTTCATTTTCTTCCTACTTCTCATTATATTATTTATTATTATTGGTTCTCATTATCTTATCTATTATTATTGGTTGTTGCTCAATGTCTTTTACAACCTACTATTGTTTATAAAATAAATTAATATGGATTCGGTTTTCGACAGTATTTTTTATGATTTTCTCAACCGTATTCACATAAAAATGATATAATAGTTATTGAAAAATTATTATTTTTGTTATAATAATAATAATTATTACGTGACTAAATGATGAAATAATTTCATACTATTTGTCTCATACATTTTATAATATTTACATTTGTCGAAATATATATTAATGCTTCTAAACAATTACGAAAAGTATAATAATGCGTAATAGATATTTTTGTTGTCTTATATTTCTTTTCTAACCCTTTTAATGGGTTAGAAAATTATGTGTACAATGACATCAAATTTAGAATATAAAACAATTGCATAAAGTTTGAAATTGAAGTCTTCGCAAAATTTATATAATGACAAATTAAACTTTTGTTTTCCATGTTTTTGATAAAATATCATGATTTTATGTAGATTTTTCTCAATATAGTTTCGTCTTTTTGTTATGCAACTGTTAGAAAGAATACTCTAGGTAGAACTTAGTTTGGAAGAGTGAAAAGGATTTACGAAGAACAAAAGGTTTAGTCTTTGAATTGAAAAAAAGAAGGTATTACGAAGAAAAAATTAAATTTATGAATAGGTCTGATGTGAAACAATAAAATGGACAACCTAAATTATAAACTAGGGATCTATCTATATATT
>Ga0209489_104818_pt1 | contig 24352 bp, 17 predicted proteins | sample SiratrowhiteBW_FD_187527 | JGI IMG/M metagenome (GOLD analysis project Ga0209489, IMG submission 187527) | Root nodule microbial communities of legume samples collected from California, USA - Siratro white BW (SPAdes) (version 2) | ecosystem: Host-associated > Plants > Roots > Nodule | place...
TATATATTTATAAATATTTACACTCGAGAGAAAAACATGGTATTAAAAGTAATTCGACGCCTTATTTTGTGTTAAATATTTTGCATTATGTAATTAGTAAATAATTAATATATTATTAAATGAATGTATTTAATTTGTTTTACTGAATGTAGTAGGAATATTTAATTAATGTAACTATTAAGTATGCACTATTAAGGCAATTTACTACATTTGTTATATGACTTTTTTATTGATATAGCTATTAAGTGTGATTATGATTTTTTATACTTTAACAAAATGCATAATTATACCAATTAAGATAATTATGTCTAGTATATATATTTTAATGAATATCTTTGTTATAATAACTTACGAACAAAGCTAACTATAATTATTTTAGTTTGATGATTAATTGAAATGAATGCATTAGTTTGGTCGTACTCATTATTAAGGTTCCTTTCATAGAGTTCTAATTTATTTTTTATAGATTAAGTATGGTATTATATTAAAGATATTTTTATAATTTTTATTTAAATAGAAAAAATTATAAGACTTACATTAGTGTTTTATTTGATTGTCGAAAAGAAAAAAGACATTTTGAAATAGAAATATATTCTTTTTATTCCTACAATTTAAGATTTTATGTAAGATTAAACATCTTAAATTTCATATGATATTAACATATTTTAGTAATTCTTATAAAACTTAGGTCATAACTTTACAACCCTTTTTGTTAGTTTTTGCAATGAAAATTACTTCATATATAATTTACACATTAAAAACAAACATGCAAAAGTATGTTTATTATCCTATAACAAAATATAAAAATATGAAATTCAAATTATTTAAATAAAATAAATTAATAATATTCAACATAGTTTTCCTATCAAATATTATGTCGTCTTATTATATTAGTTTGCATCAAAATCAAAAAACAATTTTTAAAATATAAATCATTTACTAACAATGCGTCGAAAATAATAACTCATGTCGAAATCCAAAAGTTTATTGCTTAATTTCTATCATTCATAATTTCATCAACCAAGTTAAACTATCATCTTCAAGTATTCATTAGATAGTTGTTAAAACAAATAATTACACTTAATTATTCACACAAAACTCAAAGTAGAATTCAAAAGAAAATAAAAGAAAAACAAATCCACTACAATTGTTACAAGATATACAAACATTGATAAAGTTTAAATTATATATAATTCGACATTTAAGAATTAGACACTGTATTTCTTTATTTTTGTGACTTCATTTTAAATATAGGCTTAAATCAAACCCAAAGAATAGTTTCCCTTATATTAAAAAAGTCCTTTGAACTTAAAAACTTTTAAAAAATTAAAAAAACTCTAAGATTTTAGGAACTAAATAACACAAAGAAATTCAAATTTCACATAAATACTAAATTAGTTGGGATTTCTCAACTATACAAATAAATATTGACGTCTAACCTAAGTATAAAGAATAATAAATTTTTTTGCAGAGCAAACATATAGTTACTGTGATTCAACTTCTATTCGATTAACAAAATTTTCAAGCTCATAATGATGAAATCTATTTATGAAAATACGAGAAATGATGTGAGAATTTTGGAAAGAAAAAAACTGAAAAAAAAAAAACTTAAAAGAAAGCGAACAATATCATATATACTAAAATTCTATAAGTTAAAATTTAATATATATATTGAATTAAGTCTCATACATAAAATTCATTTCATTACATAATAATTTAATATATAAATTTTAAGATATGCAAATGTTTTAATTATTAAAAGATAATATCACTTCTATATTTTTTAAATATATGCTTACACACACTTTGTTGCAAGCACTTTTGCAACAAATAAATGAAAAGAGAAAATTCTATTTTTTACCATAATTTAATATTATTAATTAATTAATAAATAAATAATTAAATTTATCTCATTAGGGGAAGCTCAGAATACCTAAAAGGAGTCCCATTTTGAATTTCCCTAAATTTTCCCGCCTTTGATTTCCCATTCACTTCCTCAGCTTCAACCACTGAAACCAAACCAAAATCCCAAATCAAATTTTTTTCATTTTCTTCTTCACTCTCTCTTCCTCCTTCAACCAAACGCCGCCGTTTCTTCTCCGATCTGCGAACCTTTTTCGCCATGTACATCAAGGAGGTTTGCTTGGAAGGGTTCAAGTCCTACGCCACGCGCACCGTCGTTCCGGGCTTCGACCCCTTCTTCAACGCCATCACCGGCCTGAACGGTTCCGGCAAATCGAACATTCTCGATTCCATCTGCTTCGTTCTCGGCATCACCAATTTGCAGCAGGTTAGGGCTTCCAACCTCCAGGAGCTCGTCTACAAGCAGGGCCAGGCCGGAATCACCAAAGCCACCGTCTCCATCGTCTTCGACAACTCCGACCGCTCGCGGAGCCCTCTCGGCTACGAAGCCCATTCCGAGATCACAGTCACAAGACAGGTTCTCGCTTTTTTTTTTTCCCAATTATTGTTTTAAGTTTACTAAAAGATATAAATTTCTTTTTCTGCTGAATATTATCACATTGTGAATCAAAACGGGTCATTGAAAATAGAATCTCTGTTAGATGAAGTATTTTTTAGGATTAATATCATTAAATAAGGTTTAAATTAGTTAGATTTGGTTATGTTTATGCTTACTGATTTTTTGCTTATATTTAAGTCTTGAATGGGGTAAAAGGAAGTCTACAAAGTTTGAACCAAATTCTCATATAATTCACTAGTAGGCCTTATTTGATGTGTTTTCCCCCAGTTTGATCTCTTTCAAGTTTATTTGCTTAAGATGCTTTAGTTTTACGCTTTGTAGCTGTTTTTTTTAGGATTTTTATATTTTAACTAAAAGGATAATGGAAATCAATATAAAAAGAGTTTTTATTTTTAGCAGTTAACTATTTGAATTCTTAATATTTTTATTTATTTTTGGATAATGGTGGCATTGAGGTTACAATCAGTGTTATGAGATTCGGATCTATTGGGTACACCGGGTATCGCGATGATATTTTTATTATAATATACCAGTGAAATATAGATGTTTTGTGACTATATATTTTAAGAAAAAAAAATCAGTAAAGGTGAATTTTTATTGCTAAGGATAAGGTTTTCTCCCCTTTTTTATTAATTTTCTCTTCAACTAAATTAATAAAAATGAGAATGTATCGATACTGCGTTTTTTTCTTTTGTTTCTTTTCTTATGCAAACATAGCATTAGGTTATTTTGGCGAGAGAGGATGAAGAGTTCAGTTTAATAGTTGTTGGAATTGTTATTTTTGCTCATAATTGTGGCTTAAGTTATGTACGACCGACTTAGCAACTTTTTTGTTGAAATAGTATATAACTTATGTTTAATAATTAACATTAAAAAGATTAAATTATAATTTAAAATGGAAAATTAATCTTTTTTGGGTTTTAAGTTTAGAAGTTGCTTGGATTGATTCACTGCGTTTACCTTTTAAGTTTCATTTTGTTCTTGGGTTGAGTGACAATTCCATTTTAAAAGAAAATTTTAACTATCCATGATTAACTGTGTGCATTATTGTTTTGCTTATTATGTTGTGTTGGGGTACAATGCAGATTGTTGTTGGGGGAAGGAACAAATATTTGATCAATGGGAAGCTTGCACAGCCTAGTCAAGTTCAGAACCTTTTTCATTCAGTGCAGCTAAATGTTAATAATCCACATTTCCTTATAATGCAAGGGCGGATCACTAAGGTTTTGAATATGAAACCGCCAGAGATATTGTCTATGCTTGAGGAAGCTGCAGGGACGAGAATGTATGAGACAAAGAAAGAGGCTGCTTTGAAAACACTTGAGAAGAAGCAGAGCAAGGTTGACGAGATTAACAAGCTTCTTGATCAGGAAATACTGCCTGCTCTAGAGAAGTTAAGGAAAGAAAAGACACAGTACATGCAATGGGCTAATGGCAATGCTGAGTTAGATAGGTTGAGAAGGTTCTGTATTGCTTATGATTATGTTCAAGCGGAGAGGATTAAAGACAATGCTGCTTCGGAGGTGGAGGAAGTGAAAGGCAAGATAGCTGAGATTGACGATGTTGCTAAGACAAATCAGGTGCAAATAAAGGAAATGGAGGCCAAAATAGATCAGTTGACTGCTGAAAAGGAAGCTAGCATGGGTGGAGAAATGAAATCTCTCTCAGAGAAGGTAGATGCGCTTTCCCAAAATCTTGTGAGGGAAACGTCTGTATTGAATAACAAAGAAGACTCTTTGAGGAGTGAAGAAGCCAACAAAGCAAATGTATGTCAGTGATGTTCTGAATTCATTGTTTGTTCAATTTGAAGATTATGTAGTTAATTCTTTGCTACTAATGTTTTGAGACATTTCTAGTTTGTGAAGCTAATATTTGGTTTTTGAACTTTTGTGTTTTAAGATTGTTAAAAACATTGAAGAGTTGAAGCAGTCTGTAGAAGAGAAGGCGTCTGCTGTTAAAAAGGCTGAAGAGGGGGCATCGGATCTGAAAAATACAGTTGACGAGCTTACAAAGAGTCTGGAGGAGCATGAAAAAGAATACCAGGTAACTGGTTTAAAGTTGTCTGTGATGTCCATCAGTGGGATTTCTTTTGGTGTTTATTTGATCCTGTTGCTCAAATTTTGACAGGGTGTTTTAGCTGGCAAGAGCAGTGGTAATGAGGAGAAGTGCTTAGAGGATCAACTAAGGGATGCAAAGGTAGCAGTTGGGAGTGCTGAGACAGAACTGAAACAACTGAAAGCCAAGATTAGTCATTGTGAAAAGGAACTGAAGGAAAAAACAAATCAATTAAAGTCAAAACGTGAAGAAGCTAATGCTGTCGTAAAAGAGCTCAATTCCAGACAAAAAGATGTGGAGAATATAAGAACGGAATTGGAGTCTCTTCCATATAAGGAGGGTGAGATGGAGGATTTACAAAAGGTTAGATTGGCTTATCTTCTGCTAGTTTCTTTCCAATTTAATAATGTTTATACAAGTGTTGTTTGAATAAATTCTCTTGTAAAATAACTTATAGGAGCGTATGACTGAGATGGACTGTGTGCAAAAGTGGAATGATGAAATACGCAATCTTTCAGCTTACCTGGCGAATGTTGAATTTACATACCGTGATCCTGTCAAGAACTTTGATAGGTCAAAGGTGAAAGGTGTTGTTGCTAAACTCATCAAAGTAAAGGATGGGTCCACAATGACTGCCCTAGAGGTTGGATATCGTGATAACTTGTACCTAATTTATAAATGAAAATTCTTAGTTCAAGCCCTGCATTATTGCCATTTTCAGGTTACAGCTGGTGGAAAGTTGTATAATGTTGTCGTTGACACAGAAAATACTGGAAAGCAACTACTACAAAATGGAAATCTTAAAAGAAGAGTGACAATTATACCTCTGAACAAAATACAATCCCATCCGGTTCCCTCAAGAGTTCAACAAGCTGCTGTTAGGCTGGTTGGTCACTGCAATTTTTTACTTTTTAAATTAGTTATGTACTTATTTTATCGTCACTAGAAGCTGAAGATTTTTGTCACTTCCATTTAAGGTGGGGAAGGGGAATGCTGAAGTAGCCCTTTCTTTGGTTGGTTACGAAGAAGAATTACAGGTTTGCTCCTAGAATTGCAATTTATTTTTGTAATAATGCAGTGGTGCCTACTACATAGTTATTGAGCATTTTCCATTCCAATTGAAGGTTCTAATAATCTTCTCCAGTTTTATTTTTGCATATCATCTTGTCTCTGTCTTGATCAGTGATCTGGAAATTTTGGGGCTCAGATTTTATCTTTCATTTTTGTTCAACTCTACATTTTCTAACTTAATTTTATATTTGTTGCTAGAGTGCAATGGAATATGTATTTGGTTCAACCTTTGTTTGCAAAACCATTGATGCTGCAAAGGAGGTAACGAGCGATGGACCTTTTTTAATGTTGTGTTACTATTAGCATTAGATTTATGATGTGGTAAAATCCTTTATTGATATTATGTCTGTATGATGTGGTAAAATCCTTTATTAATATTATGTCTTCCACTTGTTGCGATTTAAATCTGCATTCATATGCATTTCTTTACTTATAATGTATGACTTGAGCCTTGATGGTAATTTCTTTGAAGTTTTTGGCTATTGTTTGCTCAGATCTTAGTGTTTTTTGTGGTAACCATAATTTTCTTATTGTATATAATTTACCTTTTTAAAATGCAAGTTATTTTAAAATTTGGCAGACAATATCTCTGTTTAGTTAGGCGACTTCTACTTGTTTCCATTATAATATACTTCATCTGGTTATTTCCTTTTTACAATCATATTCTTCTAGTCTGCCACATGATCCTCTCGCTCTTATTCTCTTGCATTTTTGTTGGATGTCTAATAGGTGGCATTTAATAGGGACATTTACACAACAAGTGTCACTCTTGAAGGAGATATATTTCAGCCAAGGGGTCTTCTGACTGGTGGAAGCAGAAAGTATGGTCCTATACCAGAATGCCATATTGTTTTCTGTCCAATACACTGATCAGTAAAGCATAATAGACTAGAGTTTTTGACAACCTTATAGAATTTATATATTTACCTTAAAGGAGTTCTGGTTCTAGTAATTGATGCAGCCACTTTGTTATTCAATGTTTGTATCTGATGTCATTTTAATCAATTGAATATACTTCTGGATTTTGTGACGGGTTTGCTGTAACAGGGGAAGTGGTGATCTTTTGGGGCGACTTCATGCTTTGGCTGAGGCTGAGTCAAAACTTTCAGTGCATCAAAAAAGGTTGTCAGAGATCGAGGCAAAGGTAGACTCCGAAGACCCCTTTTTCCAAAATTATATGGAACATTTGAAAACATAGTAAAATACGGTTTTACATTGTTAAAAATAATTTATATATATTTTGTTTTATTTTTCTGCTACTGCGTTTGCAAGTTTGAATATAGGAATGATTAGCCTAATTAATTTGGGTTCGGGTCAATTGCTTGAAGGAAAGATGCAGGTAGGTTTCCCGTTTGTTGCAATAAAAGCCACCTATTCACTATAATTAATAGTGGTACTGGAGATTATCTATATAATGATAGTATGCATTATCATTTTTATGTTTTTCTTAGAAAAATCAGCAGAGTAGAGAAAGTACAAATAAAGGAGCAGGGTCAAGCAAATCCTCCTTTAGAAAGAAAATATGAAAAAAACAAGGCATCAATTAAACTCACCATACGTCTATTAAATCACTTCTAAAATAGTTACTAGTACTAGGTAAGGACCTCGACTAAACTACAAAACCGTTTTATTAAAAAAAGGGTATTTTAGGAGTTCAGCCTTAAAAATTCCGGCATTTCACTTTAGTCAAAGCCTCTAAATCACTGATTTTGGAACATGTTGCCGAAGACCTCGCACCCATGCGATAACTTGCTCTCTGTAGATATTCAGTTTTCCTCAAGACATCATAAACGTCTCAGCTAAAATTAAATAGCTAGTATTGAATATACAAATAAATTGTTAATTGTTTCACAACCAAAAGAGCACAAAACACAAACATGAAAACAATTTTTTTTTGGGTATTGTTGGGAATACTTGCTAGATATTGTTTATTAGTTTTGTTATGTACAGTGGTCCAACTAAAAGATTTCATTGGGGAACCTTGACTTTCTAAAATTGACCAGCAAGCCCACACTTGGAGAATTAGTGTTGACCTAAAAATAGGCCAATACAATTATATTATCCAGTGGAATCTAAAGTTTGTAGGCTATAGGAAAAGAGAAAATTACCCTTTAGAGAGTTTTCAATTCTAAAGCTTCGTAAGAAGTAAAGTTTCAATTTCAACATGAAAAAAATTCAAGAAATGGAGGATTTTTAAGCTATGAAGCACAAACATGACACAGACACTACAATATCTATAATCTCCAAATCTCATCATGAATTATTTAAATTCACAATGGAGATTTATATATTAAAATCATCTATACAAAAGTTAGTCAAATATAACAATTTCAATACATTGTTGCTTAATACAAAAAAAGGATCTAATCCATCCATCTAAAATCTAAAAAGTCAAAAAGAGAATCTAATTCATTTAAAACATTTCACCTCGTGTTGATCATCGTTATTGAAGGACACTCTCTAGCTCAGGTTCATCTAAAAACAAATTTAAATAGAGAAGTCGAAACACAATACAAGGTAAAGAGAATTTAAATGTGAAATAGACAGTTTGTTTGTTTAAAGGAAAAATAGAAAGTTATAGAATAAGTTTCTGGCTTTTCAACTTTCAATGCTGTGTTGGACCCTTTTGGAAATCACAGTTTTTTTATCTCTCTAAAATTCAAGACTTCGGCAGAGTGTTTGACACATCTCGGTGTAAGACATGTCATTGAAGAGCCATGTCCGTGCTTCATAGATTTTAAGATTGAAAGCTTCATTGCTCATATGAGAAATGTTGTGAGAGGAGAAAGGATTTTGGTGGGGATAAGAAGTACATGCTAGTCGTTTGACATTGTTTCTGTTTAGCATCTGTTAGAAATGGAATTGGTCCAAGATAACCCAAAAGTTACATCATGGGAGGATGGTTCCCCAAGCCTTATTAGGAGTATTTTGACCATGTTTTACAGAGTTAGACAAGCAAAAAAAGTGGTGTTTATATGAATGGATCTGAACGCATTATGATTTTCTTTTGACTTGGTAGTTCTTAGTATGCATTTATTTTGGTATTTACTACTTTTGATAGTCTTGAGGCCGTCATTTTTCTGAGCCCATTTTTGTATATGAGATCATTTTTTCATATTTTCCACATAATTATATTCTTATAAATCGTTGATCTGTATCTTGATATCCAGATCTCAAAGCTTCTTCCACTTCAGAAAAAATTTAAAGAGCTCAAAGCACAATTAGAACTGAAGTCGTATGACCTTTCACTGTTTCAGAGCAGAGCTGAGCAAAATGAGCATCATAAGGTTTTGATTTCTTTTTCTTTCTCCAAAATTGATCTGTGAATAAACATTGCAGTTCCATGTAATTTGTAGTTATATTTTTCTCCGTGTTATTCATTCCTTTTGTCTGCTCCTTTTCATCCCAATCACCATCTCATTTTTCTTTGTAGCTTGGAGAATTTGTGAAGAAGATTGAGCAAGAGCTAAATGAAGCAAAATCGGCAGTCAAGGACAAGGAACTTTTGTATGAGGACTGCGTCAAAACTGTTTCATCTCTTGAGAAATCAATAAAAGACCATGACAAAAACAGAGAAAGTAGACTAAAAGGATTGGAGAAAAAGATAAAATCTATAAAATCTCAAATGCAGTCATCTTTAAAAGATCTGAAGGTATGTTTGAAAATGATTTTCTAAATCATATCATGATTCATTTAACTGATTTGTTACAACTGGATAAATACCAACCCTAGGATGATGGTTCAGATAATTAGTTGTAGATTTAAAACTCCAGTTGTTAGAATGAGTCAAAATCATGTTGGGACAAAAGGTTGGGTTTTCGGTGATGGTCTACTGAACATTTTCATTCTGATTGAGATGTAATGGAGCTTTTGATGAGCCCATATTTAACATGTACTTAAAGTAGTTTTCGTTCTTATTCCGTTCTCTTGAGAATACTTTCTATTGGCTTGCATATGTTCCCTTATTTGAAAATGCGGCCTTCAATTGTTGAAAGGACCTTTCATAAATGAATTTTTAGAACTTCGATACGTTTTTGACTAGATCTGTCTGCCCATCTGCCTGAGTCAAATTTTGAGTGAATAAAGTGGTATCTTGGGCAATATTGATATAGATTGTGGAATCAACTAGTAGCTAGAATGAAAATAAAATCATATGCCCGATCTTAAGTTTAGAGTGGGGAATGCGGCTTGTAGCTCGTTGAAGAAAAAACACGGATACAATTTCAAAAAATTCAGAGCTCAGAATTTAATGATAACCTACATAAATAGTGTAACCAAGTAATATTGGTATACAAGAGAGAAATTTAGATGGTAGAAACAGATGAAAAATAAAGTGAAAGTTAAATGTGTTTAGTTGAAGAGAAATGGAAAAGAGATGAGGGGAGAGAGAGATAAAAGGAACTAGGAGAGAAATAGTACAACTAATCCTACCATTTTTAAAATTATTTACAGCATATTTCTTGCCTTCCAAATACTCCAACTAATTTCTCTCCTCCCCCACTAATTCTCTCCTACCAAACACACCATAAATAGTCATTACAGTTTAAAAGTTAATTGGTTTTATGCGGGTTTTTAGGGGCATAATAGTGAGAAGGAGAGACTTGTGATGGAAATGGAAGCTGTTATCCAGGAGCAAGCATCCTTGGAGAATCAGTTAGCGTCATTGGCAACACTGATTAGCAATCTTGCCTCAGAAGTAGAAGAACAAAAATCCACAGTAAGTATTTCTATTTATCTTGATTAGATCTCTTTCTGTAGTGCAAGATTGTGTTCTCAACCCTACGAGCTATAGGTTGTTGCTGCACGGAATAATCTTGATCAAGTTCAGTCAGAGCTGAAATCAGTTCGCCTAAAAATGAAGGAACGTGATAAGGAAATCAGTGCTATTATTAAAGAGCAACAAAAGCTTGAGCATAAAATTACTGAGAGTAATCTAGAAAGGAAGAGGATGGAAAATGAGGTAATTTTTTAACGGCTCTTGCCTGTAACACTTGGAATTGTGTGCTTAAGAACCATATCTTCATTCTATTATTCCAGGTAAAACGAATGGAGATGGAACAGAAAGACTGCTCTGTTAGAGTAGATAAATTAATTGAGAAGCATGCTTGGATTGCATCTGAAAAACAATTGTTTGGCAGAAGTGGGACTGATTATGATTTTTCTTCCTGTGATCCAAGTAAATCAAGGGAAGAACTTGAGAAGCTTCAGGCTGAGCAATCTGGGTCTGATGCTTTGAAACTCTTCTATTATTGATTAATGTGCTTACTAAAATTATGTGTCCTAATTAACTGTTGTAACGCTTTTGTTTTTTATTGTTTTGCTCCCTTAAGGCTTGAGAAAAGGGTGAACAAGAAAGTGATGGCAATGTTTGAGAAGGCAGAGGACGAGTACAATGATTTGATGTCCAAAAAAAACATAATTGAGGTGAATTTTAAATTAATTCCACAATTTTTTAACTTTCTTGTGTAAGTGCTTAATCTTCTTTTCTTTTCTGGCCTAGAATGACAAGTCCAAAATCAAGAAGGTGATTGAAGAGCTAGATGAGAAGAAGAAGGAGACACTAAATGTTACGTGGATCAAAGTGAATAGGTGAGTTATTAATTGTTTAATATAATTTGAACCACCCTATTTTTGTTTGTTGTATATATTTTAAGTTCAGCTTTTTGATAGTTGAGTTGGTTAACATGATATCAGATCCGTTGTGATCAAATAGTCATGCCAAGAGGTCGATCCAGTATAGAATTTTGAAAGTGGTATTCTCATTAAAAATAGGATCACAGGACGAAGAATAAATAATGGAAGCTGTAAACAAACTTGGTGTCATAAAAAAGAAATTCATATCCCTATCAAAGTAAACAAATCTAATCTGTTAAAAACAGAATGGGTTTCTCAAAAACAAAATAATTCATTTAATGCACTGGTTGAGTATCACGTTTTTACTCTGTTCATCCAGTGACTTTGGGTCCATCTTTTCTACACTATTACCGGGAACAATGGCTAAGCTAGAACCTCCAGAAGGATGCAGCTTCCTTGACGGTCTTGAGGTTCGTGTTGCATTTGGAAGTGTGTGGAAGCAGTCGTTGTCTGAATTAAGTGGAGGGCAGCGATCGCTGCTTGCACTTTCTCTGATTCTGGCACTGCTGCTGTTCAAACCTGCTCCACTTTACATCCTTGACGAGGTATGTTTTTCTTTGTAGAATCCCATTTATCTTAGTGTTACAGTAATTACAAGAGACTGCATTGAATTTATCAGTGAAATACTGAAATTATATAAGTTTGCTTCTATATATACTGGTGGGATCCTACCAAAATAACCTTGGGATCCGAGTTGTAGATGCATGGCACTTAACTTATCCCGAATAAATTGTTTTTTTTTTTTTTTTTTTTTTTTTTTTTTACTTTATGCATTTTGTGTATGCCTATATATTTAACTAAAAAATATGTTTGTTTAAATTTTTGTATTGCTGTAAAATTCAGTACTATTGATCCTTCCCCGTGTTAATGTTGTTTCAGTTGGAACTTAGAGTGATATGTCAACCCGAGAGGTTCCATCCTAGAGCAGTAACCTTTATTTTTACTAATCATAATCCTAACCAATTAGGGAAACATATTGTGATACGATCAGAAAACATGGGAACTGATGTCAAGAGAAAATGACGAAATAGGAAAGTTAATTCTTAAAAATATCTGAAGATATGATTGAATAATTTTGTATATTATCGTATTGTCATATATTCTAGCACTCCCCTCAGGCTCAACCTTACAGTAAGGTTGTTACAGATAAACCCGTATAGAAAAAAAAATGTATAATTGAGACCTTAAAGTGGAGAGAACGGGATGATTATATATGACTATTACCTTCAAGTTAATGATTGATGGGTTATACTGGATGGTCTTATGCTCCATACATTAAAAGGCATTGTCTTATTTCTCTACCATTTACACTGGGAACTGTCCTTTTTATACATTTCAAGCAATGATTGTGGTTGGGCCAATTGTTTCTTGTTTAATTCTTGCAGGTTGATGCAGCTCTTGATTTAAGTCACACACAAAACATAGGGAGAATGATAAAGGCTCACTTTCCACACTCTCAGGTAGAGTATAATTGTTGATATTGTCGTGTGATTTCTTGCAATTTTGTCTTTCTAAATCTAAATATATAATTGCCAGCTATCACCTCATTTCCATTGACCTCATCTCTTCTGGTTATTTTTACTTTCAGTTTATTGTGGTTTCCTTGAAGGAAGGAATGTTCAATAACGCAAATGTTCTTTTCCGAACAAAATTTGTGGATGGTGTTTCAACTGTTCAGCGAACAGTTGCTTCTAAACAAAGCAAATGATGATGTATTTGCTTCATCTGTTCATCTTCAGGGAAAGCAGGAATGTAGGCAATACCTGTAATTTGAGTGCCTGTGTAGTTTGAACATCAGTGTAAGCAAATGATCTATTTGCTTCATCTGTTATAATTCTTGTACTTATGTTGATCTTCAGGGAAAGCAGAAATGTAGGTAACAAAAGTGTAGGGTCTACATGTGATTTAAATGTAACTAATCATACTCCTGATGTAATTAACTACTTAACACTAATGAAGATTGTGGTAAAATGCATGATTTTGAATCTGGATGATCTGATTTTGTGCTAGAGAGGAATTATATAGAAATTAATGAGTTGAGTTTTGGCATGAATATCACTTTATTTGTTTTTTAATTATAAAATTGTCATATTGTTTTCTGAATTTTCCTGTTAAAGAATTCGACCGAAAATACAAAAATGAAAAAACACTATTTATAATCCTTTAGAAGATTAGATCCGATAATATACTATGTATTTATTTAGTTTTTGGATTGGAATTATGAAGATTAACATAATATACATTAGACAAATTAACATGAAATAACAATCAATACTGTCTCGTAACCAAGTGATTAATTTTGGTTAATTTTTTCAGCGATTAATATGTACCAATAGATTAAAAAAAACGAAAAACAAAGATTAAAATAAAAAATTGCAGAAATTAAAATGGTTAAGATAAATTTTCCTTCACATTCGTTGTTGCTAGTGATATTCATAACAGATATCATAATATTTTGCTCGTGTTATTCTTCGATAAGCGTCAAAGTATATGCAATTTTGACCAAAATACTAATGGAATATTGATCATAAACTAATGGTTAATATTTTTATAAATTGTTAATTATTATATATATTAACCATTTTCCTAGAAGAAAAAAGAAGGCTTATAATTATTTAAAGGACAATTTTATTGTTGTAATTTTTTTGTAAAACTATATTAAATTGTTGACTTTCTTGATAGGATATTTCCTTTTTTCAATACTAAATTATATAATTTTGTAAATTTGGTGACAATGTTTGTAACACTTTCTAGGAAATTCATTTGTTGTTGCTACAAACTAGGCAGTGCAAGCATTATTTTGAAGTAATTAAAAAAAAAATAACTATGTGAAAACAACATTTTTTTATAACTAAAATTTCTGTAAATTTTTATTGTTTAATACGCATAATTTCAAATTTTATTCTTTACTGCATATAGATTAATTATTCAATGACGTTATTCTAACATACTATTTCTTTAAATAACTACACATGTACCTTTTAAAATAAAATAAAATTCTAATTTCTTTTAATTTCTATAAATATATTACCTTTTTATTGTATTTTAATCTTCAATAATTTGTCGACTTGGCAAGACAACATGAATTAACATTTCACACGTATAATGCAGATATTATCGTAACATGATAATGACGTGGTTATTATTGGACTTAAAAGAAAAAAAAAACTATAAATAAGGGAAACCAAAAAAAAAAAAAAAAAAAAAAAAAAAGGAAAACAAAAAAAAAAAAAAAAAGGAACTAAAACCAAAAGACAATATATTTTGAAGACTAAAAATTTGATTAAAAATGAAATATTACAAATGTTACGTTAATTCTAAATTTAAGAACATGTCTTATTAATTATATTATAAAATTCTATTAAATTAAAATAAAATGGTTATTCTCCGTATGATTAAAAAACGGCTAATAACAATAATAAATAAACAATATCAACAATAAAAATAAATAATAACAACACAGATTAATGAAATCAATATTAATATTAATAAACAGTAATGTAAAATATTTATTTACCTCTATTTTTAATCAAATAATTTCAAAAGTAAAATTCTTATTCTCCGTTTGACTTTAATCAGAGAATGTTTATGTTTGTTCTATTTCTTATAATTTCTCTATTCTTTTCCTTACATACTTTCTTCCTCTTTCTATTTCCATTTTTTTCTATAAAAAAATGATAAAACGAACCTTTTTTAATACATTTTTTTAAGAAAAAATGGACTTAAATCTAAATAATTTTTTTAATTTACCTTATCAAAATAAAGTAGTGTTTCTCTACTTGCTTTCACATATTCTTTTTATATTTAGAATACATTTACTCTTTTTTCTATCTCAATTAAATATGACAAAAGATCCCAATTGTGCGAATATAATTGTTATTTTCATTTACATTTACATTTAACTAAGTTATAATTGAATATTAATTTTTATTTTAACTATTAATTATTTTTTAAAAGCAAAAATATTATATATTAATTATTTTAATAAATTATAAAGAATAATTAGAAAACCAAACTCGTAATTAAAATTTTATAAGAATACAAATCTTAACATTTGCAATAAAAAATAAGGGTTTTTCTTCTTCCGCAAAACCCTGGTTTTGTTCAAAGGCTATAGCGCAAATTGCAACCCCTAACACAGACCCAACTCAACTCTGCACTCAGGTGGCCGCAACGTAATCTTTTTTCATTTTTCCATTTGGGTTTTCGAATGAACCAATAATCGTGTATAATGCTGAATCAAAATTCCTCCTTTACAGATACAATACTTTTTGGTTCAGAAAGGAAGAAGAAGAAGAAGAAGAAGAAAAATGGGAAAGAAGAACAAAGTGAAGGAAAATGGAGGCAAAGAGCATTGCCCCTCCACACTTTTTGTCTCCAACTTGCCCTATTCCTTTTCCAATTCTCAGGTATTCGTTATTTCCTCTGTTCTTCTCCTTTCATGTGTTTGTTCGTTGGTTAAATATGTTTTAATAATATTTTTTTTTTGGAAAAAAATGTAAAATCAGTTGGAGGAGACGTTCAGTGAGATTGGACCTGTGAGGCGTTGCTTCATGGTCACACAGAAAGGTAAGTGTTTAGTAACTGATGTATATAGATGATGCATATAGATTATGTATGTGGGTCAAAAGGGTCTAGCTTAGTTGGTTCAAAAGGGTGAGAAAATTGTTCTGAACTCCATGGCATGTGATCAGCCACTACTGAATAAAGGATCGTGTATAACATGTTTTGCTCTTTATATTTTTAACATCTTTTTATTTGGTTAATGATCCACAGGGTCAGCACAGCACCGTGGTTTCGGTTATGTCCAATTGTGAGTTTATATTTAACTTCCAGAAGTTTAATTTTTTGTCATCACTGTCTTTGGTTGCCTTACCACTACCAGTTGTCAGAGTACTCTGAATTTGTTTGGACAAACTTCTTCATAAGAACTTCTTTATAGGAGACAAAAGTAAGAAAAAAAGAAAGAGGGACTTCATAAATGAAAGTTACTTATGGACAAGTTAAAAAATTAAAATTTAGAGAAGTTGAATGAAAGAGCTACTGCAAATTATCTTATGTATAAAGTAGTTTTAACTTTTGAAGAAATTCTTTTGTTTTCCTCTCTCCCAGAAGTTCTTATGGAAAAGTGTGTCCAAATAATAAGCTATCTATGTCATGACTGGATGATGAATTTCAGGCTTTAGCTTATATTATTGTGTTCTCCACAGTTCTTTTGATATGGTTTCTTGCTTATGCTTTGGCTAAAAACTCATTCAACTGAAGCTATCAATAAATGTGAATACTCAGTAGTCAGTACCCAAGTGAAAGTTTCCCCTTTTGGAAAATATCCTCAAACATGGACTGCAATATGCTCTTCAGCTATTGTATCTCAGTAAACTTCCATGATCCTGTCACAAATTTGCTAAGATAAAGCATCATGATTTACGAAAATCGCTCAAGATAGCAATAGAGACAAACTTTATTCTGGATATTCAAGTTGCATAGTGCTTCAATAATATGAAACCTGTCTTCTTTTGATGGTGACTATACTGTATAACAATGTTGTGGTTTTTGGTAAATTAATCAATAATCATAATTTGTTTGTTGTCTCTGTTTTTGTGTGAGATGTATGGTTCTTCTCTCTCACCTTTATTAGAATTAGTATCTGTGACTTAGCTTTTTCTAGTTTGTAATTAATTGTTTCCATCTTCAGTGCTGTTGAGGAAGATGCCAACCGTGCTATTGAGCTGAAGAATGGTATATCTGTTGAAGGCCGTAAAATTGGAGTGAAGCATGCAATGCCTCGTCCTCCACGCGAGGAACGAAAGTCAAAACCAAATAAAGGTTGATGCCAAGTCTATAGTTATGGTTCAGCATACTGTGATATTTTCATATTCCACATTGTTTTAAAAGATATAGAAATAATTTAAACCTTGTTAATACTTTTATTCTGTTTATTCTCTTCGTCCTCTTTCTTTTGTAATGTAATAGCGGAAACACCAGATGATATTGAAAAACCAAAAGATGATGATGTAAAGGACAACAAATCATCTGGAACAGAGAAGCATGTTTCAGTTTTGAAGGAAGGTTGTGAATTTGTTCATACGATTATTTTATAATTTGCTCATTTATGATTTTCCCCTTATTTTATGTTTTCTTTTTCTATTTTTTCTAGATGTACAAGTCACAAGTAAACAGAAAAACTCAAGGAAGCCCGTGGAAACGAAAAAATCAGCTCTTTGTAATGATGTAGCAGATGAGAGTGGTGGCTCAGAAAAACAGAGGTATTTACTTATCTGTTCTTTTCTGCAGTTGTATTTAATCCAACCTTTTTAAATCAGTTAGTTTCCAGAGATAAAAGATGAATCCAGGAAGCTGATTTTAACATGGCTGTGATTAAGTGGAAATGACTAATGAGATGACCTGATTCCAACTTACGGATGTTTCTTATGTTTAAATTATGTCTTGTTCCTAAAATGCTGTTTCTTATTGTATTTTTTCTTTTGACAGGGTTGCTAGAACTGTTATATTTGGTGGCCTCAGAGATTCTGACATGGCTGAAGAAGTTCACAGCCAAGCCAGAGAGATTGGCACTGTGTGTTCTGTTAACTACCCTCTTTCAAGGAAAGATCTTGAGCAACATGGTAACTGTGGATTTTGATCTTTTCAGCTTATGATATATAATACAGATCGTTTTTTATGTTTATCTAGTACTGTGACATGTCAGTTATATTCTAGAAGTTATACTGAATAAGACAGGCTGCATTCATGTTCTTTGCAAGTAAGATTTTACCTGTTTTATACTTGGAGTCATTTTGTGGTTTGTGTGTGAAGCTGATTCTAATTAGATTTGCTCCTATCTTACACTGCTTTAAATGCTTGGTTAATTGTCAATATTATTGTTTTAATGTCAAACCCTTTTCATATTTTGAGAAAATGTTAGTTGTATTTTGTCCCATGTAATCATATTGAGTGCTGATATGGATGCTGAAGTTTGTTCTTCCACTGAAATTGCCAAAGAGGTGGCTTTCCAGCTAGAACGTTCAACAATATTAAATGCATTATATCACTTATTAAAATATTCTTTATATTTCTCGGGATTGTAGAATTCATTATGGAAGTTTTCCAGGTCTTATGCAAGATGGATGTACCATGGATGCCACGTCTGTACTTTATACAAGTGTAAAATCTGCTCGAGCTGCTGTTGCAATGTTGCATAAAAAAGTGATAAGAGGGGAAACAGTTTGGGCCCGCCAACTGGGTGGAGAGGTAAAGTACTTCTCATAGAACTCAACAGAGTCAGTATAATATGATCAGCTCCAGCAAAACATAGTTTGTATATGAACAACTGCCAGCTGAGAGATGCTGTATTATTTCGTTTTGTATTCATAAATTTTCTCTATATCTTAAAATTTGTATTCATTGGTATTAATTATATTGAATATGTTATTCATTTTCTAAACACTGAGTAGGTCAAAAACCTGTTCTCTTAATTTCCTTTTTATGTAAAATTCATTGCTCAATAATACTAGTAAGTTTTTTCTGCCATTGATCCTGAGAATATGACGTGCATGGTCTTGATTTAAAGGAAGTTATGCAATGAGAATTTGTGATTTGAGCTGCTTCTAGTAGTTTGATAGGATTTTTATTTGGGTTTGGAATATAGACTTCATAGTGTTTATACTTTATTGTGTGCTTTTATTCTATGATTTTTAATGGTTTTGTAGGTGAAGTTAACTTACCTGTTTACTGTGTAAGATCTTGAATGAGATATTTGTTTCTTTACAACTTTCTGCTGTATGTGGGTCAGGGCTCCAAGACTCAAAAATGGAAGCTTATTGTTAGAAACCTTCCTTTCAAGGTTCGATGCATAGAATTAAAAAGCTTGAAATAAATATTTTTGGATACCTTGACTTCTGACTAGTTGACTTAACATGGATGCAGGCAAAAGATACTGAAATAAGAGATATGTTTTCATCTGCAGGATATGTGTGGGATGTATTTATTCCACAAAAGTCAGACACAGGGTGAGTTTTTTCTACTTTTCCTTGACTAAGTTTCAATATGCTATCATACATAATGGTTTCTTAAACTGTTTTTCTTTTCCCATCTTCTCCTGTGTGCAGTCTGTCTAAGGGCTTTGCATTTGTAAAATTCACTTGCAAGCAAGATGCAGAAAATGTATGAACTCTTACCGAGGTTTTATTTGATTTATCTACTGTTTGTGTTCTGAAATAACCTGCATATAAGCTTAATGTTTCCTTTTCAGGCCATTCAAAAGCTGAATGGATCAAAGTTTGCAAAACGAGTCATAGCTGTTGATTGGGCTGTTCCAAAGAAGATATTTAATAGTGATACGAATGATACTCATGCATCAGATAAAGGTAATTTTTATCTTCAGTGAAAATGGTACTCTTATCAGCCTCCCTTATTATCTATATTTGAAATTGAATGAAGTTATGTAATTTGATATTTTGTGTAGATCTTATTGTATTCATCTTAATATAAAAATCTAATGTTGCTTGCCCTGCATTGCTTAATACCTGAGGTGGATTACTTAGTCAGTTGAAGTGCCTTTTGGCTTTTCAATACTGAAATGTATACTTATTCAAAGTGCTCTCCTTTATTGCCAATAATTTAATAGCACTATTTTATGAGGTATAAGTATTATTATTTGGAAAACTTCTTGCGAGCAATGTTATGTGTCCATATTTTAATCAATTAGACTATAAGCTAAAACTTGGTACTTGTAAGTGTTTTACCGTGGACTTAGGAAATTGGGATTACTCTATCACTGTTCACATGTTTGGGTTTTAAGCTCAATTTCACCATTATGTTAGCCAGCTGTTTGGTAGATTTGTGGAGTAAAGGACCAGCCTCTTGTTATGTTTCGTATAGTGTTCTTCTAATTTCTATGTTGTTCTAAACTTAAACGATTTCTTCAGTGGCTAATCAATTGGAGCCAAGCTGCTGAGTTGTTGCAAAATTATAGTTATATAGACTTTGTTGGAAATCATATGATGGTGTTTTTTTCGGGAATTTCAAACGTCCAATTGATTTCTATTTGGTAACTATCTCTATGTTGAGGTAAAAGTTTATTGATTCTTTTTGTAACCTTGTGATTTCCCTGGTAGATTGTGTATTCATTGAATACTTTAGTTTGGTGCACCATTAAAGATAATGTATTCCTATAGAAAAGTTTGAGCTTGTTTTCTCATGAACTGCTAACACATAACATTTGATGTATTGGGTCATTGTTCTAGTCTTCAAATACTTTTCATGAGTCTCACTTTTCATCTTTGTCCTATTTATTTTAGTATGCAAAAAAAAAACCTTTATTTTGAATCTGAACTATTTAAATAATACATCCTTTACAATTTCTTTAGGACAACAAAACTTGAGTGATGATGATAGTGATGAGGAAGATGTTGAGCTTGTTGATAAAAGATCTGGTCAAGGAGATGATAATGATACAAACGACTCTAGTGCCATGGAGGAAGACGGAGCTCCTCCTGAAGATAATTTTGATAAGGAGGCAGACATTGCAAGAAAGGTTCTTAACAACTTACTTGGATCCTCAAGCAAAGGGACATCTGAAAACAACGATTCTATGTTGTCCAAAGAAAACAAAGAGTCAAGATCCGATGAAGCTGTTAAGGTTGCAGATGGAAAAGTATCTGATGACTCTGAAAAAGTTTCAGGTGCTTCTAAGCCTGAAATTTCCAGTAGAAACAACTTATCAAATCCTAAGGGAACAGAAGAAGAAGATTTGCAGAGAACAGTTTTTATAAGTAATCTTCCCTTTGAATGCGATAATGAAGAAGTAAAACAACGATTTTCTGGGTTTGGGGAAGTAGAATACTTTGCTCCTGTTCTCCACCAAGTTACCAAGTATGTCCCAGTGTTATTTTTCTGTGCCTATTTTGCAGGGCATTATTCATAGTTTCCTTTTACTCAATGCAGGCGACCAAGAGGAACTGGTTTTCTAAAGTTTAAAACTGTAGAAGCAGCTAATTCTGCAATTTCAGCTGCTATTACTGCTTCTGGGACAGGTATTTTACTGAAGGGTAGACCATTGAAAGTTTTAAAGGCTTTGGATAAGAAATCGGCACATGACAAGGAGCTGGAGAAAGCAAAAAATGAGGTTAATGACCACCGGAATCTTTACTTGGCAAAGGTTTGTCTTCTCCTTTGTAACTCTTGTGGAGTAGACTATTGAAGCTGATAGATACGCATAAGATTAACATTTGCATTCAACTAAATTGTAACAGGAGGGACTTATTCTTGAGGGAACTACAGCTGCTGAAGGGGTTTCAGCCAGTGATATGTCAAAACGCCAAGAGTGAGTATTGTGAGGTTTGGAATGCTGGTGGTATTATTATTTTAACTCACATTTATCATGTTGGTTATAGTTATTATGGGCTGCACTTGAGTAACTTTCTTAATCTCCAACTATCAAATTGTTATAATAAATTATCCTTTGCTAGTATCAAATTGTAGATAACTCACAAATGATAATTCTTGGCACAATCTATTTTGTGTATAGATCCACATACAAACGAAATGAGCCATAGATTCGTAATCCTTTTTCAAATATCATTACTGGTTCTACTCTGATTTCCGTATGTTGTGCTGCATTTGATCTTGCAAATGTGGTGGTTTATATTCTATCTTCTTGTTCCAGTGTAATTTCTTCAGCTGGTGTTAGTGCTAAACATTATATATGGAATTTCGTATAGGTTGGAGAGGAAAAAGAAGACAAAGCTTCAATCTCCAAACTTTCACGTTTCAAGAACTAGACTCGTTATCTACAACTTACCCAAGTCAATGAATGAGAAACAACTCAAGAAGCTTTGCATTGATGCAGTCATCTCTAGAGCTACCAAGCAAAAACCTATAATTCGGCAGGTTGGTTAAGTAGATCATGACTTGAAGTTGTCAATTATTGTTTCTCTAAAGCTTTAAGGGTGTCATTTTATATTTTAACAAAATATACTTACAATCTGCAGATAAAGTTTTTGAAAAATGATAAGAACGGAAAGGTATCTCAAGAGCGGTATTCTAGGGGCGTTGCCTTTGTTGAATTTTCTGAGCATCAGCATGCCCTTGTGGCTCTGAGAGTTCTCAACAACAATCCTGGTGACAACCATTTCTCATCATCCACTATTTTGTACTTTTATTTCTGTTTAATTCTAAAATTTGCTTTCATTGCCAACAGAAACATTTGGTACTGAACATCGACCGATAGTGGAGTTTGCTCTTGATAATGTTCAAACACTTAAACTTCGGAAGGCAAAGCTACAATATCAGCAGCAGGCTCCTCAAGATGACAACAATGCCATTGGAAATGACAAATCTGGCAACAAAGAAGTTCACACACCAGACAGAAAACGGAAGTCTAGGGAGCATGGTGAACCCGCAAAGGAAAAGGAAACACTTCTTAGTATAAATGGTGATGAATCAGGTGGTACACTGGCAAATGGAAAATCCCCTCAAGGACAAAAGTTCAAAAGACAAAAAGGCAACAATAAGAGCAAAAGGGCACTGAAAGAAAATCAAAATCCAGAAGCTTTGTCCATGAAGCCAAAGAATAACCAAAATGACCAGAAAAATGGTGAAAACACTGCCACTGCCACTAACAGAAGAAAATCAGGAAACAAAGATGATGGTACTGGGTTTAGAAAAAGAAAGATGCAGAACCAAGAACAAGAAGCAGGCAATAAGGTGGTTTCTAAGAAACGGCCTAAGAAGAATAAAGATTCAGCAGGGAAGGACGTAGTGGACAAGCTTGACATGCTTATAGAACAATATAGATCCAAGTTCTCACGCAAGGGTTCCCAAGAAAATGGAGAGAAAAAACCTTCAAACCAGCTTAGGAAATGGTTCCAATCATAGTTACCTTTTTCTTTTTGCTTCATATGAATTTTGTTACTAGTATTAATTTTTGACTGCCTTTAAAAAAGTTTAAGCATTGTAACAGTAGTTGCAACAAATCTTATGTTGTTTTTTCCTTTCTGTCCCCCACAAAATTTCAAATATTGACAATTTTTCTGGTATCTTTTGCTGTGTTTGAGGGATGTGTGTGCAAATATCTAATTGATTAAACCAACAAAGTATTTAGTTAAATCATTATATATATTCCAATAATGTCATTATGGATTGTAAGTACATTCTTTTTGTTTCCTTGTATTTTCATTTAATTTTTATGCTTTGAATTAAAAACATATACCATTGATCGATTAGAAAATAGAAGAAAATATTCATACATGACCTTTAATACTGTAGTTATTATTCAATGCATTTGATACAATGTAAATTGTCAGAAGAAACTTCTAAATTTGAATTTCTTTTCCACTAGCACACCTTTTATCTTTCTCTACAAAAGTTATTCAAAGTATCACTCTTCCTAATTTAATTTCTTAATTAACATCATTTATATTTTAATTTTCTACTAAGATTATGCTATTGAGAATTCCATTCTCATAATCCAACAATTTTATTTCATTTTTGTTATTACTTATTTTTACATTTTTAATAAACTAAAAATACAAAAATTAATTCAAATACTAATATTTTAATTTATTATATTTCCTTTTTCTAATTTCAATTTTATTATAAAATTATAACTACAAGACATTATGATTTATTTTGTCAAATTTAAATTTATTATAAAATTAAATAATTTATCATTTATTTTCAAAATACAAAATATTTTATTTCATTCACTTTCTATTTTTATTATTCTTTCAAAATTTTAATTCAATCATTTTTATAATACTTTTTCATTTTAATTTGAAACCAACTAATAATGAAAATTTTAGTTTCATATATAAATTTAAGAAAAATAAATGAATTTGTACTAATTAATTATAAGAGTAAACAACAATTACATTAATCAGTATACTATTTGTTCTAATTTTTTAGACCGTGTAAATGATCAAATTGAATGAAAGCAACAATTCAAATCTAAGTTCTCTATAAATTAAATTCAATATTATACCTGTTAGGAAACACCATATTAGACATCTCATAACCTGAGGACATTTTGAATTTTTCATTACAAAGCACCTGCTTTTTTAGATAAAATATTGAATAAATTTTTATTTATTTTTCTAGGTCCTAACAGCT
>Ga0209489_104823_pt1 | contig 24343 bp, 7 predicted proteins | sample SiratrowhiteBW_FD_187527 | JGI IMG/M metagenome (GOLD analysis project Ga0209489, IMG submission 187527) | Root nodule microbial communities of legume samples collected from California, USA - Siratro white BW (SPAdes) (version 2) | ecosystem: Host-associated > Plants > Roots > Nodule | place: USA...
ATAAAATCTCTCTCTCTCTCTCTCTCTCTCTCTATATATATATATATATATATATATATATATATATATATATTATCTTGGGTGTGTTGAAGTGAAGTCAATTTGTGTCATGAATGAAATTGGGGTTCCCAAGTCAAGTCAAAGCAACCAACCAAATTGAAGCATCTATGGATGAGAATGAATGGCTGCATGGCATGCATTGCTAAGATAACTCACTCTGCATGCATTCAATTACCATCAATGCTATCACTCTTAGGTCCATTCATTAATTAGTTGTTTTGTGCCATCCAAGAACACCATAAAACCCTCCTTTTTTCAATTTGAAAATGCATTGGCTAGATAATATTTACAAATTTGTTTAGCAAATATATTATTTCAAGAGTAAGTTAAGTTATATAAGTGATAACTAAAGACTCCTAAGCACTTTTACAAGAGCTTTTAGAATTAAGAAAATGTTGAATAAATATTTGAGATGTTAAATGTAAAATTAAAATTTTAATTTTTTTTTCCTTTAACTAGAAAAAGAAACATTAAAAGAATGATGATTTAATTTGTATATAATGTTATCTACCATTGTCATTAGTGACAGTTTCTTATATTGTCATACATCTGACTATAAAGTGACAGATAATTTAAACCCCTCAAACATATGTTATGTAATGAATTATATAAAATGATAGTTTAAACATCTTGTCACTTTAAATTATTGTAATTTTGTTAATTTAAAAGCACCTTCAATACAAATAAGGGGACATTACATGTCATTATTCTCTTAATAAAGTGACTTTCTAATGAATATAATTCTAATAAATTGTGATATATAAACTTTTGACTTTTCTAATTTTAAAATGAAATATTTTCAAATGAATTAAAGCGTTTACAATCTCATAATTAAAAACATGTTTTTTATAATAAATTATAAATAAATACAACATAAAATTATAAATAATAAAATAACACTAATCAACCAACAATTTTCATCAATTATTTGATTTAATAACCAAAAAATATATTTCAAAGTAAGTATAGAAGAATTTTCAAAGATAGAATCACAATATCCTAAAAGGTGCTAAAATTATTACATGAAAGGTTATTTAATGAGAATATATTTTTTAAATTACTAATAATTATTCTATTTATATTTATTTTCTCTATTTGTTCTTCTTCTATCATTTGATAATAGAGTACCACTTTCAATAGTCAATGCCTAGAATAAATAAAAAATTATTGTCTATGTTAATCGATTTCAATGACTATATTTACAATATGATAAGCCAATAATATAAACTAAGCAATTTCCACCAATTTCTTAACTCATTACTCTCATGTGCCTCGTTAAGAGAAGTATAAACCAAGCCTAACAGTTATAGCAACCAAATTTTCAAGAATGTTATGTCAAAAAAAAGCAATATGCAAGAAAGAAGTGTTTGTATTTGGATTTTAATAGTTGTAAAATCACTTTTCATCTTTACAAACTTTTCTTCCATATTTGGTATACTTGTACTCGGTGAAACAAAGTTCAAATCACTTAATTTAGGAGATTATATAAAAGTAATGATATAACAAGTTCTGTATATATGTTAATTCTCTAACCTAATATAGATGTTTTTTACTAAATATAACACAGTTGGATCTTTTGGATATAAATATAAATATATATATATAAGATGCAGGTTTTGGATTTTACAATATTAACTCATCAATTTTCTTTTGTGTATGAAATTGAAACAATAACTCACCAATTAGATTATACATAACAATTAATCATTAATATCCCCCACTTAATTTATATCAAAATACTGCTTACCCATTAAATTTACAACTACTGCACTAACCAACACACAAAACTATAGCAATAAAAAAAAAAAAATCATATAATTTTAATGATTCATATAATCTAATTTTACAACTACTCACCAACAAACCGAGTATCACCAACCACAAACAAATCAAATAAAAATGTTTAATTATATCATTATGTTGTATAATAGAAGACAACAAAGCTAACTACTTAACTGTAATTATTTACCAAACAAAACTTAAATACTTAACTACTTAAACACTTACCTATAATGGTTGAAACATACATTTTAATTAGTCCTATCAAATAAATATTAAATTATTATACATGCACTAATTTTATGATATAAAATTAGTCTTATCAAGAACAACCTATCTAAAAAGCTTAAGTCATCAAGTGATGACTTGTGAATGAGTTTATACATCTAACATATCTTCTTGTAAAATTATTTTGGATTGCAAATACAAAAAGAAAAAGTCATTGGAGGAATTATGGATGATCACAAATAACAGACCAGGAGAGTTTTTTGAAAAATGACACAACAAAGGAAGACTAGTAAATCACAGGAAAAACATGAATTGAAGACACAAAGACAATACATTGACCTTTAATTATACAATATAGGTTGAACATAAATAATTGATGAAATTTAACTGACATAAGTCATGTAAGCAACACTCACCAACACAAGTCACAAGTCAGGTAATTAGCATTAATCAATACTAATTTGACCAACATTAACCAGCTTAACAAGTCATAATTAATATTGACCAACACAGTTGAAACATTCACATAACCAACATTAACCAACACAACAAGGCATACCCTAATTTTATATGTTGATACTAGGTAATAACCACAAAAAGGTAAAAATAATTTAATTTTAGTAATGTGTGAATGTGTCTCAATCACATACAATATTTAAAGAAACAAACTATAAGAAATGAAAGATACAAAGATAAGAAATTAGGAGAAACTGTGTAAAAAAAATAGATAAAATGCAAAAAGGATAGTTGAATTATGTTTTAATATCTTTTTGAAAATCCTTTATAAATATTGTCTAACTGTGATAATTTTATATCGCAAGTGACTAATTTTTTTTTTATCTTATTTGGTTTGATGGAATGTGACAAACATTATAGCATTCCTATTTTCAATAACTATATTATTTTATTCTTACTTTAAAATAAAAGTTATAAAATGTTATGTTTTAATTAATGTATTAACTTTTTTTTAAATATATTTTATATTTATATAGTTAAAGTATGACACTATAATATTTTTCACTTTAGACAATAGGTGAAAAATGTGGTTTAAGGTTAAGAAATTGTGACCTTAACTTTAGACCACGGTTTTGAAACTGCGATATACAATACAAGAAAATAGCTATTTAGAAATCAATTTTTAGCTACCAAATGAAATGGTTACTAATTGTGACCAAAATAGTTACTAAATTAAATTTTGGTTGCTAAATAACTACAAAATAGAAGTAATGATTTAATTTAGTGACCATTAGGTTAAGATAATTGGTATCTAATATTAGCTACCAAAGTTTTAGTGACCTATGCTATTAGATTCTAAATTGGTATCTAATTAAGTTAGAGACTAATTTAGAATCTAATGGTATTGGTCACTAAAACCTTGGTAGCTAATGGTAGATACCAATTATCTTGACTTAATTGGTCACTAAATTCAATCATTACTTCTATTTTGTAGTTATTTAGCAACCAAAATCTAATTTGCTAACTATTTTGGTCACAATTAGCAACCATTTCATTTGGTAGCTAAAAATTGATCTCTAAATACTTTTTTTCTTGTAGTGATATTCAGCCGTGGGCGTAGCTCAAAGCTCATTCATGAACATTAAAAAATAAATAAAGTAATTTTAAAAAATATTGTGGCTAAATAAAATAAAAGTAATAAGAACTAATTAATAGATTACTAAGTGCTTCTTCAACCTTTGATTTGAAAAAATCCAAGATAATCATTTAATTATCCTTAGTCTTCTTACTTGCTAATATTAACTCTTTAGTATGAAACATACGGATAACATATACAAAGTATGTTTAATGAATTTCATATCATACTTTATGAAAAAACTTTATGATAATTATGATGACATCTACAAAACCTTATAAGTTTCCCAAAATATGAAAACTAAAGATTATAACTTTGAGGACATTCAAAGGACTAAAGCTCATAAATTATCAAATGTGCATGTGTTAGAATCACAAGAAGACAAAACCCTTAGAAGGGACTATATCTTAAAGCTCACAAAAAAAAATCACATGTTTACCCAAGTTTTCAAGATAAAAGATTTTAAAGAAAATACCTAAGAAAAATGTGAACTCTAAAATAAATGAGAATGTTTCCTTTATCTCTAGAAAGATTCATATTCATCAAATCAAATATGAAAAAAAGAAAAAAAAAACTACTCAAAGATTAAAAAAATAAAAAATCAGAAAAAAAAATAATCAGACTATTATGAATACAAGAAATTAAAACACTTCATATTAAAATATTTTAAGAAATATTAACATGCCTTAAGACAAATAAGAAAAAATAAATAAAACAAATCTTAAAAAAAGGATGTTAAAAAAGTCTACGTACCAACATCAGAAAACCTAGACTATTAAGAAACTAAAAATTAAATTGAAGAAACTGACTAGATGGTAAAAATAACTTTTTATTGAAATTCACAAAATTACTAAAAATGACGAGGGTTTCACACAAATAAATTGCTTTTACTGTTTCAATTCATTTTCTCCTTCAAGGAAATTAATCAGTGATGAAGAAGGGTTATGTTACGTGTGGTCTTGTTGTTTGCTTTAAAAAGGGTAATAAAGCTATGACTTTTACTTGGTCCAACGTCAACTCTCCATCCATGGAAGTCAAAACCTGTTACTTCATCTACAGCTTCATGTTGACAATAGTATTTTAAAAGATCTTATTCCTCTTCTAGATGGAAATTAAAAAACTAAAAGTCACAAAAAAAAAATCAATTTACTGTAGCTGGATTACGAAACTAAGGCACTTAACAAATGTATTATTTTAAAATCAATTTGATGTATTTATAAATTTGAGTTAAAAGTAGACATTATTTCCTAAACTCCCACAATAATGTTTAACCAACAAGTTGATGAATTTCTTCAATAAATGAATGAAAACAATAATATATGAATATACTAAAAGAAAGTTAGTAAAAATATATAAATACTCTTAAAATACATTAAAAATAGAAATATTGAATAACTTTCTTGATTTAAATTTAAAAAAAAATTAACCAACAAAGTAACCCGTGATTATAAATAAACCTTTTCCAACTCTATCTTTGGGCGAAATTTTTTCTTACATTGTTTATATAAGCATCATATTCTTCGAGAAATACTTTTAGAGCTCTCGTTTGTTAAATTCAAGAGACAAATTATTAACTCATAAAAGAAATTAAACTATAGGGAACCGAAAACTAAAAATAAAACAAATATAGTGAATAAATTAAACTATAGAGATTTTTTTTTTTTTTGTCATCAGTATTGGGATGATAAAGTTTAAAAAAAGAGTTGAATGTTAGAAAGAAACAAATATTTCTTCCCATGAAATGTTTAATCTTAGGAACATTTTATTTTTAGTCATTTGTTAATTACAAAGTTTGACACATTAATTATTATTTTTTATTTATTATACTTTTTGTGTGTTTCTTTTTTTATTTTTTTAAAGATAAATACAAATAAAAAGAGAAAAAAATGTTGATGAAAACATATATATCAGTGTAGGATTTGATACTTTATATGAAAAATTTAATTAGAATTTAATAAAAGGAAATTTTGTTAATAGTCACATTACCTTTAGATCAATGACATGAACGAATGTTGGTATTTTGTAATATATATATATATATATATATATATATATATATATATATATATATATATATGGTTATGTTTTGATATTGAAAGTCTAATTATATTTTGAAATAATTAGATGATGTAGGATAAGAGGATGTTTGTTGATCAATTATATGTTAATGAGATACATGAATCATCAGTTATAAATGTAAGAAAAATGAAATATATGTTAATTATACTTAAAACTTGTTTAATGAACTATAATTATAGAAAAATCTTTAAGTTTTAGGTTTTTTACCAAATTGGTATAATTTGTTTAGAAATTTAACAAAAACAATTATTCATAAGTAAGTCATACCTCTTAGGCACGATTTTATTTTGAATAAGTTTTCATGATGAAACACAATTTTAGGTTGGACCTAAGTCAAAAGAAATCATGTCAAGTTTTCATGACTTTAATATTATGATGGTCAAAAATTGTGTTTAATATACACAACTTTAATTAATTAAGGTATAATATAGAATTTAATGTGTTTACATATAAATTGTCACATGACTTCAATATAAAATAAGAACAATTAAGTTATGCATTGGTATGACAATTTCAATTATTTTTATTTTGCAATGAAATTGTGTTAAGCCTATTAATTAGAAATTTCTTTCATGTTACTCCACTCGTTAAGTTATTGTCATTACCGTTACCATCAAACATCACTTTCCCTTCAAAAATGTTGGTGTTCATGGCTTCCTTCTTGGTTTGGGCTCATTCCAAGCCTATTCCGAGTTTTTCTTTTCTTTCAGTTTTAACGATTTGTTGAAGTCCGCTAAAATATTGGTTCCATCGGATTCTCCTTGGTGAATCCCTTTAAAATACCTAACAAGTGATATTAGAGTCGATAACTCATATGAGTACATTATGATTTTGATATTGAAATTTTTCTTGACAAAGGTTAAAATATAGTGTCCCTTTAATGTGAATGGTGATACAAGGATTGCTAATGAGGTGGTTAAAAGTGTTTCAACTTGAGAGAGATGTACCAGTGTGGATGAGACTTTCTTGAGGAGGAGATTATTAGGAATCCAAGTATAATTTTAACTCTCACATTAAGTAAAAATAAGAAATTGAACAATGTATATAAAAAAAAGATTCACAAACACATAGTCTTAGATTTGAGTTAGAAGTTATATCAATTTCTTATATAAATGTGATCCACGATTCATTATTATAACATCTCCTTAGTGAATTCTCTTAAAATAGGCTCATCAAAATTATTTTTCATGTTAATAAATTAGGTAAGGACAAATTTAATGTATTTTTTATTTTTTTTTTTGTTTTGTAGGTAATATTTACTCTACTCTAAATAGATTATATTTCATATTTCACCTTAATTAATATGTTGTATAAATAAGAATTTTGAAACCAACAAATAATATTATAGTTGAGCAAACCTATCACGATTTCTCCCTTTTAACATAGGTTATGCTAACAACTTCAAAATGATAAAATCATACCTACAAAAGATAATTTACACATAATTATAAATAATTTTTTTTTATTTTTGATAATTTCTAATACAAACCAACTTGATGAAAAAAGCTCGAATTTAAGAAATCATAGGATATAAAAAACAGCAGTATAATATTTTAAATTTTAATTAGTTAAAAGAAAAGTTAGTAAAAGTAAAGTAAAATATTCTGCTGTTCCTGTTTAGGAATCCCCCAAGAGCTGATTTTGATAATCTTTCAGAATCTTCCAATCATCGGAAAACGCGACAAACAATAACCCCATTCCACTTTATTACCAAGTTTGAATGTGCAAGCTACTTCTTTATTTTAATTTGTATCTTATTTAAATTTTCTTTATCCTTATCTTGTAATTTTATATATTTCTCATCATTTTAATTTATTTTTATCCATAACTAATTATTTTAATTTTATATAAATAATTAAATATTATACATTGTTAATATTTATTGAGTTATTTTTTAAGTTTATACTATTCAAATTAGAAAATATTTAATATTATAAATGAAAGTAGCTAGTATTTCATTATAAAATTCCATATGAAGATTACAACAAAAATTGTAAAATATAAATTATACAGAATGACTTCTCTTTCGAAAATAACTTGTAGAAATTAAATTTAATTAATACTAATTGCATCAACACACTTAAATAAAATGATTTGTATAAACTCAAAAGATTATTTATAAATTTCGAAAAATAAATAGAATACTAGAAAGTTTAATTTTTTAAAAATGTAAAATTATAGAAAATAAAAATTCCATTTATATACTAACATTTAACTTATCTGTTGACTTATTTATTAAATATCAGTGTTTATCAGATCATTTAGCAGCTATAGGCTAGTTTTGGCCAACACGACAGTGTTAAATGACAAGATAACAAAACCTAATCCTCATGAAACAATTGTAAAAGTCAAATGGTGGGACCCACACATAGTGCCACATAAACGGTTGGTAGTTGGTTGTTTGGTTCCGCTTTAAATGGGAACAGCGCCGACTCTTAAACCCTCTTCATTCCACTTCTGTCCCTTTCATCACTTCCTCTTTTACTACTTTTCTCAAAACCAACACATAAACACTTAACACACACACCAAAGACCATTCAACTCAGATTGAAACATCCTTAAGAGTTGACCAAACCAACGCAAACGCAAACAAATGGACAATTCATTCATAAATTCATAATTCACTGCATCTTCCTTCTCTCTCTCTCTCCCTTATTCCGTGGAAAATTGAAAAAAGTTTGAGGAAAAAGATAAAGCTTCTCGTTTTCTCTCTGCCCGTTCTTTCCCGCCACCTTCGTTTCATTCACCCTTTTCGTTTCACTTCAACTTCTCGCCCTTTTCTTTTCCCTTCTTTATCCTTTTCCTTTCCTCTCTCCACGTCCCTTCTGGTCTGATCTAATCTGCAAACTGAGGTTGTTGGGTACTGGGCACGTTGATTCTCCCGGTGAGAGTCTCTGTTCTATCTTTCTGATGATGGTTTTCTTAAAAATCGGTTTTTGGAGAAACAAATGAGTCTGATTTTGGCTTTTCTTTTTGGGTTTGTGTGTTTTGAAACGTTTTTTTTCCTTTTGATGTTTTTTCTTCTGGTGAATGTCTCTGCTCCTTATTTTTTTCTGTTGGTTTTCTTAAACTTCGTTTTTTGGAGGAAAAAATGGTATTTGATTTTGTTTTTTCTTTGTGGGGTTTGTGTATTCTGAAAAGTGTTTCTTTTCAATGTTTCTGTTTTTGCGTGATGGGTGCGAATGTTGGTTATATAGTTGGTGTGGTGGGCTTCTCTTTCGGTTAAATTTTATGCAAACCGCAAATTGCGCTATAAATCAGCAAATTTCTCTGTTTTTTATTTTCTTTTCCTCTTTTTTGTTTTTTTGGTTGTTGTAACTTTTAGATCTAAAAACATGATTGGTCTTACCTCATAGCCGTGTTGCCGATTATTAGAATGTAGGAAAAATTGTAAAGAATATCTCTAATTGTAGTTAAAAATGAGTTTTTGAGGTTGAATACTATGAGCTATGAGACTACCTTTGAAGAGCATGTGGTGGGTGGATAGATTCTGAGAATTATGCATTTGCTTCCAAAATTTGGAGCATGCTCCTTCTGAAGTGTATTTACTAATCCGAAAGCATTTATTTCGGTAGTTGGTGTATCTTGATGGTAGTGTGATGTCTGCTAAATTTGAGTTTGTAGAGTTAACTGTTCAAGATCCATAAAGCCACTTCGTCAAAATTTACTAAATATGAACCAAACGCTTTTATTGTTTTCTGCCTATTGCTGTTTTTTCTTGTTGTTTCAATTTCTTGAACACCATGTTCTCTTTTTTACATAATTAAGGAGCCAATATCTTTTGAGACTTCGAGTTAAACTGAAATCTTATTCGATGCAGGCGAGAAAGTTTGGGAGACCATTTTCTCCGGCCAGAATGTTGTGAGTGAATTTGGTATTTCACTTTTGAGATCTACTGTGGAAAATCTGTTAGTATTTGTTACAAATTTTGAGCAAGATGTCTGGTGAATCAGCTCCCAAACCCAAACCGCGATTAGTGTTATGCCCTAAATGCTGGCAGCTTCTTCAAGAGTCTCCAGACTATGATGTGTATAAGTGTGGTGGATGTGGCACAACTCTTCAAGGTTAAAAATTTCGTTGTTATATGGTTTTTCTTTATGGGTATCTAGAGAAAAATGATGGAGTGAAAGTTTTCAGCTGTGAAATTTGTGGCTGCTGAGCTCTTACAAAATGTTTGGCTTGCTATTTTCTTGTGAACTTCTGCAAACCAAATTGATTTTTCTGATATGATTTATTCTCTCTGATAGATTGATGTAAAAGTGTTGCTAGAATAGTTATTTCCGACTCTAGGAAGCAAATATTGTTGTTTCAATCTATTTTCTTCCTCTTGTATGTATATTAGTTTTATGAAATATTTGTTGATTCTGTATACATGCTTCGATAATTCTTAATATGTGACTGAAATCATTTCATTGCGCCCCATACAGCTAAGAAACGAAGAAGTAATGCTGTGAAATCAGAATCTAGTACGCGTGAAACTGATGCAGCTCCTAGAAATGCTGTGCATCCTGAAGCTGATGATAAACAGTACAACAATGAAGAGAAGCTACTTAGATATCAGGAAAATGGTGTGAGGAAAGAGTTGACTAGTTCTTCATCAGGAAAATGCTCTTCGGATGTATCCGATAGAAGGGGTCAAATTGAAAATGGTGAATGCAAAAGAGAGCAACTAGTTGCTTCTCGGGTGAATGGTTTCAATGAAAAAACTAGTTCTTCCTCTGGAGAATGTTCTTCTAGTGAAAATGGTGGTAGGGATCAAATTGAGGACGGTGAATGCAATGGAAAGCAGCTAATCACTTCTCAGGAGAATGGTTTCGGGGGAAATACATCTAGTTCTTCCTCAGGAGAGTGTTCTTTGGTTGGAAATGGTGGAAGGTTTCGAGTTAAAGGTGTTGAATGTGATGGAGAGCAGCCAGTTCTTTCTCAGGAGAATGGTTCGAGTGAAAAAGCCGCTAGTTCTTCCTCACAAGAATGTTTGTTGAATGGAAATGCGGAGAGTAGTGAAACTGAAGATGGTAAGTACAATGGAGAGCAGCCAGTTGTTTCCCTGGAGAATGGTTTGAGTGAAAAAGCAGCTAGTTCTTCCTCGGGAGAATGTTCTTTGAATGAAAATGGTGGAAGGAACCAAATTGGCGATAGTAAATACAATGTTGAGCAGCCAGTTATTTCTCAGGAGAATGGTTTGAGGGAAAAAGCAGCTAGTTCCTGCTCAGGAGAATGTTCTTTGAATGGAAATGGTGAAGGGAATCAAATTGATGATGGTAAATTCAATGGAGAGCAGACTATTAATTTTCAGGAGAATGGTCTTATGGAAAAAGCATCTGGCTCTTCCTTGGGAGAATGTTCTTTGGATGGAAATGATGGAAAGGATCAAATTGAAAATGGTGAACGCTATGGAGAATGTATTGAACATTTTAATTCACCAGATGATCAACTGGAAACTGAGATGAATAGCTATAAATTGTCAGCTATAAGAAGGCAAGCGGTTTCCAACAGTGGTTTTTCAGATGAGCTAACTCATTTTGAGAATGAGGCCTCAGCAGAAATGATGGCAGAGAGTTCAGTAGTAAATGCTAAGAATACAAACTTGCTACTAGAAGGAGAAGAGCTAAGTAATGGTAATGTGCCATTAGAAGGTGCAGGGGAGCAGTTAATTAGTGCATTGGCTAAAGAAGGTGCCGATGATGAGAAATCAGCTTCAGTACAGGTGAAGTCTGTAGTGGACATTGCTGGCAATGATTTAAAAGTAGCACAAGAGTTAAATAATGGAAACTTGATACTAGAAGGACCAGAACAAGAGTTATTTTCTGGATCAGATGGAGAAGCAGTCAATAATGACAAATTGGCGCCATTTGGTGCAAATCCTAAAGTCATCATTAATGGAAGCAGCGAAGCAAGATCAGAAGAAATACATGACGGAAACTTGTTATTAGAGATAACAGAAGAGGAGGTGAATGTGTCTGCATTGAATGGTGAAGATCTTAAACATCCGCAATCAGATCTATTGGGTGCAAAATCTGAAGTGGACAATGCAGGAAATACATCTACTGCTAAAAATGTAAGTACTGAAGAAGGAAGCATTTCTTGTGCTTACCCATGTGAACTTGAAAAAGGTACATTTGGCAATCATGCATCTTCCAAAACCATTTATCATAGCTTTCATAGTGATACATTTGATAACACAGAAGTAATTAACCCTGGTTTTGAGACTAGTGGTACTCTGGGAGGATTGTCTAAATCTTCAACCACTCGAAGCTATCATGCTTATGATGGGAGTGTCTCTTCAAATGATGGGGTGGATGAGCAGTTCCCTAATCAATATTTAGATTCTGTTGAGAACACTTACGCTGTTGCTAATGGCGTTTTTGAGGGAGGATCCAGAAAGGGAAAAGGCATTGTTAATAGCATGCTACATGGAGATCCTGAAACACTAAACCGTTTATATTCTCGTGAGGGAAGGCCTTCTGTCCCAAGAGACAGCAAAAGGAATATAAATGAAGTTCCAGAGACTACAAGACATGATCATGCACATTGGATGAGAACAAAGAGAGACGAGTTTCCACCCAGAATGCCTCACCATAGAAGTGGTTCACAATCTGGCTATGAAAGTGGAAGCACATCAAATCAAATGATTGATGAGTTCTACTGCGGCTCAAGCTATCTTTCACATGACTCCTTTGATGACCCTGACCAGGAGAAGATGAAACTGTTGAGATTGGTTTATAAATTGCAGGATCAACTCAACAGAACTGGCTATGGAAGTGGTGAAACGAATGGAAGACTGTCCATGGGAAGTCACATTTCTGCATACCAAAGCCATGATCTTCATCATGAAAGAAGATTTTATCATGGTTTGGATTACCCCATATGTAGTCATGGAATGAACTGGTGCCAAAAGCATAACTTTTCGTGTGCACCTTATTCAACTGAGCCAACATGCAGCATACACCACGTTGATCCTTCTTGTTTTAACTGCTGTCCCCAACAATGGCAACACTCTGCAGAGTTGCTTCCACGTGATCTTTATCAGCATGAAGAGTTATGTAGGCCTAGTCCAGGTCACAATTGTTGTTCACCTCACCGTTCTTATCCTGTAAGTCCACAATGGTCCGTGACCTCTAACCTCCTGGCACATCCCCATGAAACAATGGCTAGTGATCAGATGTACAGGCCTGAGGTGAAAAAACATTTTAGGGAGAAACCAACCTCGACGAGGCGACATTACCGGCCGGTAGCAGGTGGAGCACCGTTTGTCACTTGCAACAAATGCTTAAAACTTCTGCATCTGCCTGCAGATTTCCTCCTTTTCAAGAGGGTTTTTCACCAGCTCAAATGTGGTTCATGTCAAGAGGTACTCAAATTTTCTCTGCAGAACAGAAGTCATATAGTCTCTTATGCATCAAATGCTGTAGAGTCCCCAAACGAGGTTATCTATGGCAGCAGCAATCCACCATCAGAGTCTCGTGCCAACTACTATCATTCCCCACATGCAGATCATGCCTCATTTTCTGATGATTATGGAAATTCTGTTGGTAAGAGCTACTCCTCAGAAGGAGATCCCATGTCTGCAACAGTGTTAGATCCCTTGCATGGCAGTGAATATGATAAACCAACTGTATCTTCTGGTGCATTGGAGACTATAACAGAGAAGGAGAAAACTGCTGCAAGAAGTCCTAGTACCAGTAAGGCTTCAGTTGAAACTGATGAATCAACTATGAACTCCTCCAATATTGCACCAGAAATAGTGGCACGTTTACAGCCAAAAAGTTCACCTCTTCATCAACTGATGGGTTATTCCTCACCAAGTCAAGTGGTAAGAGGGACTCCATAATTTGTTGAAGGAAAAGAGCTCATACTCAATTCAGAAAATGGGAGTCATATAACTCTCAACAGTCATGCGCTCAGATGACAATTCGGTTTTTTCTTTTTATAAGATGAATCTAAAATGAAGCTTGGAGGATCAAGAAATGGGTGAGTTCTTTTCTCCAACTTTGGAGTGTGGTGATGAGGCATTTACATAATCAATTATTTGTTTAATTCTATTGAACAAGGGCAGTGAGATTGACTTGTTCCTCTAAGATCTGCATCAGTAATTTTGTGTAACAGTTGGCAATATATGCTGAAAATATATTGATTTTAAGAATGTAATTTTGGCTTTGTATAGATGTAATTATTGTGTGATTTGTACACTTTTATTTTCTGTAAGTCATAGTTAATTTTTAGCCCAGCAATGTGTTAAGATCAACACTAGCAAATGACTGCAGCCAAAGCGAAGAGCAATGCCACCATTGTAAGATCTGGACTGGTCGATCCCACCATTGTAGCAGTCCAATAAATATTATAATTTAAAAAAAAAAAAAACTTAAAAAGTATTATGGAGATTTCTTCTTAAAAATACGAAATAAAGTATTCGTGATTTTATTTTCAAATGATATAATCATGTATAGGTGAACCTTAAGTCTAAACATTATGAAGTATTTTGATTTTTATGTGTACTTTAATATTAAAACTCACAAAATATGTTATTTTTCAATTTTAGTAATATACAGAATATAATTACTAATATTATTTTATTATTACCAATTTAACCATAGTTCAACAGATAAATTTTTGGATCGATACTTGATGAATTCAATTGCCAGTTTAGTTTCATAACATAACCAAAGACTGATGGGAGCAAACTTTTTCTAAGAGTAAACTCCATAAGCATATTTTTATCTAACTCATTAAAGGGGCATCATTTGATAAATGGGACGACCCTTTCATAATCTGAAAAAATTTCTTCGCAAATTTCTTATTTTTATCTGAGAAAATTAAAATCACGTAGAAAAATATACATACATAGCAATAAGAATTATTATATAAGATTAAGGACAAGGATGTCGAATTCCATCCTAGGCTGTCTCACATGACAACTATGGACTATTTTATTTATATACCAGTGTAATAAAACACATTAAATCTTTTGAACAAAATGGGGTGCATCTAGATTTGTGTTAATACTTGTCTCTATACATGCTTCTTCTATTGGAGGCAATGGAAATCCTCTGATCTTGAAGCATGTTCAAATTGGGAGCCAACAACCGTGTGTAGCGGTCAAAGTACAATAGCTGTTTCAGGAGAAGAGCAAATTCACGAGGAAACTTTAATCCATATGATTCACTCACCCGAACCTGTAAAACACAAAACATAAGCACTGTATAATGGAAACAAGATGCTACCCTCAAACTATCAGAGTAACAAACTGACAGAAATTTTGAAGCCTCAACTTAATTTGTAAAACAGAAAGGAAGCGCAACTAAAGTTGCTTAATGAGTAGCAAAACTCTATATTTGTATCAATTCAAATACCCGTAGTAAACAATGAGAATTAGAACTTTTTACATAGACATAGAAGTTATCTTCGGTATCTGGTTAGGTCAATCTAAAATAGCTTACCACATCAAGAAAGAGGGCATTCATCTGCCTTTCATCGAAAACTATATTAGCTGCAACAGCAGTTGTATTTCTGGCTGTTCCACTTGTAGTTGCTACAACTATTTCAGTGTCCAACTCCTGCAGTTGCAGAGTGGCAACAAATGCAAAAATGTAAGCAATAACAGTAACACTCAAATTATTTTGGGACCAGGTTATATGTATAATGTTACTCTGATTGAAGTACTCATCTACAATAACGGGAAAAATACCTTGTCTAGATGACACTCTTTGCCTATTAGATAACTAATATAATAAGACTTCTTTATATTATTCAACCTAAATCCCGGAATTTAAGAGGCATGAATATAGACCACCTATGAAATGAGATATCTTAATATTTTTTTCTTAACTACAATGCTGAAAATTGTTTACAATCAATTTTAAATTCACGCATGAAGACAGATATATATACACACTTTTCTAATCATTAATTTTCTCAGGACCATGTGTGCAAGGAATGATAGATATATGAATAAACTGCGCAGGTCTCTACACTTTTAGCACAAGTATGGTCCCAGTCTCTCTCTCCCCCACACAACCCTGTCACGTGAAACTCTAGTACGAAAGAATCCAAATCCATAAAGGATTCATTAAGTGAGAGCACTGATATATCCTACTGTATGTAGAGAAAATCCCAAATATGGGATTTTGTGCAATTGATCAAGCCTGAAAGACTAAAACCATGTGTGTAAACTCTTAAAAAGTTACTTTAAGCCTAAACTCATAAAATTGGCTTGTAGGGTTGAGGTTCACATCCACTTATTCACTTATATAATATAATTTTGTCATACATATCTCTATTCTCTAGTCATTATAAGATCTCAAATTAGCACAGTACATACACATTCACCTATGTAGTCACATATGGCTGACAAGTGAGTACGGGTGAGTTACAATACTTGCCTTAATTGATGAGAATACTTTTTCCAAATCTCTGGCAAAGGCTTTAGTATCGACATCCTTGTTTGTAGCACCCATTTCAATTAAGGCAGATGCCATGGAGTCATAATCTTCAATAGCAATTGATCCCAAGAAGACTTCCATAGCAGCCCATGTTTTAGGGGATATACGACCAACAATTCCTGCAGATAAATTTTTTTGTCGAATGTAGGTTGAAACTTGTAGCACACAAAATCCCTAACAAAAATGTGCATAACACAACTGAATACTGTAAAACTTGTAGGTTTTAGAAAAGAAATGGTAAACAAGCTCATAAAAAAATTAAGCAAAACAACTACGATTAAAGTTTAGCTAAAAAATAAACACATTGATAGAAATGTGTCAAAAATACCTTAATTTCAAATAAAATGTATAGACTATTTCAAAACTTTAGAATATTTATAGATGAGAAATGCACAACAAAAAGTTAAAACCATATCTATAAAGAAGATGAAACTGAAGCATACCAAAGTCGAGAAACCCAATACGGCCATCGCGTAGAAGCCACAGATTTCCTGCATGTACATCTGCATGAAAAGATTCACATGCAAGCAAACTTCCAAACCTGCAACAACATTTTATACCAAGATACAAAAAATTCACCTTAAAAAAGGAGAAGATGTAGGAATATTAACTGCAATAGAATTTCAGAGTCCTACCACACATTGAGAGCAGTTATAAGGCTGGTTTCTGGATTAGAAACTAACGAACTTATAGAGTCTAGATCAGTAAGAGGAACTCCATACAGTCTTTCCATAGTTAAAACTTTCTTTGTACTGCAGTACTGATACACTCTGGGAGCTGTTGCATTCCCTGTTAGTCCCGTTGCTTCTAAATATCTCCTGAAAGCCTCAATATTTGCAGCTTCCTTGTAAAAGTCAACTTCTTCAAGCATAGACTCACGTATATCTTTGACGATACCAACCTACTAAAAGATTGCTATCATTACAACAAAATTCTGGCCACTACCATTTATTTACAATCAAGAAAATAACAAGGATTGTGAAAAAAATGGTTTTTGAAAGAGATAAAATATCAAAATGATTTTAGTACAACAGATAAGAACAAAGGAGGATAAAATATAGGCAGCATAATTAAGAAATTTATTCAGTGTTTGGGAACAGATGCTTGTGAAGAAAAAACATTACTTTTCGTGTTGTAGCAAAAATGTCCATATAGAGGTAAAAAGTGCCCATATTACTTACTAGTGATGTTCGGCTTATTTCAGGACTCAAGAACTCCAATATTCGAGCAACAACATAAACAAAATTCAGATCTGCCACTAATATGTCTTCAATTCCTGGTTTTAAGACCTTTATAACCACATCCTCCTGTGACCCTTTTAGCCTTGCACCATGAACCTAGATGTAATATATTGTATTAGCAGCCACATAGTAATCCAAATAAAAGTTTTTGAAAGAGAAATATAGGTGCATAAGTTATACCTGTGCTATAGAAGCAGAAGCAATGGGTGTTGGGTCAATGTATTCATAAACACTTTCCAATGGTTTTCCTAGTTCCTTGCGCAATATAGACTCAATTTCCTCATAAGGAACAGGAGGAGCTCTATCAAAACAATTTTGGAACTCTTGTACATACTCAGGTGGAAACAGTGTTGGCGCAGATGCTATGAACTACCACACAGAACCAAATATAACCATCAGTGCAAAGGTGCATTGCATGGCACAAAGAAGATCAACTACCCAATTAGAAATAAGTTCTGTATTGAGAAAATGATCATATTAAATGGCTATAACATATAAATTTTATCAGCAACTAGCACTACTCTTCAACTGAAGTTAATTAAAATATCAAATACTGATCATATAGCCATTTTACACTGAAACAAAACAATTATAATCGTTTTTGACTCAATATTATGAAATATAAACTGGGAGAGAGGGAGAATAAGTTGGGGTATCCATTCATACCTGACCCAATTTGATATAGGTTGCGCCCATGCGTTCAAACAACCTCCTCAAATAAAAGGGGGAGACTAAACCAAGCTGCGTTTCAGTCGGTAATCCAGCAGATGTATTTGCCGACTACAAATGATGCAAGAGTTAATAACTCTGTCCCAAATTTTCATAAAAAGAAGATTAAGATAGAAATAGAGGAATATTAAATATTTTCATATGGAAGCAAGACAACAAGAGCAGTAAGATAAAGAAAAAATGTTGGCAATATATACACCAGTAAGATATCTCAGAGCTCATCTTACACATTCATATAAAATTATATTTTCAACATTATATGATTAAAAGAAATATCCTCCTTTACTTTATAACAAGTGTGGACATAGGTGATAACTCATGTAAAATCAATTCCGGTTCATACCAAATCCACAAATGGCCCTGACCTACTTTAAAGAAAAAGATAAAAACATTCTCTCACTAAAATTGGTTTATGCAATACATAATTTGAAGAAGTTCTATCATATTAGCTGATCTAAAAGCTGTTTTTAAACTTATACACAATGTAATTTTAGTTCATGGGGTTTTTTTCTTTTTTTTTTTTTTTTTTTTTTTATTTTTTTTTTTTTTTTTTTTTTTTCATCTTAATTTCTTTCTTTGTAAGTGCTTCGGAAGTGTTTATCCAAATATACCCAAAATCTCTATCAATGAGCTTCTCTGCTAAACTCGGCAAAAATCTTTAACTGAATTATGCACTTACGACACAAGCTCTTCTAGAATTCAGCTGTTGACTAAACCATGTGATAAAGTGTTAAGGTTACCTTAGAGACATCAGTTAACCACTCCTGACCAACCCCAATGAAGGCCTGAACCCCTTGAGCCAACCTAAGGACACCCCTGGGACCAGTGTTTAAGGATGTCTCAACAATGTCTTCCACCAGCTTGGGAAGCTTCTCCATGCTATCTGACACAACAAAAACACCCAGTTCGTTAAATTTGAAAAGCGAGAGAGCAAGTAGAAGAAAAGTGAAGAAAAAGGGAACCTTGAAATCGACGAGAGGAGAAAAGGTCTCGCGTTTGTGCATAGCGAGCGAAGACAGTGAAGCTCTTCTTCGACTTGGAGCGAAAAATGTTGAATTTGGCGAAGGAAGGAGGGGCTTGAAGGAAGCGAAGGTGGTGGTGGTGGTGATGGTGGTGGAAGAGAGGTAAACCACCGCTTCTCAACCCCGAAACCGCCATGACGATGGAAACTGAGAAAAGGAACAAATTATATTAATTGATTTTTGGTTGTGATGTTTTTTTTCTTGGTCGATTGAATTTTCTTGTGGTAGTTAAAGAGATTGTTTTATTCAGTAGTGTTACGATGATGACGTGGATGGTTTAATGAGTACAAATTTTGGACAATAGAATTCAAGATTTTTATATACGAAAATTTTCCACCAAAAAAAAAAAACTAGTTGTTATAATTAAAAAATTACAAAACTCGAATAGTTGGCCCTTGTAGAAAAATTGTGATTTATAAATAAATATAAGAAAAAGTTAACCTTTTATAATTTGTTGGTAAAATGTTGAATGGTATAAATGTTATAATCATATGAATTTAATTTTATGTTATTAATTTAATTTTTTTCTTAAATAGCTTTTTAATGTTTATAATTTGTGGATTTTGTTTATGCTTTGGAATAAAAATAAAAAAATCCTTTATTTTTTACGTTTTATAAGTTTTTTCTTTATTGTTATCCATTACCAATTTGTTGAGTTATAAAGTGTCTTTAAATCACGATTAAAGCATTAAAATTATATACGATGAATTTTTATAATTTCTTTTTATGTAAATGGATATTTATTTTTTTATAAAAATAGATAAGTTGTGTCTAACTATATCAATTTGTATAAAAAAAATAATACAATGAAGACACACTTTCAAACTTTTTAATTTTAATTAAAATAGTTTTTATTTAGAATTTTAATGAAAAAATGTAGCAGTCTTTAGAACTAAATAAAATGACTTGTAATTTTTTCTTTCTTAATTATTATGAAATTTGGTGTCTTTTCATAACGTCTTTTTTTATTAGTTTGGGTTAAAGAGTTTTTTTTATAATTATTGTTGGATCTTCTGAACTATGTTTGAATTTGATAATTTCTCATAAAATTATTTTTTTATTAGTTTTGGTTAAAACATTATTTTAGTGTAATTTTAATGATTTTTTTATTTTGAATTACTTAAAATTTTGTTGCTTTTTTCTAATTTTTTTTTTATTAGATTGAATTAAAGCATTATTCTAATATAATTATTGTGTAATTATGAGAAGTTATTATTTACATTTAATTTCATTCTTTTTTTTTCTATTGAAATCCTGTCACATAAATACTATTTTAATTAAAATTACAAATTTTTGAAATGGTCTTCACGCACAAAATTATGTCATGTATTATTTATCCATGTTCCTAAATAAATAAATAAAAAAGAAAAAAAATACCCATCTTTTTAAATATGTTAGGAAACGTTAAAACACTAAAATAGTGTAATTTTTTTTATATTTATGAAAATAGATTTTTATTTTTTTTATTTTTGAAAATAGATAAATTGTGTTTATGTGACACCATTTTGTCTAAAGAAATAGAATAAAATAATCTCAAAACTTTCTAATTTTAATTAAAATAGTACTAACATGGCACGATTTTAGTAGTCATCAGAATTAAATAAAATGACTTTTGTTTTTCTCTTTCTTAATTACTTGAAATTTGGTGTTTCCTCATAAAGTTTTTTCTTTATTAAGTTGGGTTAAAGAAGCATTATAGTATAATTTTAATGACTTTTTGAGTCTTCTCTTTTGAACTATTTGAAATTTGGTGTTTCTTCATAGAGTTCATTCTTTATTAGATTGGGTTAAAATACCATTCTAGTGCAATTTGAATGACTTATGATATAAATTATTTTTAATTTGTTTTTTTCCCATAAACTTCTTTTTTTATTAGTTTGGGATAAAGAATCATGCTAGTGCATGTCATGATGACACAATTTTTACTTTTTTTATATTTTTATTGAAATCATGTCTATGATTTAATTAAAATTAAAAGATTCTAAAATCGTCCTTATGCTATATGATTTCTTTATACATATAAAATTGTATCATGTAGACACTGACTTACCCATATTCGTAAATAAAAAAAATCACTTATTTTCGTAAATATGCAAGAAAATATTAAAGCACTAGAATATTATAAATTTTTTTATATTTATGAAAATTGATGTTTATTTTTGTTATTTACGAAGATGGGTAACTCGTGTCTACAGTGAAAAAAGGTAGAATAAAATCGTATCATCCTGACATCATTTGAATAATCACTAAAATAAAATAACTTGTGTTCATCTCCTCTTAATCAAGTTAAAATGTGGTATTTCCTTGTAAAGTTTTTATTGGTTTGAGTTAAAGGAACATTCTAGTGCAACTTTAATGACCTATTGGGTCTTCTCTTCTAAATTAAGTTGGAATTTGGTGCTTCTTCATAAAGTTCTTTCTTTATTGATTTGGGTTGAAGCACCATTGTGATACAATTTTAATGGCTTTTGAGTTTTATATTATGAATTACTTGAAATTTGTTACTTTCTCATAAATTTATTTCTTTATTAGTGGTTAAAGTATAGTCTAGTACAATTATTTTGCCTATGAAGAGGATGAGTATGATTTTAATTAAAATTAAAAAATTATGAAATCGTCCCCATGTCATACATTTTTTTTATACAAAATCGTGTCAAGTAGACAATACTTACTCATATACTCATTTCGTAAATATGCAAGAAAAGGTTAAAGCACCAAAGTAGTGTAATTTTTGTCTATATTTATCAAAATGAAGTTAGTTACGAAAATGGATAAGTTGTGCTTGGGTGACATATTGTATAAAAAAATCATGACAAATAGAAGATTTTAGAACTTGTTAATTTTAATTAAAATCATGCCTACTTGACACATTTTAGTAGTAGAAAAAATATAAGGAAAATTGTGTTATCCTATTAAATAGAATGACTTGTTTTCTTCTCCTTCTTAATTACTTTGGAATTTTATGTTTCTTCATAAAATTCTTTCTTTCTTGGTTTGGGTTAAAGAAACATTCTGGCTCAATTTTAATGACTTTTTAAATCTTCTCTTCTTAACTCGTTTTCTCATACAATTATTTATTTATTTATTTATTATTGGTTTGGGTTAAAGTACCATTTTAATACAATTTTAATGACTTTTAAATTCTCTATTATGAATTATTTATAATTTATGCTTTTTCAAAAATTTCTCTTTTATTAGTTTAGGTTAATATATCATTATAGGATAATTATTTTGTGTAATTATGAGGAGTTATTATTCCAATAGTGCTAGGATGACATGATTTTCTTATGCGTAAAAACTCATTATTATTTGAAGATATGAAAATTGAAATACATATTTAATTTAAAAGTGAATTTTAATATAAGTGATATTATGTTATGATTAAGTATCTGATCACAACATGTCTTTGTAAAATAGATGATTGAAGGTTATTGATGACAAATTCTTTGATTATAATAAAAATTTGGTTTAATTAGGTTTATAATTTAGAGTTTTTAGTAATTTCAATTAATTTGTATTAACTTTTTTTTTTGGTATACTAAGTACTTAAATTTTTTATATTTTTAATTTGAATTTATGTTATTTTTTTTAACAAGGTAACGAGATTATTATCTTATTTGACTATATTGATTAATAGTGTCCACATATTGAGATATATGAAGTTTTCTAGTTAATATAAGACAATATTGTTGTTAATGTGAAATGATAATTATTTTTCATTGTGTTAATTAAAAACATGTTGAATAATGAAATTGTCACCTTGAACAATAAGTGATTGTCTTCGATACTATTATTAATGTAGATGACATAATATTCTCTTGTTACCAACATATTTTTGTGAAAACAATAAAAAATAATTTTCAATTTACATTAATTATAATAACATTCTATATTAACCAAAAGCATCATGTTTTTTAACAAATAAAATGAAGAAATAAAATAAGAGTTAAATCAATAAAAATATTCAAATTTAGAAAAAAACTTAAAATTTAATTAAACCTAAAATTTTATTGTGGTTTCTTTATTAAAATTAATAAGTTTTATGGTTTCGATAAGAAATATTGTAATTAATAAGTTATTATTATTTTGATGGATGTAGCTTTCATGAATAGTTTCATAAATAGTGTTGAGTAAAGTTTCAACAATATATAATTAAGAAATTTGATAAAGTGAAATGATTATCTTACAAGCTTTTATGCAAGGAATAAATATATCAATTTTAAGATAACAAAAATATTAGATACCAATACTCTAGAAAGAAAAAAAGAAAAAATGGGAATGATGAAAAAAAAAATAAGGATGTTTTGTATTGTCATATGGAAATCATTATTATTTGCTTTGTAATTCTACTTTATTATTTTATTTGAATTTTTACGCAATGTTATTCTATCAATGTGTTTTATGATTCATTTTACTCTTTAATTTATATTATCTTTAAACTCTAAAATTTTTTATTATTAAAATCTATTAGTAATGATATTTTATTGACAGATAAAATTTTATCGATAATTTTTTATCAAAAAATGTTGTATTTTTTATAATGGAACCTTGAGAATCTAAGTAGATTTAATGAATATCAAATAAGTCAAACATTTACGAGAGAATATACAATTGCATAACAAGAAAATAATTCTTGAGATGAAATAAAACCAATAACCAAAAATGATATTGAAAGCAAGAACTAAGATTATTTTAGTTATTTAATTTGATAAAATTGATATTTGTGTTTAGTATGATATAATACATATTTGAATCAAACCAAATCCAAATATGTATAATCAGAAAAATACTTTAAAAATTTAAGTAAACTCAGTATATATCAAACAAGTAAAGAATTATTGAGAGAGTATAAAAAGTTATGTAACGATAAAAAAGTTTTCTAAATTAAATAAAACCAATCATCAAATATAATATTAAAAATAAGTTTTTTAGATTATTTAATAAAAAATACATATACATACATACATACACATACATACATACATATACATATATATTCATCTCCGTCTCCCATCATGTTTTTATAATCCGATATTGCTTATATATTGAGTTTCTAGACAATATAAATATTCTATGTTGTGGATTCAAATAATATCGAGAAACAGAAATACACTTATCATTTATGTTATAATCTCTATTTTGGCAAGTTTGACATTTTTGTATTAAATTTTAAAT
>Ga0209489_104824_pt1 | contig 24337 bp, 17 predicted proteins | sample SiratrowhiteBW_FD_187527 | JGI IMG/M metagenome (GOLD analysis project Ga0209489, IMG submission 187527) | Root nodule microbial communities of legume samples collected from California, USA - Siratro white BW (SPAdes) (version 2) | ecosystem: Host-associated > Plants > Roots > Nodule | place...
GTTATACGACCTTAAATGAGACATAAAAAGAAACAGAAGAGTAATTGTAAGGCCAGAAAGCATTAAATGAAAACAATAAATGAAAGAGTAAATGCATGTCTTGGAAATATGAGATATGAAATTTAATTCTTACCATACAAGGAAATGAAAGAATTAGTAAGAGGGTGTGCTCTAGAAAGATTTAAAGTTTTGGATTGAGTATGATACAAAAGAATTTAAAGAGAAAAATGGAGTGGGGTAGGATGAAAAAATGAAAGAAATAGTAAGGGAGAAAAGAGAAAGCAAGAAGATGATAACAGTAGTAATTGATTTTTGAGTAAATAAGAAGAAAGGAAATGAGGATATGTGTGGACAAAAGATTTGTGTTGGTGTTATTTGTGTTCCCAAAAAGAGAAGAGTGAGAGAGAATGGGGTAGGGTGATGAAAATAATGATAATTTTGGTAGCGTAAGTGGGAAACCCAAACCCCATTTTCTCTGAGTGTACCAATAAACTACTATATATCTTCCACTCTCTTCCACACACTCCACACACCAAAACCAAAAGGCTGCTCCATTTCCATCTTCATTGTTAGGATAAGATGTTTTTGCCCTTTTCCTACTCCTACACACATAACAAACTGCACTCTCTCTTTCTTTGCTCTTCTTATTTCATTTCAACTCATCTATTTATTGCATAGCCATCTCAGTTTCTCACACCCTATCATGCACATAGATCTGTCACACCCATCTGCCAAACTTGCTACTTGTCACCTCTACGTTTTGCATGACTTCTCTGACTCAATGTACAGAAAGTCAGACATGAAGAGAAAGAGAGAGAGAGAGAAGGAGTTTTGTGTGTCCCAACATGGTTTTGGTTGGAGTTTATGTCATGGTGTTAATACCCTTTTGTTTTTGTGCTTTTTTATTCTCTCAAAGTCATTTCATCCTCTTCCTTGTCTCTTGATTCATCTTCTGGGGTTTGTTTTTCTGGTTTGTGTCCTTATTTGTGGGGCTGAGGTTGTTGGTGAGAAACCCTAAATTCTCAGAATTGTGTGAGAACATGCATGTCAGATCCTAGATTTTCCACCTTTTTAGCACCAGATTTTCCTGAAGTTTTCCTTTAATGGATATCACATTTTTCCTCCCCAGATCTGACTCAGTTGTGTGGCTTTTAGTTTTCCCTTCAGAATTTTCCAAACCTTTTGTCTGTGAACTTTCCATATTTGGGATGCTATTGTATGTGTACTTAGTTTCTTTAATCCCTTCTATTTGGACAGAAATTGACAGAAGAGAGTGAGCACAAAGAGGCACATGATATAACTCTATATCACTGCTTTTGTGTGCTCACTACTCTTTCTGTCGGTTTTCAGTGCTAGAAAAATCTCTGAAACTCTACTAAGTTGCTCCATAAACCAAACCAAACCACATCATCTTCTCTCTCTCTCGCTCTGATGCAGCTCATAAGAAAATGCCTCTTACTGAAACAGTTTACTTACATGGTTATAAATTTCATTATTATTCAACAGTGAGTAAAAGTTATATATATATATGGCTTTGGTGTTTTGCTAATATGTAAGTTTTTATTTATTTTTGTTTTATTTTAACTGTTACTATCATTAGTTGAAACTGGTCCATACGTGTTCTTTGATTGGCTTTATTATGGTTTATAGTATATTAGTCCTTGCAAAATGGATAAGTGTGACTTTTGATAGCATTACCTTGCACAAGGTGCCCTGGTTATTGTGCAGACCTTGAGGGGCACCGTCTTTTTTTATCTTTTTTATGTGTATTTGTATGCTAGCAAGTGGGAGGGACCATACACGTTATATAGTATGGTCCACACTTGTTGTTGTTCACTTTCTAGCATCTAGCTAGCTATTATCGTTTTTCTGATTTCATAGACTTTCATATATTTTGAGCATATAGAGTATGCGGGCCATGAAGTTGTTCATTGCTGTAATGTTCTCACCTGAAACAGTATTTGGCTCAATTAGTTAGAATCTCCAAAACAGTACTGTTTTTGTGGTCTGATTCTTAGCAAACAACCCTATGCTTAGGCTGATGAATATAGGGTTTATCATTACCCACCAAAACTTGTCAGAGTAATACCCCATTTTGAAACAGGAATTTAGTGAGCACTAGTCAGATGATTTTACTTTGTTATTTTTTGTATTTTCTTTTTGTTATGTATTCTAATACTGTGTTAAGGTTCTAGCTAGATCTCAATATATAACCTGATAAATCTGCATTTTATATGAACAGTTTGCAACTTTTCTTATTGAGTTTGATGCTGAGCTGATACAAGCATAAACTGAATCTTTCTTAGTTGTAACTGTTATATGGACACTACTAGCATATTACCTTCCTTATAACAGTAAAATCTCTACTTGCTATAATTGCTTTTCATTAATCACATTGAAAGGGTGCTGATATTTTTATATCGTGGCTGTGTCGGACAAGAAGCACATATCAATTTGTTACTGGAAAGGTTTAACAATCACACTCTTTATTCCAGTTGTGCGTGTAGTGGTTAGACAAATTCAGCTTGCATGGTCCTACACATGTAAAAGTATAGACAAAACAACCTCTGAAAACTAATAGCCTTAGGACATGTTTGGATAGACTGTCTATAAACTATAACGCATAATATAATTGTTAAAGTTATTACTTATGCATATAGAAAATCACATTTTAATTTTTTTTCAATAGCTTATGTTTAATTTATAAACTAATTTTAATTTAGGGATTAATTTATTTCACTGTCTTTTACTCTTTTTCTCCTGTATGTCATTATGGAGAAGTTATCCATTCACACCCTTATTCTCTTCAGTGAAGTTTAGCTTCATGATCACTGATTGGTTTCTGGATTTTAAGTTCTCATATTTTTTGTTTGCAATTCTTAAAACAAATATCAAGGACCAAGTCCTTATGCTTTGTATTAGATTTTTCTTTTGAAATCATCTCTGCAATCCCTGCAAGTATTTTTTTTCCGTTAAATTACAGACAGTGAATAACTAATAATGATATTCATTTAGCTTTGTGTTTTTCTTATAATCAGTAGCATGTATCTTTGAATTTTGGATATAATTGATATATCATTATAAGGAAACTAGCATACCTACCTCCTTTCTTGTAACTGAATGCTCTATTTGTTAAGATTTCTTCAATAGTCATACTCGATGATTTGTGGCATGATGTTTACACTGTCTATATAGTATAAGTATTAATTTATTATTGAAAATGTTCTCTAATCATTCTAAGAAAATCTTTGCTCAGTTACCACCTGCGGTGCTTGTATTTTGTTATAAAAGTTCAATTTGCATATATAGCTCAAATACAAATAGTAGACTGGTATTAGGCTACTAACAACTTGCATTTAACAATTTCTGCTGCAGTTTTGAGCAGTGCATCCAATTATCTTATAATTTTAAGTTGGTTGAATTTATTGGAAATTGATCTTGTTGACGCTAATAGGCTTGGAAGAAGATGCTGGTGAATGAATGAAACGCAATCTCCTGATTCTGTTAAGGTATAACTGACTAATTTGTGCAACTTTTTATATATTGTGATTTTATTGATGGTCTATAATTTCTATTTGATTTATGTACTTTTTTACTAATAAATAAATTTGTAGTTGTTAGTGTAAATGATGTAAGACTAATTTTGTTATATTTTTTTCTGTTGTTACTTTTTTTGCATTTCTTTCTGTAATATATCAGTTTGTAGTTATACTGATAGATACAATATGAACATACACACCCCACCCCAGTTAGCACAACGACAAAATAAAATCGTAATATAAATGGTGTATATGATGGAAAGGTTCACTTTGTTGGAAGTGATTAATAATTAATTTCATTGATGATTGCAATAGTTATAGAGGTAAAGTGTTGTTGAGAGCTCTATAGTTCTTTGGTCCAATAACATGATTTTGCTTTTAAATTTTATAATTTAAGGTTATGATAGACTCTTGTGATCATTTGTTGATATGGATTAATCAAAACCATAATTTAGATGAATGGATTGTTGATGTAGAAGAGGTTTGTTATATAATTTCCTTTTCTTCAATGTTTCAAATCTCAATATCTTAAGAACTATTTATCTATGAATTTTGAATACTGATTTAGTTATTATATTTACAAAAACATGTATATAATGCTTTTATAATATATCTAAACAATAACCACAACAAAAGTCTTATCCACTACATGGAATCATTTTTATGGATTAAAGGGCTTTAGGCTGAGTATGTTATAGACAATTTCCTCTAATGCCTTTCTTCATCTCCTTTTGTACCTTACTTTTTTAGAGGCCTAAAAACCACATAATATATTCTGATTTTCTACAATACTGCTACTGAGGTGTTGTGACTGCATATTGAGTAAAGTTGCATAATTTATAGCCTTGGCATTGCTGTCATTAGGTAAAAGCTTGGTTGAGACAGCTTCAAGAGCAGTTTTTCTTTGACAAGATGAGGCAACTGACCCAAATGAATGTTAGGAGGCCATATCAATGAAAAGAATGTTAAAGGGTAGGTTGGTAGAGAAAACTATGCAGGGGTTCTTACTATTTTGTCACATGCTTGTGAAATGGTATTTAATATATGCATTTTGCTTGTGAAGAAAAAAATAATAAGTTGTCACATGCTTGTGAAATGGTATTTAATATATGCATTTTGCTTGTGAAGAAAAAAATAATAAGTTTTATGATGATCATTAGGCTCATTACATGTCATAATAGAAAAAGTCCAGATAAGAATTTCAACATAAATGAATACACAACCAAAAAAGTTGAGTATTGGAAAAGAGATTCGTCTTCACCTTTCATTAGGGATTTTTTTTATTACAGTGAATGCACAATTAGCAGTTTTTATGTATGACACTGCATATCAATTTTCTTGAATTATATATTTTTTTTTATTTGGAAGAATATCCGTAATTTTCACCACGTATAATATGTTTGGTTTATACAAGGCACTTTAAGAAGTTTTTCTTTTTCTTGAATGTGTCTAATGTTTTCTCTACATGCTATTAAACATTGTGTTTTACTTGGATAATGATCTTAGTGGTCATTCTTGATTATTATGCCTGCTGCTATGCAAGCTTTATAGTATATTTGCATCTTTTATGTAGACAGCTCTTTGAAGATGCTGCTGATGGTTTGTATTAGTCTGCATTAATCAATTATATGATTCAGAAGTGATATTTTCATAGAATAGCAATTAGTTCATGTGCCAGACTTGAAAGTTGAAACACAAATCTATGATACAATTTAGATGATATTTATCTCTAAGTTACTCCAAATTTCAATTGCAATCATAATTTGATTTCTCAATTGATTGAACAGGGTGGGAGTGTGAGTGAGTTATTGTAAACCATCTTACATGTTTTTATATCTTTTTTTTATTAAAAGATTATTAACGAAATAATGTTTAATACATGTTTTCATCTTATCTAATATCCATTTATTAAAAGTAGCGAAACTCATGAAGAGTGAAGTTTTTATAATTTACATTTTAGTAATTTTAATTATCAGTAGAGTGTTTAAAATGTGTTATTAACAATTTTTAATACGAACCAAACAAAATCATTACATATGAATACATATTGACAAATATTGGGAAATAGTTACCAGTTTGTTTTTCCACACTCGCCAAATAGGTATGGAAATAGTAAGAACAAAATGAATTTCAATACTCATCAAAAATATGACTTGTGAATTTTTTTTCGTAAGCCCTTTATTAAATATATAAAAAAGAAATTCATAAATTAAAATCAGTTAATAGATAAATTAATTTATAGAAAATGATATTATTTTTTCTTCTAAAATTACCTACTGACTATATCTTATCATTATTTTTGGATATTAGGGTATTCTTAAGGGCACTTGTTGTGAGTAGTGAAGTAGGTTTTAAGACAAAAGATACCAAACATTAGGCTTAGTGATTAATTATGATATGCTTTTGATGCAGGATTTGATTCTTTCACTTCTTTTTCTGTTCATAGTATGCATCCCTTAATCAAACACGCTTCCCCCACACCTGACATAAACCACTAATGTTCCTTGTTTTTACTAATAAACTATTACTAAATGGTACAAATAGTAACTAATGATGGTCTAATGACACCCTAACCAAGATGTGGAGACCAATTATTGAATGCTTTAAGGTGTCTTAATATATACTGTTAGTACAGTAGAATTCTCAAAGTGACCCTACCATGGAGGCAATAGTTGTTCATAATCGATGGTATCACTGATGCAAGGTTTTGTAATTAGTGATTTCTTTTTGGGTAAAGGATAGAAGCTTCCAAATTTTTACCATTTTGTTTTATAATATATACTACTAACTTGTATTTTTCTGGAATGTCACCTTTCATTCTGAAGTTTTAAGGATCATGTTGAGAAAATCAATTACTTCCTAATTTTGTTATATATTTATGCCTACTATATAAAAAGATCACGTTAATTAAAAAAGTAATATCATTTAGAAGTGCCAAATTTTTAGAAATTTTCCCAAGTTGTGAAATTTGATATCAAGAATAAAATGAAAAATATTTAAAAAAGTGACTCAATAATTAGATAAAATTAACTCAAATTTACTTGATACCAGGAAAAGAAATATTTTTATGTTTAAAACAGGAAGAAAAATGTGATAAAATCTTATGGCATTGATTGGTGCAAATCTCGAGGAATTCATTCTTTTAAAAGATAATCTCAATCAATGTTCTTGTCAACATTTTTTCACATTATGTTGATATTGTCCAAGCTTAAAAATTTAACTAGTTAAAATGATCGCCAATGGTGACCATCGTGAACTTTATTCACAGCTGTAGGTGAAATGTACAAGTACATATTTATATGATAATTAATAAAGATAAATACTCTTTATTGTCTATATAACATACGTTATCGCTAACACTAGTCATAAACAATAGGGTATCATTCCATGTTATTACAATGGAAGTAATATTTCAACAATCAAGGTCAAATAATATCTAGTTCTGCATCTAGCAGCATTCAACGTTAGGGGTAATTTAATAAAATATTAAACAAGGTCACATAAGAGGATTAAAGCAACAAATTGATCATAAAAAGTAATTCCTCCTATTTCTGAATAATTTTACAATATATATCATATATTTATGGGTTATCAAATAGCATGGATTAGCAAAACTTGCTGAGGGAATAAGTTCAGTTCAATCTACTAATAAACTTACACATAAAAAACATTATATAACACAACATCAGGTTTTTTGGTGTTAAGTCAGAACTGCCACTTCAAAATTTGTCCACATACTAACAACCACTTTTTGCAAGAGCCCCAGCTGCAAAAAGAAGATTCCTGCGAGAAAACTGCTCCGGAACACATTGCAGAGTTACACAATAGTTAAATCTTTATAAAGTTGAATCAAGACTAACCATGGATTAGTGAAACAAAGAATGGGTAATTAGTGAATGTACCTGGAGAGAGTAAACTGAAGCAGATTTGGTTGGCAGGCTTTTTAATGATCTGACTCTGTTAGTATTCCCACTTCTACTAATATGAACAATACACGCTGTCAGTTTTTCCATTAGAAAATAAAATTCCTAACGAGATAGTTGTATGTTTTCATGTCAGATAAACTACTTACTTTTCTTCATTCCTTGGAACCTTTATACCTGTAGTAACATCCCAAAATTTGACAGTGCAGTCAGCAGATCCAGATGCTAGAAGAGAACCTTCACAACTGACACGTCCAACAACAAAGAACAGTAGCGATGTTAAGAATTTGATAGCAACCTAAAACACCTTTGATTTCCTTTCTACGATCAAGCTTAAATATTGATGGAGTTGTTTGTGGGGATCACCTGAAAGCGAGTGACCAGACACATGAGCTGTGACTGACTAGAGGTGTGACACAAGAGCCACTAGAGAGGTCCCACATCATGATTGTGCCATCTTCATCACCAGATGCCATATAGCGACCATCAGGGGACATTGCCAAAGACAAAATCATACTTCTATGACCAATGAAAACCCGAACACATTCCCCGCTCTGCACATCCCACAGTCGAACTGTTTTGTCACTGGAGCCAGTAGCAATGTAGTTGCAGTTGGGATGCCACTGCACACACTAAACGAGACAGAAGAACAGGTAAACATTGCATAGTTAATAAGATTGAAGAACTGAAAATAGTCTTCAAGTACTACATATAATTTTTTTAAGAAAAAAGTAATCCATTTACCATCTATGGACAAGAGAAAAGGGAATGAGTAAAAACAGTCAACACAATTATGGACCCCCTCCAGAAAAAAGGAAAAAACAAATAAATGCAAGATTGTCAATTGGTTCAAATATCTAGGAGCCAAATGTCAAGGAAAAATTTATCACACAACTAAGGCAAGCATGTTGTGTGGAGCTAAACGTTGAGTGGTAAAAAACCAACAAAAGAACAAATTAAACATGCATAGGCGAGCATGTTGTGTTGAATAGCTTAGGTCGTCTTCAAGTGTGGAGAAGTAACCCAATTGCTTGAGGTAGAGGGAAGCTAAGAAAAACTATAGGCAAAACCATTTCAGACTGTTGATTTCTTTCTCGTTTTATCATCTTTGTAACCATAACACTCTGATACATTTGTTTTGAAATATATTTAATTTTTTTTATAAATTCTTCATTTATCTAAAACAAGAACCAACACCCCTATATAATTATTTTACTCTCATCTAATTTTACCCGTCAATGAGGAGAAGATGCAGATTTAACACCTCTATTCATTATCATCATCAGTATTTTGATTATTATCGTGGTAACTAGGGCGACCCTACTAGGATCCAAGGAAGAACGGATGCAGAGGCCCCATTCAGCAGCGGCCACTTGATCTTGAAAGGCCAAGGGAATTGCCATGTGAACTCAGGCTCGCCAAACATTTTGGTGATTATTTTATCCTGTATTTCCTTGAGAAGCATAATAAATTACATAATCGAACCAAAAGGCTAAAAATGTTTGGTATGTTGGCATATACAAATTTTATTTTGATAATCCCTCTTTAATTTGTAGCTTGAGGCCCTAGGACTCGGACAACAATTTCTTGGATAAACTCAATTCACACTTTAATTTAGTGTAAGCTGTTACTTTAAAAATGCTACGTCGCACATTCTTATAAGCTAACAGAACTAAGTAACTTGTACAGGTATATGAATTTCTGGAGCAATCACTATGTAATTAAAAAATTGTAATCAACTAGTGGATGATATAATCTGAAGAAAATTAGGACAAGCACAATAGAAAAAAAATAACTGCTAAAACTCACATCAACATCTGACAAATGTCCTGCCATTATTCTTAAAGGTTTAATTCTGTCCATAGACCAAATCCTGGCAGTTCTGTCATGTGAACAGCTGGCAAAATAATGCCCTGCAGGACTAAACTGCACCAGAAAAAAAAAAAAATAATGTAGCAGTCTAGAATGTGAATGTAGACAGTAACGACTCAACATTAAATAGAATAAGGCAAAAGGAAAGATGAGAAACAAAATAACCACTGGGTAGAGAAGAAAATCCTCATAAGCTCAAGAAATAAAACTTGAGAGAACGAATTCCCAAAGATACACATACTTGTATCGAACTGCAAAGTACTTTTAGACTACTACATCTTTTATATTATTTTTTTTTTTTTTTTACATTCTATCCGCATCCCATCAACCATCTTATCCCACACTATCTCTGTTCTCTTCCTTGGCTCTCTTTGTTACATAATTTTTTGTAACTCTACAACTTCTCTAAAAGTAATACGGCATCACCACCACATCAATTACATTTAAATCTTTAAATTTAAAATTATCCTTAAGAGTATATGGAGCGTTTTCAATGTCATCACCTATGCTATAATTATAAAAATAAGGAGTTGATCTTAGATAATAAAAAAAATCCCTAAATTATATTTTAGAAGTTTTTATTTGTCCCCGTATCATATCTTTGTTACTAAAAGATATTAAATATCTTCAATTATTGTATTGACACTTTTTTCTTAACATAAATAAAACACTCATGATGTTTCAGAATACACGGTTTCAATATTTCTCTGATCTAGAGTTTAACAAGATCCATAGAAGTTAGAAAGATTTAGAAGATAAGAGTTTACTTGAACATCCCAGATAGGGTAATTGTGACCCTTGTAACAAACAAGATTGGCATTAAGCTTTGTACTCCATAGTCGAACTGCATAAACGTATATTCATGGTTCAGAATAACACTCGCAGAATTAAAAATACAATATATAGAAAGCTTAATTTCTGTAAACTGTCAATGTAAAATATTTAACACTGTCAATTGATAAAAAAAAAAAAAATCATGTTTTAAGGAAGGTAGTTATTGTAGGAGTTTGTCAAGTATACCCTATTTTCTCATACTTGAATGTGAAACAACGAAGTAAACTGTCAAAGGTGAAGACAGAATCAGGAAAGAACAACAGATCATTCAATTGGGATCAAATTAACATACTTGTTTTGTCGGCTGAAGAGGAAAGAAGAAAATCCCCGGCTACACTAAAAGTGGCTGCATAGACTGGACCTGAATGACCTTGAAACAATGTGTACTGTCTTCTCCCACTATTTTGCCCAATAATGTGTTCATTTTGTGATGTGTCATTCCCTCCCTGCGAAAAATCTGATGATAGAAACGACTGAAATACTATAACAAGTGAACAGACGAAAATCATATTTGAGCATATCGAATTCCTCAAGACTTAAAAACTTGTTTCAATCAGTTTAACTTTAGCTAAAACAGAACCTTCACTGTAGACTTGATTCAACTCCAACAGTCATTTTTTTAGACACCCTAATGTTTTAACATTAGACATGATATTTGAGTTCAAGAAGCCAGTTTCATATGTGGGTGGACAAGATTGATCAACATTATCATCATATCAGTGAAGGGCCTTCATTGCATACAAATTACAATGACATCACTCTCTCAAGTGATATTTAAGATCCACTACACAATCCAGAAGAAAGACCCAGAGAGATCAGATAAATCCCCCAAACCTTTCTAGAGAACATTTCCAATAAAAAGCTATTAAGGGGGCAAATAGTGTACCCACATTGTTTTAGATCACATTCTTATATCAAACCTTTTTTCCCCCAAATTTTTTAAAGGAAAAATCTAAAAGAAAATGCACCATGAAGGAAGCTATACTATTGCATATGTTGCATGCGTGTGTATTACAATGACATCACTCTCTTAAATGATACTTAAGATCCACTTCACAATCCAGAAAAAAAAAAAAAAAAAAAGATTCATCAATTCCCCCAAACATTTTTTGGAAAATATCCAATGACTCATGGGGAAAATAGTGCACCCACACTGTTTTACTTCACGTTTTATACCAAGTTTTGTCCCCTTACAAATTCTTAAAGTCAAAAGTCTAAAAGAAAAAAATGCACCGTGAGGAAGCTATGCTACTGTATATTTTGCATGCATTTGTACATACGCACACACATATACATAACAGTGAGTTTTATAAGTCGTATTAGAGCATTGCAGCACCATACAGATAAGCATCATACTCAATAGTAGTGAATCTTGTTTCTAATCATTTATGTTTGTAAAGCAAAGTATGCAACAAATTTACTCAGCTTGGTCTAAACAAAAGGATTTAAGCAATGAACTTACAAGTGGTGGATTGTTGCTCAAGTTTTGCCATATCCCAGACCTGGATACAAGTCATAATAATAACCTCAAGTTCACATTATCTGGTAAGATAAAGCTGTTAAGGGAAAAAGGGTGTTCCATTGGAAGGGTGGAAAGAGGTGAAGGATGAAGAGAAAGAACCTTTAGCGACGAGTCAGAAAATCCTCCAACAAGCAATGATCCATCTTGGGATATTGATGAACAGCTTAAACTGGGTAGTTGAGCAAAAGCTTAAGTGTTACCCAACAGAAAAGCAAACATAAATAAACTTTGCCAAAGTACAAGAGATTACCCATTATGTGTATTTACAAATGTGTAGAAGTTAACTGAAGGGAGAGCAACACTACTCAATTGTACACGATTCCTTAAATCTTCTAGGATAGATAGTTCGACATCAGTTGAACTGCAAGAATAACATTACAACATTCAACATAATAGAACTACATATCGTCAATGGAATGCTTTTCTATGACTTCAATGTTATCTAATAGAGCAAAACTCTGATTCTGCAGTTCCCACTGTAAATACAAATACAGATAGGATGATGTCTTCCAGTTTAAACTACAACCAACATAGAATGTGCAAAGCCAATTATACAAAAAATTTAGACTCGAGAGAATACACTGTGGGCAAGGGTAGCTCTGGTTTAATGCGAGGTGCTGCAGATATAGTGTTAGCTTCTGGTTTAGCATTTTTCCCTGTTGCACTGCTGACCTTGTCCTTTTTTACCTTTTTTACTGAATTACCTTGCTTTCCTACATCAATTGACCTTTTCTAAAAGAGAAACAAGTGAAAAACAATTAACACATTTTGACAATCAAAAGAATCTGCAGTATTAAAGTCAGTGAATTTCAAATGGAACTCATGCTCAACTTTTTTATTTCATAAATTCTGAGAAATGTATTGTATCAGACCATCCAGTAAAAGCATTCATGAAACATAGTCAGGGGTGCACTTTCGTAACAGATGTACCTTACTCTCATCGTTGTCACCCTCTTTGCCCTCGCCTTCACCCTTTTCTGTGCCTGAAAGCAAGGCCCCAGCCTTATCTATGTGGTCTTCTACAGAATCTTCAAACATCTATGAGAGAAATAATAATGAGATTGAAATCAGACCATAACTGAAAAGCCAAAAATTATTTAAATCAGAAAAATATTTCTATTAAAGAATTCAATGCAGAACATTTTTGGACTGGAGTTTGGGGTGGATGATTGGCATTAGAGTCACATGGGCTTTATCAACACAATACCTCTACTCATGCTTGTTCTATGATGGATTCCTATCACATTCATTAATGAGTTGTTCTCAATGTACTTTCTAATGATACATTGATCCCAGTTGATTTCTGTCTCTCAATATTCTTACCATGAAATAGTAAATCAATTCAGTGTTCCCATCTGCGCTGTACATAGTGATAATACCCAAAGATAGTTGTCACTTGTTTCAATATTTAACTAATGGCTTCACATGGCTTCTTCATTAAACATCTTGAGCTCATACCATTCAGCAAAATGAGAATTTTGAAAGTCAAATAAAGCACCTTACAGAAACCACTCAGATTCTCTGCAATTAGTAATGTTTCCTTGTCATGTGCCACAATGTGCTATCTTCCCAATCTGATGTTCTCATCTATTCTTAAAAACATGTAGTAGACATTCAATCTTGTTCCACAGCATTCCTTATGGCCCATTTGGGACCCCATGTTTTGTTCATAATCTCAATCCTGGGGTAGACAAACTTCTATTCACTCTCACAATTGTGTTCCCTTAGGCTACGCTAGGTTTCACATGGATTGTAAATTCTACTCACTAACTCATGTTATCTAGGTTCAACAATGTTACATTATTTGAGTTCATTATGTTCTTTAGTTCCAATTTCTCATCTTGAGTATGTCTTCTCACCCACTAGAGTCCCTCATTTGGGAAGGTGTACCTCTTCCATGTGTGCATCATAGTTGATATCATCCTCCTTCTTTGCCCGAATGGAAGTGATGAAACCTCCTTCAACTCCCCTTTTAAGTCAACTCCTTCACCTCCTGTAGAGTTCAACTCCCCTTTGATGTCACCATTGTTGCAAATTGCAAATGGGATTTGTGTCCTAGTAATTGGACATGACAATATTTCTCTTTTGTCATCTATCCTTAAAGATGCCGAAACATTCTAATAACTTTGTTTCAGTTCAAAAACTTTATTCATGACCTAAATCATTAAGTAATCTTCTTTGCCTCGCATTGTTTTTTACAAGATCTTGCCACTGGAAGGACAATAGGAACTGTTAAGGACCTTGTATTGCCTTAAAAACTCGAGAACCAAGGACAGTATCAATAGACAAACGGCTACCTCTTACCTCCAATCTTGCACTATTTTTGAATCCTCTCAAGATTGACTTCTCCATTGTCGTTTAGGGCATGTCTTTTTATGTTCTAAATTCCATGTTTCCTTCTTCAGTTTTCTAAGAGTTTGTTGAGTCATTCAAGTATGATGTATATCAATTTGAAAAGCATCATCACATCACATATCCTTCTAGTAATACAAAAGGTGTTCATTCTTTTGATTTGGTTCATTTTTTATTTATGGTGGCCTACATCAAATTCTAGTATATCTGGTGTTAAATGGTTTATCACTTTTATTGATGGTTGTACCCATGTCACATGGATTTTCCTCGTGAAAGAAAAATTTGAAGTTTTTACTTCATTGTCAAATTCTTCCACATGATAAACACACAATTTGAAAAGTCAATTAAATGTTTGTGTTTTGATAATGGGTGGGAATATGTAAACCAATAACATGTCTAAATTCGTTTCTCAAAATGGTATTGTTCATGAACTCAAATGTGTGTATACACTACAACAAAATAACATTGCTAAAAGAAAGATCAGGAATCTCCTTGATATGACACAAACCCTTCTCTTTCAAATGAAAGAATGTTTGAGACACTTGCTCATCCTGGATTGCAAAAGTCATGATTGTTGAAATGAAAACTCTTGAACACACTGTACATTGGGAGATCGTTCCTCTTCCCCAAGAGAAGTAGGAAGTTTGTTGCAAATGGGTATAATGCTATTAAAGTTAGTTCTAATGGCGAGACCGGTCGTCTCCAAGCCCGTGGCTAAAGTGTATACCTAGATATATGATCCTAATAAGGGTATACTTTTGGCCTTGTGGCCAAAATCAATATGGTTTGTTTCTTTCTAGCAATGGTTGTTATCCGTCATTGTCATTGGCATTTTCATCACTCGGACGTTAAAATTCTTTCATGGTTAATTGGAAGAACAAACTTTCATGCGACAACCTCCTTAGGTTTGTTTACTAGCTAGAGTCTAATGCAATTTGTAAACTTCATTTATCTCTCTATGAACTTGGCCAAATGGTACAAAATTGGGTTGAATTGCAGTGAAGCAAATCACTTAGTCTTGTACTATCGTAATTGGCATATTTCTTAGGTATATTAAGAGCCACCAAGTCAAGTTCTAATGTACAAATTGGCATATTTCTTAGGTATATTAAGAGCCACCAAGTCAAGTTCTAATGTACAAATATAACTGAGATACCCAAATTTTTGGATAGTGATGTTGATTGGGTAGAATGTCTCATAGACAAGAGATCTACTACCAGATATTGTATTTCCATTGGAAGAAATATTATCTCTTGGAAGAATAATAAACAAAACACTGTTGTTCAATCTAGTCCAAAAATAGAGTAAAGAGCTCTGGCCAATTGGTGTGAATTAAACAACTTCTAAGAGTTAAAAATTTGTCATATTCAACAATCAAACAGTTTTTCAAGTTTTCTTTAATCCAATGTTCCATGAAAGAACTAAGCATGTAGACATTGATTATCATTTTATTCGGGAGAGGCTAATAACCTAGGAAATTTCTACCAAATTTATCAGCTCTTGCACATGTCTTGACCAAGTCTTAGAAAGGGCCTCAAATTTAATTTATATGTCCAAGCTTGGGGGATATTAATTACATACTCTAGCTTGAGGGAGAGCGTTAGATGTTTAATATAATATTATTTTCCTTAGTGTCTACACAATTCCTGTTTTTGAGCTTCTATTCTGATTGTAGCCTGCTGCCATAAATGCCACAATCTGTTCTTCTTTTCTTTCTCTTAGTGTACTCAGTTTAGCTTTCACACACACACATACATATATAATATAAAATAGTTCAGTTGAGTGCTCAGAAACGTCACTCAAGCTTTTTGAATCCAAAACTTAGTCTCTGAACTGAATGATAACTTTTAGAATAAATAAAAGTACGTTATCATTTCTTAGATTATCATCTAAGATTAGTTTCCTCGTTATCTTTTAGGATTGATTACCGTATTTTCTCAACTTATCAATATTTGTTTATTAAAGTAGTTAGATTATAATTAGTATAAATAAGGGTTAGTTCTCCAGGTTTTATGAGCATATGTAATGCATCAATACATTGTAATACATATCAATTAATAGAAATTAGTGTTTTATTCTCTTTTATCTCTGTCTCCCTCTATACCTAAATCTGTATTTTAACATCACCAGAACTGCCAGTCCAAATTAAACACATAACTACCCCAATGGCAGTAGCTATAAATTTGAATTTAAACCTTTGTAAGCATACCTACGCTGCACGAATAGTTCTAAATGGTTGCAATACCATAATGGGTACATATCCAATAATCAACTATCACTCAAAAACAAGTCAGTCCACTTAAAGGACCTTGCTTTGTTACTAAGTAATTTTGTATACTATTAATGAAACTAACAGCTACTTCAATCCCCTTCAAACACATCATAAAAAAGGAAAGGAAATAAAAATTGTGTAGTTTTTAAAATTCTGGAGTCATTGCTCCCACTCTGGAAAACAAGTCACGACCTAAGTCTGGCCCAATCAAAGAATCTGGTCATTAATAATTAGTATTCCACACAATAACCCAAGTACAGTGACTGAAATTATGACAAAGCATGTAACAGATATCAAAGTTCAACTGACTGTTGTTGAAGGCATTAAAACAGTGAAATGCATAAAAGTAAGCAATTTTTAAGTCTTTGAAAGTTTAAATATTATAAATGCTATTATAATAAACTTTTTATTACACAAAAGCTTGCAAAAGTAAGAAACTGGGATGCATTGAAACAAAAAGAGCAAGATCACTTTATAACATTGTCTAGCTTTGTAAATATATTAGACTCACCCCCCAAAGTATTTCTTTCTGATGTATCTGGTTTGCAGCATCCTGGATGCTTCCACTGAGGGTAACAGCTTCTGGATCATCAGAAATTGAGCTCGGTTGTCCAGCTGTAACTGCAGTACAACAAGAATGAAATTAATGCAAAATGACAAGTAAATGAACAGAATTAACACACAACTTAAACGAGGAAAAGTACCTTGGAAGCTAACATGCTCATTGATAATACCAATTATTGAACTGGATTGCATACTATGTAGATGTTGCAATAGAAGCTCATAGGAATACTGCCAGAAGTCCAAAACATTAACTATCAGATTTTTCAATGTATAGAAAACCTAAACGTAATGATGAAAATTTCTAACAAAACTATAAATAAGGCCAAAAATGGTCTTTATATGGGTTTTTTTTTTAGAAACTGGAAATCAAATGCTAATAGCCAAGCATTTTTCCGAATAGAAAAGCATCATCAATATTAATAAAAAATAAAATTACACGAGAACAGTCAAACACATAAAAAAAAGCCTGAAAGGGGCCCAAAGTTCTGCCCAACTTCTCATGGATTATGAAACTAAGTGAAAAAAAATATTTAATCTGATGAGTACCGAAAGGAGTTACTGAAAAAACAGTTCAATTAAAGCATATTAACATACTAATCTAGGTAAATAAAGACATTACCCGACATATCTTTATGTTGAACTTACTCTGCCTAAGGGAATGCGCGAATTCCATTTCCTGAGAAAGAACAATATTGAAGGATTATATAGTGCTAGCTATCTAACAGTTTCAAGAAACATATAAAAGATATCATATTTTAGATAGAAACCAACCTCCAAATGAGTAGGAGAAAGAACTAGTTCCAATTTCTGAAGGTCCAGTGAGTGCAACATTTCATGGTCTTCACGAAAGGTATTGAAAAAGTTCCAAGCTGAGTATATCCAACAGAATCATGAATCATGTAAACAGAAGCATAAAACACATGTTGCACTAATGGCCACACTAGGCACTTCAAAATCCATCAAAAATAACATCAATAATTAATTGTTAAATATCTGTGTGAATAAATATTTCATACCTTCTTGAAGATGCCCTTTTGCCACAAGATCCATGAAGCAATGGATAAATACTGGATAAAGCACACGCAGCAACTCATGCTGCAAAGAAGTGGCAAAAAATATGTAAGAAACTGAAACATGGCAATTTCGTAAATGAACTTTAAACAAGACAGTAACCAAACGGCATGCTACCTTGTATGATTCAAGTGACCTGTATGCCCATGATCTTAGTCTGCCATATCCATCATGGTATCTCGCAGAACCTCTCTCCAATCTGCAAAATAAAGGGTTTTCATTCAAAAAATCACTCCTGAAAAGATTCGTGTTGAAAGGGTAATCTAGTGTACTATTAGTGCTAGAGATGACTATATTCTAAGAAAGTAAACCTCCTCTTCAGCTTATATGTTTGCTAACAGCTTTTAAAGGAAAACAATTTCAAAATCATATTTGTGCAATAATTTTCTTGTGAGATGCTAAAAAACGTCCAGAACAGATACTAGCGGCTTAAAAACACTTTAAATAGGCCAAGACTAACTGTCCGTTTCATCCTCTTGATTAGTTCATATATTTCCTAATTGAAAAAATTAAAATATTGTAAAAGCCAAACTAATTTACTACCTCATTCACAAAAGTAAAACTACACGCCTATCCTTTTTAACATAATTTGCATTGAAGCTCATCCTCTAAATTAACATAGAAGAGCAACCAAGACTGTTTACGGCCAAACAAATTAGCAACATGTAGCAATGTGGAAGGATAACTATTGATTAGAAATCCACAAGATCACAAATTCCTAAGTTTTACAGAGCACACATTGCATCTTCAAAATATGAAATTTAACCCAAATCTTAGGCACTAAAGTCGGAAAGAGCCCCCACTGCAATTTCATTGACATGTAACAGTTTAAAACTAAAATTTCCAATTGAAAAGTTTAAGTGCTTTTTCCAGTGAATTCAGAGTATGCCCCCAGTAGTTGAAGACCAATCACTCAAGATACTGCTATCTATAATTATGAAGCTTATTATCTCTCCTCATCAGAAACTAACAAAATAAAGAATATATAAAAAGAAAGACTCACAAACTATAAAGTTTTGAATAAAAGATAGTTTCATGGAATTAGAATTTGGTCACGGCTCATTATGTCGAATCTCCCTTTGAAAAACCCAACACTCCTGACAAATCTTTTTTCCGCTCAAACAGGCCGAAAAATCAAACTCCTAATCACATGCTTGAAGGACAAAGGCATCTCTCAGCCATACCTCGCATGATTTAAGCAGTGAGTATACTCAATTTTAAGTGATTCAAGCTTCAATTCTTGGTAATGTCACTTTAGAGATGAAATAAACCATATATGTATATCTATATCTATCTATCTTTCTAAATAATTAAAAAAAAAATTAATTTGGTGCACGCTTCAATTATTGACAGTAGCTCCATCGCTTCACGAGTGACACCAACACTGTGCGATTTTATGTGTAATTTTAAACTCCGATAACATACATAATATTCATAAGCACGAGGGTTTAAATTAAGACACCTAGCGACTGAAAGGTGGTGGAGTACTATAATTAGACATAAATTGAAAAGAAAAATTGAAAGGAAAATGATAGAGAGAGTGAATACTGAGCGCGATTGAGAGTGTCGGGTTGAAGAGAGGAATCGGTGTTGGAAAGTTGAAGTTGGTCATCGTTTTGCGCGAACCCTTTCTGCTTGAGGTACCCACTCACACAACCTTCTATTTGATCTTCGTCCATACCCACACCACACCACTCAACCAAATCAAACTCTGCTAACTATTTCCCTCTCTCTCTCTCTTATTTCAATATTTTCCCACAGACTGAACTTCACTGAAAAATATTGCTTCCCTCAATCGATCTAGTTGGGTGAATATATTATAGGATGTGAACAAATTTTTATAGTCAATTCCTAAGTATTATTTTACCATTTCTTTTTTTTCTTTTTTTATAAATATAAAATTTTATTTTTATAATAATTATAATACTCTTAAAAATAAATTGTTATGTAATTTTTATAATTATCAAAAACATTATTTTTGTATAATTATTTTATACTTTTTAATGTTTATTTTATTTATAAAATATATAATATGAAAATAATTATATAAATTTATTAACATAAAATATAACATTATATATATATATATAATTAATTAATGAAATATATCCTAAATTTTGAAAATATCCTTTGGACTGTAAAATTTGAAATATAATTTTTATATTTCAGGTTATATAATTCATAATATATTGTTCTAATTTTTTAATTCTGGAGTTTTGTTTTATATTCGAAATTGTATAATTCAAAACATAATTTTTTAATTTTTGATTGTAGAATTTAGAATAAAAAAAATTAAGGGGGATAGAGTTTTTTTTTTTTCATTAGAGCTGTAACGGTCATTTTGCTTAATGTGTGGATGTATAGGAAGAAAGTATGTAAGTGTAGAAAGAATATGTTTAAATGTTTAGAATAATTTATAATAATTTAGACTAATAATAAGCTTTGGGTTATGATTGCTTCTTTTCATGCTTCCATAAGTTCTTCCTGCACCTTTATAATATAGGTAAAATAACAATTTTGATCTTAGGTTAACACATAATTTAACTTCACCCCTAACTTTCACCTTCAATGCTCATTGCACCACACCTTCGTTCTTCCTCTATTATTGCTTCATTTTTCTTTCACGCTCTTTCATGACACTCATCCATTCAAAGTAAGTTTGATTTGTGTTTTTTATTTGGTTTACAATTTTGAAGGTTTTTGGTGTATGGGTAAATGTTGTGGATGCATTTTTTTTTTAAATGGTTTGTAACGAATTCTGCAATCCAATCAACAAAAGTTTTGTTGCATATACTAGATTGTAGAATTCAAAAATTTGGAATTATACTATATATAACAAAAAGTTTTGTATTAGATTGTAAAATTTGGAAATCAAATCTGGATTTGATATTCTCTTTCGAATTCTAATATCTGATGCATAACTTTTTTTAGTTTTATATGTCGAATCGTAGAAACCGCAAGATAAATCTAAATTTGATATTATCTTTCGGATTTTATAATCTGGTATGCTAACAAAAAAAGTTTGTATATCAGATTATACATTATAGGACACTCCTTTTCTAGGAAAAAAAATACTTTGCATGGACACAGTAATATTACAAAATATTATTAATGATAATAATGTTATTTATAGTTCTTTTATTGTTATTAATATACATAACATTAATTATAATTATTATTATTATAATATTAATGATAATAATATTAATAAAACTAATAATAATATTAATAATAATAATAAAAATGTTAGATATAATATCATTATTAATTGTAATATCAATAAAAAATATTACTAATATTAATCTTTAATAATGTTATTATTAAAAAATTAATATGGCGTAATATTATTATTAGTATTAGCAATTTTATCCACATATATAAGTTCATAGGTATTACTCATGGACATAGGTTTAATAGGTAATACCTACGGACCTATATCTGTGGATAATACATACGACCTATATTTGTAGATAATACCTATGGATCTATGTTCGTGGGTAATTTTAGAATTTTAATCATAATAATATTAACATAAATAATATTAACATAAATAATATTAATATTATTATTCATAATATAAGTAATATTAATAAAAATATCAATATTATTTGTTAACTTCAAAATAAAAATCAATTTAGAATTTAGTTTTAGAAATAAATAAGATAACACCTGAATATTTTTTTAATAGAAAAATTGTTTAAATAAGTAAAAATTAGTTATTTAGTTTTATTTTTATAATAACAACCACCAACTCTTTCTAAAAAGATATTATGTTTTATTTTTTATCAAAACTACAAACTATCTTCTTTCTCAAAGGTTGTTCTTCCCCCTTTTCTTTGCCTTTTCTCTAAAATTTCGTCTTCCTTCTTTATCAAACTGACGATCAGAGGTCATCCTAGACTCTTGGTGTTGAGTGGAGCAAGAGTGTCCAATCAAATTCTTGAACATAGTTAGATTGCTTGTGATTTTAGGTTTTTTGAACTCCTTTGAATATCTCTACTTTATAGAGATAAGGGAAGCTAGTTGCATGTTTTCTTATGTTAGTTTGAAATAGAGATTTATCTAAAATGATGATATTTGGTAAGGGAAGCTAGTTTGAATGTTTTTAGTAGATAATGTATTTACTTGTTTTTGTGAATTCGGTTAAGAGAATATAGTTTGAAGTTTGAATGTTTTTAATATAAATTTTAATTATTTATTTTATTATGAATTGGATGGATTTGAATTGAATGGAATGGAATGAGTGTTTATATATGGGATGATGTAGTATCAATGTTTGTGAATGATATAAAATGGTGATCAAGACATAATATCTTTAGAAAGGAAGATATCGTGTTGAGATTATTAAGATGTACATTGTTTAGGGATTTGAGCTAAGGAGGTATCCTGACTCTACTGATACATTGGATTCACATATATGAAGATTATCTGGTGTGGGTGGTGATAATCGATGGAGGTTCTGATATAATGCAAACAGGACAATGATATAGTAAGTATATTAATTAATGAAATGGTAGTTTTTCTTAAGTGTCTGTGAAATAAAAGAAAACTCAGGTGATGTAGGAATTAAAATAGCAACAACAAAGCAATGTTCTAGGCTCATCTGCAATAGATACCAAGAGAGGTTCAAGGGGATTGAGTAAGGAAGAAAGTTTCAAAGAGAGTGATTCACAAAGAGAGAGAAAAGGGCTCACCATCTATAACCTCCCCTCCACCATACTACTCTTATAACTACCCCATTATCTCACGTCCTTTCACTACTCATGTGCAGAGGTTGTTATGCATTATTGCCTGGATCTGTCTCCATGTGGCCATCAGTTTGTTGTCATCCCCCTCTTTTTTTTATTACTTGCATCATTACCTCTTCCTTTAAAAATGACCTTGTCCTCAAGGACAAATCGTGGATATTGAGTCTTCATGTCTTCATGATTCCCACGTTGCCTCTTCCTCAGACAATTGTTGTCACTTGATTAAGACTTGTTCTTGTCATTTACCATTATTTTTTATCATGCGATGTCCAAGAACGATATGAGGATATAATTGACACCCTTTTACATCAAGTGATAATGGTATTGGGCCATTTCCCTGGACGGAGGTGTCCTCACATCTCTTCAAAACTGATATGTGAAAAACTTGGTGTATGCGAGTAGTGGAAGATAGTTATAACTTGTAAGCTACTTTGCCAATACGTTAAAGAATGGGAAATAGACCAAAATACTTCATTGGCAGTTTTTGATTTTTATGCAAAGCAACTGAATGTTGGCGGTATGGTTGAAGTTTGACATAGACAAAGTCTCCCTCTTTAAATTTCAACTCTCTTCTTTTAATGTCTGCTCTTATTTTCATTCTTGTTTGGGTGCTATGCAAGTTGTTCTTTAATGTGTCCAGCAATGTATCCTCTGTTGTAATTGCTCCTGTAGTACAGGTGTGCCGAAGGCATTAACGCTATAACTCGGTGGGTCACGTCCAAATCCTGCCTTGTACGGTGTCATTCCAATGGCAGAATGGAAGGATGTGTTATAGTTGTATGCTGCCCAAGGTAGCAGTTTGAGCCAGTCTTTAGGATTCTCTTAAGTGTAGCAGCAAAGGTACATTTCAAGACAGCGATTCAAAACTTTTGTTTGGTCATCCGATTCAGGGTGATAGGCATAACTTCTTGCCAATCTAATTCCCAGTCCCTTGCAACATTGTTCTCAGAACTTATTAGTAAATTTTTTTTTGCGATCGGAGACGATTGATTGAGGAAGACCATGAATACTCACCACTTGTTTAATGAAAACCTCTACCACTTTAGGGGTAGTGAAATCTGGTGGCAAGGGTATAAAATAAGCAAATTTAGACAATCGATCAACAACTACTAAAATCACCGAATAACCATGCACTACTGGTAAGCCCATGATAAAGTCCATCGAAATATCCTGCCAAATTTGAGTTGGAATTGGTAATGGTTGTAGAAGGCCAACTAGTGGTAGTGTACAATACTTAGCTTGTTGACAAATTTGACATGCTTTGTTTAATCGATTTGGCCATATCTTTCCAAAATAACTGAGTTGTAATCTGAGCAAGTGTTTTCTGATAGCCACCATGTCCCCCCCAAAATTAAATCATGGAACTCCTGTAATACTACCTTTATTGTGTTGAAACTTTGTGGAATGATTATGTGATCTACCCAATACCATAAACACTTCTTTGCTGCAACTTTCCAGATTGCCTCTGAGTTTCGTGAAATCCCCTGTGGGTCATACTGTTTTAATTCCTCATGTAATTAGCTCAACAATGAACAATTCACTATCGTTAATGTTAAGAACGACCTGAATAAGTCATCAGCACTATTGTTAAAATTCTCTCTTCTCAATATAGTGTTTATTTCATATACCGAATTCTACAA
>Ga0209489_104830_pt1 | contig 24312 bp, 7 predicted proteins | sample SiratrowhiteBW_FD_187527 | JGI IMG/M metagenome (GOLD analysis project Ga0209489, IMG submission 187527) | Root nodule microbial communities of legume samples collected from California, USA - Siratro white BW (SPAdes) (version 2) | ecosystem: Host-associated > Plants > Roots > Nodule | place: USA...
TATATATATATATAATATGGTCACACTAACTTTAGGTGCACCTCCAGGAATATTAAAATATAAACAAAATAAAATATTTAATTGATCTAAAACAATAATAAAAGAATTGTTAAAAATCACTTTGTATACACTTCTAATTGATTATAGAAACATTAACTAAAATTATGTTAAATACACTTCCAATTTAATTATATAAAATTAATTAAAACCACATCAAATACATTTATAACTTGATTATATAAAATTATTTAAAATCACCTTAGATATACTTCTAATTTGGTATAAAAAAGTTAATAACAAGCATTATAAATGTACTTGCTCTCTTCTCTTTAGATTGATCATATTGTGCCTGGGTAGGTGTCCATGGCTACAGATTCAAGGAAAAAATAGCTTTTGCTAAAGCTGAAGTTCTCAGAAAAAAAAAGGTTCTGTGCCTGTAAATGCTAATCTGCTTCCAACTAGTGAGTTTTCTGCTGAAAGAGGAGGTTCAATTGATGGCATATTGCATGAGCTTCTTCAGAAGGGAGATTCTGCACATGAAAATTGACAACTGGATCCTTCTTGATAATTATGTACAAGGTGCTTTCTTCTGCTTCTCAAACCATAGCTTTTCAAATCCATTGAAAACGCTCTAAGAAACACGTCTATGAGACACGTCTATGAGACAGCATAAAAAGTGTGGATCATTACATCTTCCTCAATTGTTCCAGAAATTCTATTTTTCAAGCCAATGCATGAAATGTGGAAAGATTACGTAATGCTGCTTCTTAAGTCCACTGCTTCTTAAGCTTTCATTTTAGTTGTGGAGTGGAAAATAACTTATTTTACAGGAATTCGTGGCGTCATGATTCGTGAAGCTGCACAAGAGTTTGGCATAATTACTGAAGAATTGCTAAAAAAGTTAAGACCAGTCAACTAAAGTATATTATAAGTATTTTTATTATTTTAAATCAAATCAAAATTTCTTTTAAACTTATTAACGTATGTAGGTTAATTAAATTTGAAGTATATGATAATATTAAAATAAAATTTTAGTTCAATACGCAAAATGTTTTTTTTTTCTAGTATTCTATTGTTTAATTTTTGTGATAATATAATTATTGCTTTTTTTTTTTTTTTCATCTCTTCCATCTAATAACCCGTAGTCCCACGTGGCTTTCCATTTTGTGAGCCTGGAGCAGCATGCAGGTCCAGAATTACCTTAATTCCATACTTTCTGCAATGACATTAGAGAGTGACAAAGTGGCTTTTCCAACTTTACATTGTAACGAAATTGACAGGACACTATCCCTTAAATGGTCTTACTCTGCCCATGTGAAGGCATTGTCTAGTATTTCCAAGGATCCGCCAACAAACGGTTTTGGTGGTGTTGGGTCTTCAGCTATCCATCACCCCACGGGAATTCTCACACCATTTAAGCCATTTTCTGACATGAAATTCAAATCACCTTCAGTGATATACCTATTTCAGTGATCCTGCATCTGCATGCCCTCATAGCTTTATCACTCGTAAATTAAATTAAAATTTGATGTGTTGTCAAGCTGATATTTTTACCTGCATGATTTTGGGAGCTTTATCTGGCCATAACCATAACCATTTGTAATTTGGTATTCTCCTCTTAGAGTGCTTCCTGTCAAAACATTCATTTTGAAGACTGAAGGGTCATTATCATCCCAACTGGATGATCCTTCATTATCTGCAAGTATCAAAGTCTCTTATCTCGCCTCATAAATTTATAAATGCATTGTCGATTATACAACTAGTAATATAATTTTTTTTTTTAATTATACAACTCGTAATATAAATTTTTTTTTAAATATATTGTGCTTTATACAAGTCACAATACATTTAAAAAAATCTATATTTGTAGTTTATATAACCTACAATATAAAAAGTACATAAAAAATAATTACAAGTTGTATAATCAGCAACAATAATATTTTTTAATTACATTACGATTTGTGCAATTCGTAAAAAAAAATCACAATTACTACAAAGACTATTTTTTATTTTTTTTTTAAGATTAAAATAAAAATATGTCAAAATTATGGAAGTGAAGAAAGTCAATACAAAAGGTGCAGGAAGAATGGATCTTAGAAAGAAGGTGAATCGATCTTAGAAAGAAGGTGAATGCCACTGACTTACAGGAGCCATAGTGTGACACCATTAAACGTTTTCCAAAAGTCAAAAGCCAATTACATAAAATGTTTCCTGTAAACATTTTCGTACACCCCTCATTGGCTTCCAAAATTCATTTCTCAACCATTTTCGAAAACCGATTTTCCACTGACTTTCAATCACCAAGAACACCAGTCGTCAAAAAGCTTTGCACCGCACCACCACGGACCGTCCACCACACAACTCGGAACAGTCCGACCACCACAACTCCTTCTTTAAAATAGTCTGTCCTCCTTCTTTAAAATATTGTGTCAAGAGTAATGGTAGTATTTTCAAAAAAAGTCATGGGTGCAGAAAGCAAATGTGGTGTAGGGGTGCAAGAAGCAATTACCGTGTTTTTATCTTTTCTATTCTCTACTGGGCTCTTAAAATTAACCTTAACCCTAAGCAATAATAAGTATTGATTTAAAAAAACATGCACTTCCAACTAGATTGATGTAGAAAAAAATTAAAATTAAAATTTAAAAAAAAAATACTTTAAATTTTTGTATCCACAAATAATTATTTCATTCTGATTCTCCAGTGAACTACAAAAAAAAATAACAGAATAGGATATCACCTTGGTGAGCTAAACTAATGAAATGATCCTTTTAACTTGCTCAAAATTTTCAATTGCTTAAGTAATACAATAGATATACATCCCAGTGCGTAATCAACTTCAGAAAAGTTCTTTCTAATATTTTTCTTGAAAGGCATTACCAGCGACTGCATAGTTTTTAAAATTATTTTTTACCTTGCCAGGTTGCCAAACAGTGAACCAAGAACAGAACTAAATAAGGATGCACAACATAAGCAAGTTACATAATAGAAAATCCAGCTACAAGCACATTCTACTTAACAAAACTTACATGCAGTGAAATCAAAGAAACACACAGAACTCAGAGGATGAAAGCGTTAATACAGACTGTCTCCTTCAGGCAGATCCCAGTTATCCTCGTCTTCTCTCTTGGTTGCTGGGACATCCTGTTTTTTTTTTGCTACAGTTTTGGACATGGGGCGTCTGAAAATGATGTCAGGCAGAAAAAGTATCAAAATTAAACTAATATTTGCTAATGGATATGTCTAACCACAAAAGCTACTCCCAACACCTTAGCAGCAATTCCATTATTGAGGCCAACAAACAGCAAATAATCAAAAGAAATTTACACCATTCAACCAACCGCAGAAAACATTGAAAAGGAACAAGTCAGCATCATTCTCTCAAACAAAATCCCTGTTTCATTGGTTTATGAATAGACATGCATGACACTTGAGGAAAAGGAAAAGGAAAAGGGCTGTCTAGTTCATGAGAATATAATCTCACTGCGTACATAGGAAGGAAAAATGTATATTTTCTAGACTTAATCCCATGATCTGTATGTCACAGGGTACTCAGGCAGAAACCTCCCCATTGCACCATGACATACACTTCACTTTCATTGCCTAAATTAAAGTATCTCTGGTGGGGGAATTTCATAGAATTCTTGCTCTTCTCACAAAATTTAGACTTCGTGCACTAATACCACAAGTTTTGTCCGCTTTAGTTACAACCATAAAAAGAAAAAACCAGACTAGTCAATAGTGGTAATATGACATGACAAAATGAAGAAAAAACCATAATTTAGGTCCCTATTAGAAGCCAAGTTCCGATTGGAAATATGGAATTCTAATAAGGTCTTAACTCAACTACAAGCTAGATCTTGAGATATGGTTCTACCAAATTTCTTATCCAATGACACCCTAGACAAAACTAAACCACAAAAGCTAACTGTTATATTTAACACTGGCCTTGTAAACCCTAAACACTAAAAACAAAAACCCCATTGCAGTACTCAAGTCCCAACCTTCAAACAAATTTTAACATACCAAACCTTTCATGATCTTTAAATTTATCCCTCCCCTCAAATGAAAACCCACATAGTAATAAAAGTCTGAGCCAACCTCACAATCTACTATTTATGAAATTTTCAGTTCAAAAGACATTTTTTATATGACGATTTCAACACAATTCCAACACAATTTTAAAAACTAATACAATAATTTTTTAAAATTCATAAATTTATTATAAAGTATGAATCAAATTCTATATATAATCAGGAATTTTTAAATTATATATGTTTTTTTTTTACTTTTTTAAATTTATTTTAAATAAATTAATTAAATTTATATTTTGTTATATTTGAATTTTTAACTACATAAATCTTGATAAATAAATCTTGATAGTCGATTTATATATTTGATAATTTTGAAAATTTTTTGATAGTTAATTTATATAGATGTAATATATCCGTATCTCCGTGTTGTATACTTTGGAGATTTACATAGTTCACAATCAATGAGCATGAATAGCCATTGGTGTGAGTTATCCATCCAAAAAGGAACAGATACATACAGTTAGTAGGCCACAGCAGGTTATGGTACTTTTGTTTATCCCTCTCTTATCCATCCAAATGGATAATCTTATTATGCACAAACTAATTTGGAGAAAACAAGTTTTAAGGTTGTGTTTCTATTCTACCAAACACTTGTTACAGCAATGAAAATACAGCAATGAAAAAGGAAGGGACGACCTTTTGCGGTTCCGTTTTGCAGCCTCACGCGACTTGCGTTTCTTCTCTTCCTGTTTGTTCTCGAAGTACCTCCGCCGCCGACACTCCTGAATGACGCCGGCCTTCAGCACCTCTCTGCGGAACCTGTTGAGGAGGCGCTCCTCGGGCTCGTCCTCGGCCACCACCACCTGCACGTTGTAGGGTGACTGGAAGAAGAGCGTGTTGGAGAAGGCCATGGAGGGGCATATCACAGAGGACAATTCAGATGACGAAGAAGCAGGAGAAGGGGAAGGAGAAGAAGGGTCATATTGGGCAATTAGGGGTTGTGGGGGTTTGTGGGCGGAAGAAGAAGCGATGGGGTTGAATTGGAGTGGCGGCGGCGTTGAGGGTGGCGGAGGTTTTGTGGGTAAGAAGAAAGAGAGGAAGTTGTTGATGGTGGATGAGGTAGCCATGGCTGATCTGAATGATGATCACTGAAACTATGTTTATCTGCTTTCAGTGTCACGTGCTTTTTCTTATCATTGTAAATTGTTGGGCTAGATTCGCATGAACCACTCTGGAAGGTTTTTACTTCCTCCACCCATAGATTACTATCTACACTTTCGTACTACCGTGCTATCAGCAAAAAGATTAAAATACCCTCTTGCTGTTTTATTTGATTGCATATTTCAATTATCACTTAACATAAAAACTTATTTAAAACAATGGTTAATAATAAAAAAGTTATACTATCTTTTTATTAAACTTTTTTACGAAAGTTTATCAAAAGAAATTTCAATTATTTTTTCTTGATTAACATTATTGAAATTATTTTTAATTAATAATCATAATTATTTTAGCTAATACCTATTAAAGTTATTTTACTACAAAGTTTATTAAACTTTTTTAGTTTTCGATCAATGTTAACAATATTAATTGCACTCTTAAAATTTTCTATCCAAATATTTCTAAAATTACATTAAATTTGTTTTGTATATATACTTAATTTCCTTAATTATTTTAAAATGTTAAAAAAATCCTTTACAACTTTGTGAATAACTTTCAAGTCAATTTTGTAATCTAATATGTAATAATTTTTTATAAAGATCCAGTTATTTTCTCTTTTATGTCAACGGTAAATCATTATAACTAATTATTGTCATAGATAACTAATTTAATTAATTCACTGTTGGATTATATTACCTAATAATTAATTCTCTTTAGTTTAAATCGACGCAATAAAAATTTATACCTTCACAAATTTGCCCATGTTTATATCTATTTTTTGTTTCAATCTACTTTGAGTTAGATTTGTCATTTAAAAATATCTAAGTTTCTTATAATTTAAATTTATGTAAATTTTTTAGAAGTGAAGAATACTATAAATTTCTTGCTATAAGAAATTTCAATCTACAAATTAATATAAATAATAGTTGTTTTATTTTTTTTCTTATAAAGTTTTAAATTTTCTATTTTTATCATTTTGATATGTTCTATTTTTATTCTCCTTTCCTTCTATAAAGTATGTAGATAGGATAATCGACCAACAATGCGTATAAGTTGACAAATATATTTGTCAAGATGGTTAATCAAGGATGTGGTGATATTAAAATGATTATCAAATACCAAGTTAAATATTATTATAATTAAACAATCATTCAAGTTGATTTGTATTGATAATAATAATCTAAAAAATTGAGAAAATAATATATTGGACTCACTTGAACATGTTTTCAACTCATAAATAGTATAAATGCTATAAATGAAAGGTATATTTTCAAATCAATTCTTAAGCATTCTAATTACTGAGTACTAATTTAAGCATCAGAGAACCTTTTGTAGGTACCTCCCGCACCTCAACCAAATATTCAACATCTCACAAATAAGCTGAAAGGCTTATGAGAGCAACCCATGAGTTTGGGTGCAACTATATCAAAGTCACGTTCAGAGTACGTAATACATATATCGTGAACTCGTTGAATGGTAGGTGGACATGAACGTCCCTAAACAAGCAGGGATACATGTAGAAAAAATTTGATCAATGAGCCTCTCAACCATGATGTGCATTGTCAATGGCGATACACCTTTCAAGACCCACTACACCCTCCTCAACATCTTTAGCAAACATAGGAATGCTCATCGCATAGGACTCGACTAAAGACGACCATTGATACTTTAAGAAGTAGTTGGTCACTTTGGTGTGCACCTATTCATATCATGACCTAAGAGATAGATCACTCTCGGCTATCTTATCTACTATTGTCTTGGTTAGGCACATTAGCTCGATACACACTCACACTAGATGTTGACTGACCCCCCAGAATCCCTTAAAGAAAATGTTACCTGAAGACTAAGAAAAACTAGACAAAGAAGACATGTTACCTCGGTCCAGAAAAAATTCTCTACACCTATCCACTACTTTGGTTCTCAGACGTCGGATATCGAACAAAGTAATAACACAAGTGGTCCAAATGATTTGTTTACACCCCTATTTATAAATCGTTGAAAGTAAGGTTTGAATCCTTATGACCCTTTTCCACTCAATCAATGGATTCAACTGATATGAATCCCAAACAGGGCTTATGTAAGCGCAATTCACTTCATTCAAACCTCTTCGACCTATGGTTTTGAGCTTAGGGAGTTGGTAGGTAGAGTGGCTAACATCATCTCTATGGATAAGATCATGAATGTTGAACTCTCAGTCCAATGGAAGGGCCTAAGTATAGACCGATATGATGAGATGACTGACTATAATGAACATGTAGATGTTTATGTGACATAGATGAGTCTGTAAATGACTGATGAAGTGTTTTTTTTTTTAGTTTTCCCCACTTTGTTGAAGGGGGTGACATTAAGTTGGTTGACCTTGATTGCCACCATTCTCCATTGATAGTTTTGAAACTCTAGTGGGAAAGTATGGAATGCTATTCGCTACAGGCCAACCACACCACATGACCTCCCTAGCACTCATCCACATCATGAAAAAGAAGGGAGAGTCATTGAAGCTCTTTATGGAGAGATTTGGAAAATTGTCACTATAGATCCGAAATCTCAATCCCGAGGTGGCCTTTCACCACATGGTCATCATGTTAAGATCGAGACCATTGGCAATAGCTTGTGCAAGAAGACAGAGATGGACCTTGATGAACTAAGAAGGTAAGCAACAAAGTTTTTTCAGTTGGAGGAAATTCACAAGTTTGTAGTCAGGTCTGAGTTGAGAGCGGATCTTATAGGATCAAGGAAAAGGAGAAGGTGGATGGACCACAGCCGTTTGCTAAGCTAAGGGAAAATTGATTACTGAGGCTCCCTCATTGCACATCGCTAAATGTTGAGAGAAATAGGATCTTTGAGGAGACTCTAAAAGCTGACCTCATCCCAACTCCTCGGAAGGTATCGACACCGCGCAACACAGACACGAATAAACATGGTCGATATCATCGTAATTTTGGACACACCATCGATGAGTGTGTGACATTGAAGGACAAGATTGAAGAGTTAACTCAAGTCAAGCACCTTCAGAGATTTGTACAACAAGATCATCACCTATCACCGAGTTCATTTGGGTGAAGAGAAAGACTCCACCAAGATTATAATCAACGAGAGGCACAAGAAAACCTCCCCGAGAAGATGAGGACAAACTGAGACCGACTCAGTGCTCCGGTACAGATCATAAGAGGCAACTTGAGGAGTAAGTAACACCAATGCTAGAGGGTTTATAGGAGGAGATCCATCCGACTTTGCCAGAAAGAAATGCCTTTGAGTGGTACCGGTCGTGAACATGGTCACATCCCCTATAAGACAAAAGATGCCCCAGATAATTTTTCATATGTCAATTTCAAAGTCATCAATCCAACACCAGATGACCCTATGGTCATAATAGTCAAACTTTAAAACATTGCAGTAATGAAGAACCTCGTTGACTAAGGGGGTTTGGTAAATGTTATGTATTGGAAGACTTTCAAAAAACTGCATACCTGAGACTGAGGTCTAACCTTATGGCGACCAAATTGTAGGATTCTCTAGAGAAGAGGTTGATACCTAGGGGTACATTGATCTTTCCAAGGGAGGTTGTAGAGTGATAACTCCTTAATTTTTTTAGTATTTTTCTAGACTAATTTCATCGTTGAGGATTCTTTTTGTTCTTACTTGTTGTTTTTAGATTAGATTTGTATTTCTTCAAAATATTAGTGTTTTTACAAAAACATCATAAAAATTACATTTTATAACTTATATTTTATTTAGTTTGTCTAATTCATGGTTTTGTTATGATTTTCATGTAGAATTATAAGAATTAGTTGATGCAGCTATTTTTTTTTTCATTTAAGAGCCTTAATGAAAATTTTGGAAGAAAGAAAAAAAATTAAGTTTTACAGAAAGAGCAGCTGAGTAGACAGAAGTTAAGAAGATGATCAAACAACAAAAGTCAACATTTTCTTTTGAATAGTTAAAGTTAATAGTTAAGAAGAGTTTTTATGAAATTTAATTCAAAGCATCATAAGTGGAATTTAGTGGGCTTAAACTCACTTTGACTTTAGGCATTGAGAGAGAACATGTGTGGTTTTCTTTAACTTTAGAAACTTTAATGTTGATTGCCTATAAACAAACATAGAACAAAATAAATAAGTGGGATTTCATTAGAAAGTTAATTCAGTTTTTGGTTTTTCAATTTCTCTTATTGTTATATTTTCAAAGTTGAATAAGAATTTGGTGTTTACCATTCATTTTTTGTGTTTTTCTTTCTTGCACTCTTCTCTTCATTTGCTTGTTCTTCTCATTTCACACTTTTTCTTAATAGCATTTGATTATCTTTTTGTTTTTCTTATGAATTTTCCATTACAATTTCTTAGTTCTTGTTCTATAGTAATGAATTTCCTTGTGGTTTATTCACCTTCAATTCACACTTAATAAATTTCATTTCCATATTTGAAAATTGTGAATACAGACTGATGAATCACATGTTCTTTATCATTTAGAGAGTTCTTAAATGAATTCTTTATATGTAATGATAAAGAGAAGTTGAATAGGTTCATAAGGGAATACTTTTGGATTTTATGAGTTTCAATTTCATGTCTTTGTTAATATTTGTCTTTCACTTTTTCTTTACATTTGATGTTTATGGTTTATGTTCTATTGCATTTCTTTTCTTTTCCACATTTTAGTTTTACGATTTCGTTCATGGTATTTGAAAGAAACTGTTTTGGTTGAAATACAAGAGGGGGGGTGAATTGGATTTCAAAATCTTTTCCAAAAAATTAGTTGACCTTTTAATAAAATTCAAATTCGTTTAATAAACTGGATCTTTATTAACTTTACTGAGCAAAGCAGCAGAATGAATCAGTAAACAGAATACAATCTAGTCTCAGTACAAAGCAGCAAACTAAACAGTTTTATCAGAATTCAAATGTAAGTACGGAAGCGATTTAATTTACTACATAGAAACAGAATAGAAGTTAACCACACAGAATGAATTGATCAACTGTGATTCAATCAACAGTTCGAATTATAATGAATCAATCAAGAAATAAAATTCTTTTTATCAAAGAAACACTTATTAAAAGATGTTTAAGTCTTAAATCAATTATAGTTCAATTATGGATTCTGAAAACAGTTTTATACAGTGAAAGATTTGATTTTCTGGAAAAACAAACTGAGAAGCAGTAAACCCAGCAAATTGCAAAACTGCAAATTTACATGAAACTGATATACTGGTTATTAACAGATTCAAAGCAGTTTGGATTAGACTGAGTGAAAAAGGGAATAAATGATTTTAAGTTGTTACTGAAAAATGCTTTCAGAAAATGATGAAGTTATTCAATTAGCAAGATTCACTTAATTCTGAAAATTCAAGAAAAATCAGCAAGAACAGAAAAGAGCAGTAAAGAGAGAGCAAGAAAGAATCAGGACAAAGTAGATTTTTATACTGGTTCACCCAACAACCGGGCTACGTCCAATCCCTCACACACAGTAAGGATTTCACTAAACTGATCAACCTGATCCAGTTTACAACACTTGCCTACAACAAGACGACACTGCACTCTGCAGCCAACCCCTGCTGAACCTACAACAGAACAAGAAACACCACAGAATCCACTATGTGCTTCAAGAACTCCCTTGCTGAAACCCACAACAAGTAACGTTATACAGAGCCCACTGTATAACCCAAAAACGTCTCACTACAACTCACAGTAGACCATGCTGATCCCACAACAGAACAGGAAACTACACAGAACCCCATAGTGTGTTTCACGACGACCCTTGCTGAAACCCACAACAAGTTGCACCCTGTACAGAGCCCACTATATAGAACAGAATTACCAACCCAAGCAATTCAAGAACGCAGTAGAAATTTCAATACAGATGAAGAATGAACACAGTCACTGCAATACAATCACTTCTATACAAACGAATACAAAAGTAACAAGAAAGGGTATAGAAGGCTTAGTCTTGATGATCAAATCAGCGAAGAATTGTCTCAGTCAAATGATAGCTCCAGCAGCAGTTCAAGAAAACAGTTCTTGATGAAAAACTTCTATTGATCTTTGATCACAAGACTCACGGGCGCATTTGCTCTCTTTGAAATCTCAAATTTTCATGCTCAGAAAATGTGTAAAATGATTTTCGTTTCTTTCAAAGTTTTCGCGCCAGCTTTTATAGACAACTATCATTTTAAAAATTCAGTCGATTGATTCTTCAAATAGTCGACTATTTTTCTCCAGTTAGTTAAAACAGTTGTTTAAAACACAAGTTTTGATTTTAATGATTTTTCAAAACTTTTGTTAATTCAGAAAATACTTGTGGAGCTTATAATTGATTAAGATTGCATGCTTCACTAATTAGATCTTTAAACTTACCCCACAACACACACTCCTAAGTTCTAGACCAAGTCTTCAATCTTCATGAAGTCTTCATGGATTCCACATATGCTCTTAGGGTCTCGAATTTCTTCACTTGGTTGGCTTCATCAAATCATCACAGTAGCCCACTGGTGCTAACAATATTTTTCTTTCTTTTTTTTTTTTTAATTCCTTGCACTTGACCGTTTAAGAAGTTTACATTTATGCAATATCATTGTTTTGCTTTCTTAATACATTGTTCATCATCTTTTTATCAACAGACGATCTCTTAGGCATTTTTTTAGATATTCTATTAGACGATTGTCTATAGAATCGTCTTATTAGTGTATTTGGATATCTGTAGATCATTGTTCCATTGTTCTAAACTTTTAATCTTCAACCTAAATTACAATTTATGTTTCTTGCTCCATTATGTTAATCACATGCATTTTACATTTTATATGTTGTTAGTATAAATATTGTATAATATTTATAGATTGTGGAACACAACTTCGAATCCTTATAACCCTTTGTGCTCCCAACCGTTGGATTCAACCAACATGAATCCCAAAGAAGGCTTATGTTAACATGATTCACTCCATTCAAACCTCTTCAACCTATGGTCTCGAGCTTGGAGGTGTATTGTATGTAGGCTAGAATGTACCTAATCAACAAGACATACAAGCCAACATAAACTCGTTGAGGCGATTAGCCAAGTACATGTCAGGTACCTAAAACGATAATCAAGTTAAACAATGTTATTATCACTAATCAACCCATTAAGTCTATTGTGTTGACAACAACAATATGAATAGCTGAGTAAAAAACATACTAGACCACTTGAACATGGTTTTCAACTCCTACAAATACTATAGATACTTCAAATGAAAGATATATTTTTAAACCAACCAAGTGTCGATCAAAGACCACAACATATCATATTGAAATCCCCTAAAAAAATACTTTTTATTTTGTATTGGATTTCTAAAAAAATAAAATTTAAACTCATTTTGATTTTATCATTCTAGCACATTTGTTTGTATACATGATCTTGTAATTAGTTGTGTTATTTTGTTATGTAATCCAACTATACATTTTGTTTTTCTTAACCCAATCTTTTTAATTCTAACTGTCATACTATTTTACTATTACTTTTTTATTTTTATTTTTTTAATAATATAATCTTTTGTTTATTTCTATATATATTGTTTTTAATTTTTAAGTACTTTTATATATAATTTTCTTTCAATTGTAAAAGAACACAAGTGTGATAAAGTCTGTACTTGACGGTCACAATTAGATTACCAAGAGTAAATTGTCGATATTAGAATTAGAATGTCAATGTTTATTTGACTGTCCTAATTTATTTATCTAAGTCTAACACCCTTAATTTTAGAAAATGTGTTGTAAATAGAGTTGGAATTGGATACATATTTCAATAGAAACAAAAACTTTGCAAAAATTTCTTTAATTTTAAAAACTCTTTAATCACTTCATTTGCAACTTTTAGTTCATTAATTGATTTGTTCGTTTTTATGTTTCAATTATTTCATATTTTACTTTTATTTAAATTCTAAATGTATTGATTATGATTTAGAGTTAAAGATATTTGGTTATTATACGATTCGAGTTTTCAATTTGATTTTCATGGATGCGGTAGATATTTTTTTTTTAATCTATTAAAAACCATTTAAATTCATTAAAAACATTCAAATAGGAGTTTTCAAAAAAGTTAATTTAATTAATTAAAAGCACCATATATCATTGTTTTCCAAACTCTACTAAGGCATTTAATTTGTTTTAATCACTAAGACAAGTCTTTTTATTTCAAAATCAATATCAAGTTCAATTATTTTCAGTTCAAACTGGTTGAATGCACCAAATTTGGACTTATTCTTAGTTTTTACCAATTTTGGAAAAAACTCTGTTTTAAAGTGACCAAACTGGTTAGAAAGTTAATTCCAATTAAATAGTTGAATCAACTGGTCTGATTAAGCTTTTAAAGCCATAACTCAAATATCAAAGTTTATTTTCTTCTTAATATTAAAACAAATATTGATTATATTTTAAAGTCTTATCGAATATGCTACTTAATTTGTCTCCTTGATTACATTTTTGCTTAACTAAAGTCACTTAATATTTAAAACACTATTTAATGTAAAATAAAAAAATACACAAAGTTGTTTGAGTTGTATTTTAAAAGATATTTTAAAACTTTTTCAGAAACATGAATAGAATGTCCGTAATTTAGTATTTTACACAATAGTCTCTCTCTCTCTCTCTATATATATATATATATAAAATCACAAAAATGAAAATTACATATTTTCAGAAATAGAGTAACGAGAGATGAAATAGTTATAATGTGAATGTAGCCAAGCACGAATATTTTTCTTTTTTTCAAAATGCAATTATAGAAACAAGTATTGTTCCGTTCTCGATATCTGTAAAAAAAAAATACAATTAAATCTTCCAAAATATTGTTAATAAAAAAGGTGAATCAAGTTTTTCAATTTAAAAAAGATACAATAATACAATTCCTTCGAAATTCAACCAAATCTCGGAATTTTTAAAAATTTAGTCATGTAAAGTTGCACTAAATATAAATTAAAATTATTAATATTTGCTTATCAACGATTTTATTATTAATTAGACAAAAAAATTCATAATACTGTGATGGTGAGATGAAAATGAATAAGAGAAATTAATCATGAAAATAAAAAAGGAATCATGTTTATTAAAGTATTTTTAAGAAAATATCACTGCACAGGAAGAATGACGCAACACAAGCGACGCCGTTTTGCGAGAAAGCTTTAGAAGGGAACGGATACTCGTTCAGTGACTAAACTCTGAGGTTTGACCCCAAAATTGGGCCATTTTCCTAACCCTAGCCACTCTTCACCGCCATCGTCGTTCACCTTTCAGAAAAGAACCATCTCAAATCTTTCTCACTCTTTCCCATTTCTCCAATTTAGCCCACTCTCTCAAATTCTAGATCCTTCCAATTCATCCCTCTCTCCCACCGAAGCCCCATTCACCGAAGACAATCTCGTCTTCTTCTAACCTTCTCGAGTTCCGCGGGTCCGTGTAAGGCCAGATCGAGGTAAACCCTAGTCGATTCAGTGGTTTTTCATTTCCGGTTTTTTTAATTTTCTGGGGCAATGCAAATTCGTAGTTGGTGGTGACTCGCGCAAGTTCTGAATTTGGACGCTTGAATTTGTGGGTTATTTCCCTACTGGTCAAGATCGAGAGTTAAAAGTAGGATCTTTTCATTTGGGTATTGAGGTTTTTGTTTTTGTTTTTGTTTTGCCCTTTTGTGGTTGACTAGTGGATTAGGGTTGGATAGTGATGTCTGTGAACAATAATAACCCTTCTAAGGGCATTGGGGCCTCTTCCTCATCCTTTGGCAATGCTGGAATATCCTCCAATTCTATACCTGCAAACCATGGTTTTTCACAGTCCCAAGGACAAGTCCAGCTGCCCGTGGGTTTTCAAGGGCAGTTTCCACTGTCACAGGCCCATGCTATTGTCCAAGCTCAGTCCAAGGCCCAGGCTCAGGCTCAGGCTCATGCCCAGGCAGCAGCTGCTGCCCATGCTCAAATCCAGGCTCATTTGCAGGCACAGGGTTTGAGTCTTAATCAGAACCAAGGTGGTGGTTTGGGGAGTTTGGGCCTGTCGTCGAATCTTTCCACACCGGGGAATGCCAGTGGGAAACGGATCCCTTTGAAACCCCCAATTCGGCCGGTTGGATTTTCCCCTCCCAACACCTTCTCGCCTTTGAGACCGATGGAGCTCACACCGGCTTCTCGGAGGAAGAAGCAGAAGCTTCCGGAGAAACAGCTGCAAGATAAAGTGGCAGCTATACTGCCTGAATCTGCACTGTACACACAGCTTCTGGAGTTTGAGTCTCGTGTTGATGCAGCACTTGCTAGAAAGAAGGCTGATATACAGGAAGCGCTCAAAAATCCACCCTGTATTCAGAAAACACTTCGCATCTATGTGTTTAACACTTTTGCTAATCAAATTCGAACAATTCCGAAGAAGCCGAGTGCAGAGCCTCCAACCTGGACGCTGAAGATAGTTGGAAGGATATTGGAAGATGGTGTAGACCCTGATCAGCCAGGAGTGGTTCAGAAGTCCACTCCTTTGTATCCCAAGTTTTCAGCTTTCTTCAAAAGAGTAACCATTTCTTTAGATCAGAGACTATATCCGGAAAATCATATTATTATGTGGGAGAATGCTCGATCGCCTGCTCCACATGAAGGTTTTGAAGTAAAGAGGAAAGGGGATAAAGAGTTTACAGTGAATATACGGCTGGAAATGAATTATGTACCAGAGAAGTTTAAGCTTTCACCTGCTTTGACAGAGGTTCTTGGTATTGAGGTTGATACCCGCCCAAGGATCGTTGCTGCGATCTGGCACTATGTGAAGGCCAGGAAGTTGCAAAACCCTAATGACCCTTCTTTCTTTCACTGTGATCAGCCTCTTCAGAAAGTATTTGGAGAAGAAAAGATGAAGTTTACAATGGTTTCGCAGAAAATATCTTCACATTTGTTCCCTCCACAGCCTATACTTTTGGAACACAAGATCAAGCTATCGGGAAACACTCCAGCTGGGACTGCTTGTTATGATGTGATGGTTGATGTTCCTTTCCCAATTCAGAGGGAGTTGTCTGCTTTATTGGCTAATGTGGAAAAAAACAAAGAGATTGAGACATGTGATGAAGCAATATGTGGAATCATTAGAAAAATTCATGAGCACCGAAGGAGACGGTCATTCTTTCTTGGTTTCAGTCAATCGCCAGTAGAATTTATTAATGCATTAATTGAATCTCAAAGCAGGGATCTGAAACTTGTTTCCGGTGAACCTAGTCGCAATGCAGAAAAAGAGCGTCGATCAGATTTCTTCAACCAACCATGGTAAGCTTTAACTTGGCTATGATTGACCTAATGAGAATAATTTAAAATCTAGCTTTAATAGTTTATTTTGGTATGTTGCCTTAGTTTAGGGTGATGTATGATATTGTTTGGATTCTATTTTAGTTACTGATGCACTTTGGCCACCAACTCCTATCCACGGGAGGATTTCATTTCAAAATTCATGACTAAAATGTGCATAATATGTTTTTCCTTTGAGCAAATCACATTGACACCCTTGAGGCTTCTTGAGATTGCACTTAACCTTCCTTTTTTTTTATATTCACTCAAGAGTTGTTAGTGTCTGTGCCAAGTAGAAGTTGGCTTGATCAGTGTTCTTGTGCTTTTTCTTCAATGTTCTTATATAAATGCACGTCAGTTACAATCATTGTAAAATTTAATCTTGTTTGACAACTTGAGCAGGGTTGAAGATGCTGTTATCCGATATCTGAATCGCAAACCAGCTGTGGGAAGTGATGCTCCAGGAAGCACATGACACCATACTCAGTAATTCATCCCTTTTGGCGATGTATTAGTGGCGGGAAGGAATGCTGCTCCATGGTATGATATACAATATGTTGTTGTATGGGTAGTATGAGCACAACTAGTTGCAGTGCTGATAATTATTTGTTAGGTGATAAAGGGTACCACAGTTTCACGTCTAGTTGTAGTCAACTGTGGTGAATTCTTTGGTTACCTCACACTTCATTTCTCCCCGCAAAAGATGCTTGTCACTATGGAAATTTGTATTAGGAAGGATTTGATTGGTGTACAGTGTCTTCAGTTGTCTTGCTACAACACGATAAAAAACACCCCATGCTTCATATTTAATCCATCTATAGCTTCTGTTGACATTGATTTTTGGACTGTGTTACTTGCTCGATATGAATGTTAGTAGTAGTGGTAAATAAATAATTCTGGAATAGTAAAATTTGGTTGCATTTCTTCTTTAACTTTAACTCAACTTCAAGCAATGGAACAATCTTTCCTGAACACTGTATGTAAACAGGCATAACCATAACGCACGCGTTGCAAATAATGATTTTGGTTTATTTGATAATGTAAAGTTATTTTACATTAAATGTTATAGACGTTTTTGTATTAGTTGATAATTTATAATTTTGTATAATCATTATACAGGAAAATTATACTCAATAATTTGATTTATTGAAGTATTGAACATAGTTTTTTCGTATTGGTTATTGTAGATCAAGTTCTGACTGTGAAACACTTTAGATCATCTCCAATACGGTTGTTTGTTGCGTAAGGTAACTGTTGCCTAACAATGATGTTTGATACTTAACATAATTGTTCTTTAACATAATTTAGCAAATAATGCGACATGGCTTATATAAACATAGGCAAATATTGTCTAAGAAAAAATATTATGCTTTCAATAAACAAAACTACTAGAGATTATTTTTAAGTGATACTGTAGAGTTAATTATATGCAAAATTATATTAAACACCAATTTTAACAACGTTGTCTGCATATTATGAACAAATTATTCCGGATAACAAAGGTACATTTCTTGATAGTTGATGTAACGCCGAAGTTTGTGCAAGGTTATCATGGTACGTTCAATGAGAAGTGATAAATAATTATTATTTTTCAAAAATTTTATGTAATATAAGATAATAAATGTAATTTATAACTAATTTAGATTAAAAATTATTTTCATTGTTTGTATGGATAAGCGAGAAAAATAAAGTTGTGTAAAAATAATTAAATTCTTACTGATATTTTTATAGAATAATTGGAATATTAAAAATGTATGAAATGATATGGAGTGTTATTAATATGGTTAGGTTTTATCAAATGTCACTCTCGTATATAAAACCATTTTTTTTCTTTTCAAATTAATGTTAAAATTAACATGCAAGTATACTAATCTAAATTGATAAAACTATATTAAACTTAAAAAATCTTTATACATATATGGATTTATTCATAAAATAAACAAAATGTTATGATTTAGTTCCTACACCGTGATAGACATAGTTCCAGAATTTGTACCGAAATCTACTTGTATGCACTATATTCATAACATATTACCACATAACATAAGTAACAAATATGAGAGTACACTATAAACAATAAATATAAATGTTAGAATTTTAGATTATTCTATCCAAAATAAATTTTACAAGTCATCTCGAGTCATTCTCTTTCAATCAAATACATACATACATACGTATTCACATTTTTCAAAGAATATTTACTGGTGCCTTTTGGAAGATTCTTATAATCTTGATAATGTAAGTTTGACAAAGAACGTTAATGACAATAAATCTTCATAATTGAAATAAGTTTAGAAGACTCAAACGATATAAATAAGCTCTAAGTTTACAAGTGTCTAACATTCCTTTTTTGGAAAATATTTCTTCATCATATGCTTAACCAAATTCACGTTTGGCAATAATTCTGCGCATTTGTGTTTGCTAACATTTACATAACTTTCCAACAAAACATCCACATACATATATTTATTCAAAGAACTGCACTAGGCGAACTCATGTATAATTAATAACTGAAAAGTTGCTAGTTTTATATCAGCGTGCAAATACCAAGACACACTGATATTATATGATAGTTTTATATCAAACTATCATATAATCAACACCACGATTTCAGGTAAAAAAAAATCCTTGACTACGGTTAACACAAAAACACATTTCAATATAAAGAAAAACCAAACTCTTCATGAGTAACCGATCAACTAATTCGTCAAGTTACTACTCAAGATAGACATTTTGCCAAGTTTTAACATTTCCTTGCACCACCTTAAACCAAAGGCATTATGAAGTCCCAAATGGAATAAAAAAACTAGTTAAATACTCTAGGCTCTATAAAAATAGTATATAATACTAGCACCACTAAGGGACATGAATTACTGCAAAACTTGTATCGAAACGCGATTGTTTTGGCAAAAAGTTCCATTTTTTGCGATGCATGCATTCATGGCTTGAGTCCTTGAATGGAAACGTACTGTGGCCAATTTAATAGGTTCTGCAGGCCCTCTTTCTCCTTGCCTGAAAATAACAAAAGAATCTCCATTTTGAGAACAATCATATAATCAAGCAGCCATTTGTTTCAAGGCATTGAGAAAAAATCCTGAGAAAGTGAACCTGAGAATATGAAATTCTCACGTTTGATACAATTTATTAGAGTAAAAAATTGAGAGAGATCCTTAAATAAAGTGAGACCCCTGCCAAATTTTGTGATTTTCAATAAAGTTCAATCAATGATAGTGTGTGTTCAGAATGTTAAGGGTGTATTCCAAGCACTTTTCTTTGAACACAATTTTATACCTTGAAACAACCCCCTCAAGGGTTAAACATTATCTTAGTACTTATACATGTAGAACTGTTCATCTTGAGACCCTAAAACTAAAATTATTGCAGTTGATCCATTAGTTTGCTAAAAATGTGTGTGATCCTTGTCCACCACAGAAGTTCTTCTCTTCTAGGTCTCTGGTGAAAATGGGGATCACACATGATACATTTCCAAAAATAGACTAAAAGCACTTGTAAGAGAAGAAAAGAAGAAATGCACTAAACTTCTCCATAAACTAAAATTGATTTATGCATTTGTAGTTCTCTCGTTTGTTTCTAAAAACTAAGATTTTTAACTAAGTGTAAACTAGTACTTTGTAGAAGTTCAGTTATTTTAATTTTAATCTTCTCCTAAAACTATTATGAAGTTTAGCCAAATACATTCTTAACTAAAAGCTGCCCTATTTTCAAAGACTAAAAACATGTTTAACTCTAAAATAAAATATAAGATTTGAAGTATAGTTGATGTTAACCTCAAAAATAAGTAGATGGAGGAGGAATCAAATTCACAACCGGTCAAGAGGCGCACTACATCTTCATATGTAGCAGATCGAGGCATTCCTTGAATCAAAATCTAAAAACATTAGGCAGTTAGGTAAATCTGTTCTTTCCACCGTAATGATTGCATAAAACAAAAATTATAACACTTCAACTAGCAGTCTTCAGTTTAAAAAGTAATTCTAAATATAATTTCAGTTTTAGCCAGCATATCACAGAACAGTTTTAGCCAGCATATCACAGAACAGTGGTAAATACAAGCACAACACCAAATACCAAATTTTTATGGTATTCCCACCACAATCTTAGTTCTTCCATACCAAGAATCCAAGAGATCTTTTGATTTATATATAATGCATTAAATAAGTCAAGCATAAATAAACTGAATAAATTTGATGTTGTAACTTGTTGTAAATAAAGGAGTATTAGGATAAAAATATTTTCAATATCTTTATGGTAAATAGGAGAAAAATATATTTAGAATCTTCTTATTCATTTACTTGAACAAATAAGATGGAGGAAAATCTGGGTATTAAACCTACACTGTTATGCCTTTTATTGATGTATATATAGGAATTACCTGACTCACCTTAAACCATAACCCTAAAGCTGGTATATACATCAGAAATAATAATAAAATAACATTACGTTATGGACAAAATCGGTCTTACATCATGCTCTCTATTTTACTCGATCAAAATTTTCTAAACACAACATCTAACAGTTTCAGAATTTGGGTAGTTTCAATATAATACAAACCATAAAAAATAATTACTATTATAAAAACAAGATAAACAAAGATAGGTAAGAATCTGTACTGACTGTTTTTCCATCATATGGTTTTACTATGTCCCATTGAGAACGATCAGCCTGATATCAGAAAAAGGAACAAAATATAAAACATTTTCCAATTATAAACAAGCATAAAAACTATTTGATTTTTGAAAAAGACATGTGTGCAGAGCAGCATACCCTGTCCAATCTGTACAAGCGACCTTTCCTTACAATCACCCTTACAGCATTGTCATAGGAATTGCGAGTGGGGAATTGCAACAACCTGATTATACCCAAAACATTTAAATGATAATTTCAAGTATACAATCTAAGATGAGGCCCATTTAGAAAACACAATGATAATCCACTTTCAGAATGTAAGCTATGCTAGATGATTACACGGGGAGAGTCATGCGGGAACCAAGGTAATACTGAAATGCTAATTGTAGCGATTGAGGAAGAAAAAGAGAGGGAAATCAGTTAGAAAAAAAAAATGGGGAGAGGGAAGAAAGAGGTAGGCAATAATTGGATAAGGATTGAAAGGGAAGGCTAGCACACCCTCAAAAAGCTACTCTGTCTTTTCACTTTTCCTGCATCATGATTTTACCTATGCAATTGGGATTATTTCTACTTGTCTTCAATGAAATACATGAGTTCATATAACAGGACGAGTATGACAAAATCTAACACAGGAAAGACGCCTTAATTACAGTTCAAAGGGGTGTTTTTTACGGTGTTTTTTATGTGCTTAGTTTCACAGCAACTAAAAATATGACTTAAATAGAAGTCATGTATATCTTGGACAATCCTCACGTGACAAGTTGGTTTTATAGGACTTTAGGGCTTGAAATTCCAAATTCTAAGATCATGACATGCAACAAACAAGTATATAATGAAATTGAACTTTCCCTTTCAAAGTAAAAGAAAATGCAATTCCCTGTGATAGGCATGAAAATGCACTGATTATATTTCTATGGCAAACTACAACTTTCACAATACACCCAAAGCAAGACAAAAGATGGAATACATTACGTTGAAACTGGAACAAAGGTACGGTTGTAATCCAATTTAACATCCTCCAGAGTCAAATTACAACCTTCAAAGAAGTTGATGATATCTGTTTTCAGTACATGCTTACGAATACCAAGCAGCTTACCATATGTTACTCCTAAAGAAAGAAAGAAACATGAAAACGGTCATTAAAAGGAAAACGGAAATTATTTAAAATAAAAGAACTGTAAAATGTTAAAAGGTATTATTAAAATTAAATGACTGGCAGTGAATGGGTTAGAAATGAAACATCTTGTTTTCAAAATCCAAATGTATGCAAAAATATATTGTCACTGGCATCAATGATATATACTGTATGCCAAATTCCTATAACTTTATGCATTTATTATCTTCACATTCTCAAATCCATAAACTATTTGGCCTTTAAATGTTAGTATACACATGAATAGACATAAGGATTAACCAAAAACTTAAAACAATGACAATAATGATGATCACGACATGGAGGAGGAGGATTTTGCTAGACATCCCAATTATTTGAAAAATATACAGCAACTTATTTGAAATTAACAATGAGAGAGAAAGGGATGCACTCCTCCTTTCTCACTCTTATCTCCTCTCCCTCTTACAAAGCTTACCATGAGTCTTATGTAGGACCCAAATAAACTTTAAAGAACTATATACACAGTAATTAGAAGGCTAAAAGATTATCTAACATGGCATTCCTCATTTGAATAAACCATTATTACTTAAAATGAAAGATTAGCCCACCTTTTCCTTTTTCTTCCAAATTCTCCATCCTAACATACCCCGTCCCAATAGAATAACAATTACTCAATGTTAATATTTTATTTAGTTTACCCCTCCCATTTCTTCTCCTCCAAAACCCAACTCCCAAACATAGCCAAAAGGTATTGAATATTGATACTCTCATAGCAACAAGAACCTCCTCCTCCTCCAAATAAGAATAATAACAACAATATACTAACACTCTTAAGGGCTTGTTTGGTGGTCAGGATATGATAGGATAAGATACAAAAGTAGGATAGGAACACGATAAGATAGGAGCAAGAAAAGCATTAATCATATATTATATTTGTTGCATACCATCATAAGGACCAAAAACTAATATGTTGTGTTAGTGGTGATGTTAGTGCAAGTGGTTACAATGACAACAACATCAATTACGAGATGGTAGCAAATGATAAACATGACAACAAAAATGGAAGTGATAGTGAGAGCAATAACAATGGTGAAATTGGTAATGTCTGTTATGACAACAAGGGTATCATTGACAATGATGATGACCATGACGCGTACAAACTAAGACAAGTTGAAGAGCAATAGAAATGGGAGAAAAAGTGATAAAAGGGTGGTACCAGAATGATCAACGTCAAAGAATGGAGGAGGGGTAGTTGAATTGGGAGGTGGCTGTTCTGCTTCAGTGGAGAAAAACCTCACTGGTAGGCCAACACTTCTCTCAACAATTGCACAAACACTTGAACTGCACTTGGATCTCAATGCAGCCCTAACAATACAACTCATCTTCAACAACACGCCTGCTATTTCCAAACCATAAAATCAAAAGTTAAAAACAACAAAGACAGGGTCATAGCCACCACCCAATTCATCTTGTGTATGACGCATGAACAAATACACGTTTTTTGTGAGTGGAAATGCAATTGAAGGCACTGTGAAAGCAGAAACGAAAATGGGTACTTAAAAAGATGATACTTTTGCGAAAGTACCTGTTTCGGTTTTGATACCTTGATCGCCGGAGAGAAGATTGGGGAAGCAGTGCAGCGAGAAGGAACACACAACACAAGTTCAGGACAGTGGGTTTTGTTTTGGGTTCCAGATTGGACCATTACTGTTCCCCAAGGCCCACCTACTCTGAGACGGCTTCTTCTTGCACCTTTATGACTTCACTCTACACCTTCATATTTTTTTCAAAATACTGCAAATACTCTTACTGGATTTCAGTGTACAATTTTCTTTATATATCAAATTATATAATTTAATATATATATATATATAAATATTTTTTTTATTGTAAAATCTAATATACAGTTTTTATATACTAAATTGGATAATTTAAAATATATTTTTCTGTTCTAAATTATACAATCTAGTATACAAAATTTATATACCGAATTATATCATTTGAAATGGAAATATATATATATATATATATATATATATATATACATATATATATATATATATATATATATATTTAATTTTATAATTTATTATATA
>Ga0209489_104833_pt1 | contig 24302 bp, 8 predicted proteins | sample SiratrowhiteBW_FD_187527 | JGI IMG/M metagenome (GOLD analysis project Ga0209489, IMG submission 187527) | Root nodule microbial communities of legume samples collected from California, USA - Siratro white BW (SPAdes) (version 2) | ecosystem: Host-associated > Plants > Roots > Nodule | place: USA...
TTTTTTTTTTTTTTTTTTTTTTTGCTGTAGGTAGGTTTGTTATTATCCTATGTTGCATATATTTGGATTCTAAGAGGTGGCCTATGATACACTTAGGCATTTTTTTTCCTTACACTAACTCTTTACCTTGTTAACCTTGTTGTAGGAATGAATACAGTCCAAAACTTAATTTTAATTATTAATATAATTAATATGGTCCGTTGACATATGTGTTGTGAATGGTGATATCACCAAATTAAAATTCAAAACAATTTTTGAGTCTTTTTTTCTAGACGGTTACAGTTGTGTGAGACTATTTGATGAGACTGTAACTTTACAATTATAATTATTATTTTTATTTAAAATTGTTACTTATGTTATTAAAATGTATTAAACATTAATTATACTTATTGATCATAATATTTAAATTTATAAGTATAAATATTTTAGATAATGATATTTAATAAATTAATATGATTAAAATTTATATATATTTAATTACATTAAACATGGTATTTTTCTATTTATATTTAAAAAAGAAATAGAATAATAATCTAGATGAAAATTAGATCAATAAAAATTGAACTAACATGCATTCAACACCTATAAAAATAAATAAACATTCCTTATACATATTTCAATTACAAAACAAGAAAAGGAACATTTTTCTTAAAATAGAAGTGATCGTTTATAGTTGATCATTTATAATAATTAATTTTGTGCAAGGATAAACACTTACATTTATGTGTAGATTTCATCATAATGAATATCATTTATCTCAATTTGTAAAGTTAATTTCTTTTAATTTTAACTATATAAAAGAGGAAAAGTAATCTAATAAGTACTAAAAATAGTACAATAATCAATGAAATTGAAATAAATTATAAATTAAATTTAAATAAAAAAGATTAAAAAATTACAAATTAATTGGAATAGCTTGTAGACTAGAAGATATTTAGAGTCTAATACCTAGCTATTATTCTTACCAGTTGACAAAATAGACCGTATATATAATATTGTATCTTTTATGGATATTTTGAGTTTGGAAAAGGGTTTAGTGTGGGGAATGATTTTTATTATAAGAGTTGGTATGGACCTTTACATGAATAGTTGTTATACCATTATTTTAGTATAAAATGCTTCATATATTTTTTTTTATTTCAGATTGTATATAAGTTAGAATAATTTTATTATATTTATTTATATTTTTTATTGCTGATAGAAAAAAAAAACAATATTTCATTCAAAGTTGAAAACACGGATATTTAAATTTTGTATTGTTTTTCTGGAATGTCTTAATTTTAACTAATACATAGCTTTTTCTTGAATATGTATTTTAATATATATTATGTATTTTTTGTTTTATAAATTATTTGAATATGAATTAATTAATTTTTTATTGCTTTCCTTCATTCATTTTTAAGTGTTGATTATGTTTTTTTTAATTGAGAAATATAATAAATTTTCTTCACTTTAATAAAATATTTATAAGATTTTATTTCTAATATATATATATAGATATTTATAAATAAAAAATTAAGTGAATGATAAATATGTAAATGACAAAAAAGTAATTAATATTATTTTTAAACTTTAAAAGATTAGAATTAAAATGAAACAAAATTCTTTCAAATACAACACTTAGAGAGGAAAAAGTAGGTTAAAAATTAGTTTTTTTTTTCTTATTAAGTTACTTCCTCTATTTTTTTTGGTCATATCTAGTTTAGAAAAATAGTTATTTTTATTTAATTCTTTAATATTTTAATAATAAATTTATTATTGTATAATAATTAAAGAATTTTTTTATATTCCTTTATTTTTACATAATAACATAAAAAAATATACATTAAATAAAGAGAAAAAGTTAAATAGATTCAAAAATATTTTTGTTCCTGACTGTTGTGCAATACTATTGCCTGTTGTATCAGTGTGATTGGACTGTATCTATGTAACTTTATAAATATAATTATTATTTTTATTTAAAATTATTAGTTATGTTATTAAAATGTATTAAACCTCAATTATGCATCATTTTTAAATTTATAAATAAGAGTATTTTTAAAGAATAATATTTAATAAATTAATATGATTGAAATTTATATATATTTAACTCTATTAAATATGGTATTTTTTTATATTTAAAAAGAGAGAGTAATGCAATTGACAAAATCTATACCTAACTAATTATTATTCTTATCAGAAAAATAGACTTTTATCAAAATAGATATTCAAAATATAACTAATTATTCCAAAAAAGTTGTAGTGTTCAAAATCCTGAGTGGTACAAAATTATTGCAGAAAGGTCTTTTTCTCTTCCATCTTAAAACTTTTCTTTATTTATCAAAGATGTGGCTGTTGTGGAAGAAGTTATTATCCTTCTTATTGTACATTAAATGTGTAGACATATTCTCAGGATAGCAATCGAATATCTGCTACTCTATATCATCAAGAAGGTAAAACGCTTTCCTAATTTCTTGAAAAAAAGTAACAAGTTTTTCTACTAAAATAAAAAGACTTTTTAAATATACTTACTTTTATACATTCAATTGATCAATATCTTTTAAGATCTCACTTTACGTTAATATAAAAAATTAAAAAAATATATAATAATTTTTCTTCACCTTAATAAAATATTGATAAGATTTTATTTTTAAATATTTTTATTTTTATATTATAATATATATTAAATAAAGATAAAAGATAAATAAGATTAGACTGTTTTCCTTTTCTAACCTGCTATGCTCACACTGTACTCAGACTATGTTATGGGCAAACTAGATTGTAATTGAATAACTTTAAAATAATAATTACTTTTTTCTAATAATATTATTTATGTTATTAGAATATATTTTTAAATTAATCTTAATTAACTTATTTATCATAATTTTTAAATCTATATATAAGAGTACTTTTTAAATCTATATATTTTTAATATATAAAATTTTAAATTTATTCTTATAGTTAAAAATCAAAAATATTTATTTATTTAATATAATTAATAATATATTTAAAAAATTACCGTATAATATTTGTAACACCCCCAAAATAACATATATAAAGCTAAGTATTCTACTAATCATTATTAAGATTCATTAACATACAGTAATCCTTTAAACCCTTTAAACTAAAGTATTTAAAAATTCTATCTTCAGAATTTTACTAAAACATAATTACAAAATATTTCAAATGATCCTCCACAGACCCATCTGCAACGCCATCTGCTCTCATGTCAAGAAACACGATCATTGCAGACAGATATAAAAAACACAAGTACAACAAAACAAAGGGTAAGCTAACCAAATTTTTAATAATACTTGAGTATTTCAATTCAAACACAAATATTAACACCAATCAAGTCTTTCACTCAGTTACATGCACCAACACAATATAAGATACTGACACACTACAAACTTGACTCTACTTCTGGAAGACTCGTGCATTGAATAGACCTCGAGATATATATCTGTCATACATCTCCACGCTGTGAACCCACACAACCTCCACACAGATGAATCATCAATCATGTATGACAAGGTTAGTCCCCCTGAGACTTTCCTGACCAGCTATGTTTCAAGCTGCAGTCACCCAGTTCAGACCTCCTTCGACTCTCACCACCTAGTAATAATCATCTATTTGATTCATACTACTAGTAGAGTCAAGATATCAATCGTTCACCCGATCCTTAGACAATGCACTTCCGACTAACCCAGACACGGGTGTTTTCTTTCCTGAAAACACTATGCCTAGGCCTTGACCAACTTCATCAATACTCTATCAATAGCACATCATAACATAGATATCTACTAATTCATTCATTCACTTTTCAATCTCAATCTCAATCTAAAAAAATGAAAGAAATTCCTAAATTATCAATACAATTAAATTTGAATTATCAATTTTTTTTTTTGGGATTTAGCTTGAGCGAAAATTTCTAGCTTGAGCGAGAATCCCTCTTGCTTGAGTGAAAATCTTCTCACTTGAGCGAAATTGGTCCAGAGAGCAAGGGTCATTTTCGCCTTGGCGACTATACCCTCGCTTGGGCGAAAATACTTTCTCGCCAGGACGAAACACCTCTCGCTTGGGCGAAATTGGACCTGAGAGCACCTCTCAGGTTTCTAAGTGACTTCGCCTAGGCGAGATTGCCTAGCCTGGGCGAAAAATGCAGAAAAACCAACAGTATCCACTACATCAGAGTTACCATGCATGCCTCAGATGACTAAATTGGGTGAAAATCAAGCTACATACACGATGAATGATCTATCCTAGCATATATTATCTATTCAACGTATCAACATATCATAAATTTTCACACAACTATCTCATACATGCAACATTCAATTCAACATTAATCCAACATTTCAAACCTGCAGGAAACTTTACCAGATACAAGTTGTACAACTACAACAATCATTAACTTCTCTATTCAAGACTTAAAGTTATAAACCAAACAAGCACTAAGGTTAGCTTCCCTTATCTGAATTGCAGTTGAAATTCTCTATAACAATCCCAATAGTCTAAGGTCCTCAGGAACTCGAATCTGCATCAAAGGATCTTTGATCAATGATCAAACTAACAAACTAGGAAGCTGAGCTCACAGAGGCACCGTCTGATGGCTTAGAGGCCACATGCAAGCTCAGTAAGCAGAGGAAAACGAAAACCTAAAACTGACTCTAAGGGAAGGGGCAGAAAACGAACTTACTCTGTCGGAGATTCTGATCGGATAAACTTGCTCTGTTCTCTGCCACGAGTCCAATGGTGGGCTCCGCTCGAGAAACTGATGGAAGACAAACGCTAAGTCTCAGAGAGAAGTCAGAGAAAAGGGAGGTCAAAGGTTTTAGAGAGATGGTGCCTCAAGTGGAACGAGACTTGATTACTAACTTTTTCTATATAAATACGTGTTTTCAATTTAATAATATAATAATCAGATGTTCATTCCACTTTTACCACTTCTACTCAGATGACAGATTTTCTAGGTTATTACAATATTAAATTATATAATTATTTTAAAATAAAATTTAAATTATGATTAAATATATTAATTTGATTAAAATTGATTATTTTTAAAATATAAAATTAAAATTTTCAAAATATTTTTAATATTAATATTAAATTTAAATTTTATTATTATTTATAATAATAAAAAATTACAATAATAAAAGAATTATTATTATATAATTTACTTTTGTTTTTATTAAATAATAATTTTAATTATGTTTATATTTTTATTAACTATTTTTAATATGTAAAATTTTCATTATAAAAAATTATATAATATTTAATATTTTAAATATTATTTATTATTAAATTATATAATAAATTAATGTATATATATAATATTTATATATAAAAATTATATTTTTATAATTTTATTATTATTATTATTATTTATAATTTTTTACGTTTAATTTAAAAATATTTTTTTATTTTATTTTTATAATTATTTTAGTTTATTATTATTTTATAAATTAGTTTTATTTTAATTAGAAAAATAACTTTCATCGTAAATTTTTTTAACTAAGCAGAGAAAGTTTGTGAAAATTATTTTTATTATTTTTCGTAAAATATTATCTCGTTTTTCACACTTCATTTCCTTTCTCTACCTGAAAACTTTCCGCGTCTGGAAACATACGAATCCTTACGAATCCTTAATGTTGTTTTGTGGTGGTGCTGTTATATTTTACAATTTAATGTAACTCTTATATGCATCTACTATTGTATTGTATCAGTACTTTTTTTTGTTATAGGTAGGTTTATTATTATCCTATGTTGCATATATTTGATATATTTGGATCCTAAGAGTTGGCCTACGATACATTTAGCGAACTTTTTTTTTTTCTTAAACTAACTCTTCACCTTGTTAACCTTGTTGTGGAAATGAATTTAATTTAAAATTTAATTTTAATTAAAAATTAATATAATTAATATTGTCCGTTGCTATGTGTTGTCAGTAGTTATATCACCTAATTAAAATTCAAAAAAAAAAAAAAAATTGAAACTCAATTAAGAATATTAACTCTTCACCTGGTTAACCTTATTGTAGGAATGAATGCTGTCCAAAACTTAATTTTAATTAAAAATTAATATAATTAATATTGTATGTTGTCAGTGATGATATCACTCAATTAAAATTAAAAAAAATAAACTCAATTAAGAATATTAATAATCCTTTTTACTTAACCATTTACATTTATTGAATATGAGTTTCAATTTTAATTAAAATAAAACTATCATTTAATTAAAATTAATATAACTAAAATTTAAAATTAATATTAAATCCAAGCAAGGATTAAGATTCTTTTGAAATGCAGGATTTATGTTTTAATTGCATTGAACAAGTTTCCACTTTTGAGATGTATTTTCTATTTTATATTTTAGAATACAAAAATTTATATTTTAAAATGTATAATCCAGAATATAAAAAGATTTCATAAAAATTAATATATATAAAATTTATAAAAGAATGAATGAAAAGAGTTAAAAGTGAAAAAATAATATAAAATTAGAGTTAGTATTCTTAGCTAATTTCTCACATATTGGAAATTTAAATTAAGAAACATTTTTTTATAATGGTTAAAATGTGTATATATATTGTAGACAAATTAATTTATAAGGTAGATGAATATGGCATGATATAATTACATAAATTTTATTATTTAGATGAAATTTGTGTTTTTAAATAAAAATATGTTATTATATGATTATAATTTTAAATTTTAAAATAATTTTATCTTTATTAATTTTTTAATACTTTTACTTATTTTTATTTAAATGAGTTGATCTACATTATAATATATATTAAATAAAGACAAAAGGTAAATAAATTTAGACTGTTTTTTTATTAAGTTACTCCCTCTATTTTCTTGGTCATATCTAGTTTAGAAAAATAGTTATTTTTTATTTAATTTTTTAAGATTTTAATAATAAAATTGTCATCTTTATATTACTTTATAATAAATTTGTCTTTTTTTTCTAGACTGTTTTGCTCTACAGTGTCTTAGTCTTATGTAACTTTATAATTATAATTATTATTTTTATTTAAAATTATTACTTATGTTATTAAAATTTATTAAACCTCAATTGTACTTATTAACCATAATTTTTAAATTTATAAATAAGAGTATTTTTAAAGAATAATATTTAATAAATTAATATGATTGAAATTTATATATATTTAACTCTATTAAACGTGGTATTTTTTTATATTTAAAGAGAGAGGGGGTAATGCACTTGACAAAATCTATACCTAGTTGTTATTTGTACAAAATTATTGTAGAAACGTCTTTTCTCTTCCATCTTAATTTTTTTTTATTATTTGTTGAAGATGTGGCTGCTGTGGAAGAAGTTAAATGTGTAGACATATTCTTAGGAAAGCGATCCAATATCGGTTATTCTATATTATCAACAAGGTAAAACGTTTTTCCAATTCCTTAGAAAAAATTAACAAGTTTTTCTAGGAAAATAAAAAGACTTCATAAAAAGTTTTAATCAAAATATACTTACTTTTATACATTCAATTGATCAAATATTTTTTATGATCTCACTCTTCGTTAATATAAAAAATTGAAAATATAATAATTTTTCTTCACTCTAATAAAATATTGATAAGATTTTATTTTTAATTATTTTTATTTTTACATTATAATATATATTAAATAAAGATAAAAGATAAATAGATCTTGTGATTGCAGGGAATAATGGTGTTGTAATTAGAAAATTTAAACAGTATTTACAGAAATGCTTTCACATAAAATACTTAGGTCACTGTCGCAATCGGGGCCACGGGGACGACGAATAAAATATAATTTTAATTTTAATAAAACAGAGGAGTCACCACCATAGTTTATTAGGAAAAACTATGGAAAACCAAAAACAAGATAAGACAAGTTCGCAAAACCGAATTTAAAATTCGGGAGTCGGTTACGTGTGGGGAAGGTATTAGCACCCCACAATGCCCGTCCTATGGCGGTACCTTTAATTAAATGAGTAAAAGAAGTGTGATTTTGTAAAATGTTTATTTTCCCAAAGAGGAAAATAAAAAGACAAAAAATATAAATAAAAACAAAGAAAAATATTTTTTATTTTGGGAAAGGGCCCGACAAGGTTTGACCTTGCTCCTACGTATCTCCATTTAAGGGTGGAGAATCAGGGTTACATAGTTCTTTGTTGATAAGATTGTTGGTTGTCTTGATAATTTTTTGAATTTTCCGAAAGCTTGTGCTTGAAAGTAGCGTAAATGAATGACAACAGTGCCAGGTTTAAAGCCTGGGCTTTGGATAACAATGCTAGGTTTAAAGCCTGGGCTTTGGGAAACAATGCCAGATTTAAAGCCTGGGCTTTGGATAAGGCGCCAGGTTTAAAGCCTGGGCTTTGAGAAACAGTGCCAGATTTAAAGCCTGGGCTTTGAGAAATGGTGCCAGGTTTAAAGCTTGGACTTTGAGGAACGATGTCAGGTTTAAAGCTTGGGCTTTGAGAAATGGTATACACCAAATTAACATGCAACAATTATATGCAACATAGAATTGACACTTTAGCTTAAGCGAGATCATGTATACAAAAATGGAATGTAATTGAATGAATTCGTAGCAATGCAAAGCTTAAATATGTGAGGTTTAAATGATGTAAGGTGGTTTTTTTTGGATATTTATGGGGGGATAGTTTTGGAATTCAAAAAAAAAGTGTGGGTGCAGATCCTAATTAATGGAAGTGCAGGAAGTACTAACCAAAAACCAACTTGGGTTAAGGGCATTTTGGTAATTGAAAAGAGTGTGGGTGCAGATCTTAATTAATGGAGGTGCAGGAAGTACCTCCACTAACCAAAAACCCAGTTAGTGTTAAGGGTATTTTAGAGATTGTGAAGAGCTGGGGTGCAGATCCTAACTAATGGAAGTGCAGGAAGTAACTCCACTCAGAAACCCATTATGGCCAAGGGCATTTTGGGAATGAGAATAATGTGGGTGCAGGCACAAACACATGGGGTGCAGAGAGCACCCCCACCAATCAGAAACCCACTAGGGTTTGAGGCACAAGCGTGGGGCTAGGCACTACTGTGGAGACGATAGAGACGGCGGCGGTGACGGGCGCCGACGACAGCAGAACGACGACAACAATGTCGTTGGTGGCATGGATTTATGGTGGAGGATTGGCAGCTTTTGCGGGGTTCATGGTGGAGGCGCGGTGGCAGTTTTTTTGAGACGCGTGGGGGGCACGCTGGAGGTGCATGGGAGGAGTTTTCATGGCGGCTTTGTCGTGGCTGAATCGCTGCCATGGTCAACGGCGGTGGGACTGGCTATGGTGGTGGTTCCCTGCGAGGGTATGAATTCTCTCTACTTTTAATCACCATACCATCTCTTTTGCCCCTATCATGCTCTCTTCTATGGAATACCAGCTCATTATCATTAGATTGCCTTTTAATGCTTCCCAGATGAATAGACTATGGATCCTGAACTACTTCAAAACCATCCCATTGCTTATGATAATCTCTGCTGCTTTCTGATTTTGCTTTGTTGTTATTGCTACTTCTTACAGATTTTGAGTCCTCCCAATCACTTCCATCCCCAAGCAAAGGTTGCTCAACTTGAGATGTTACTTTCTCTCTTTCTACCACCCCATCATTAATGGTATCTCTGTTGTCCACTGCATTTAAATCTATATCTCCCTTTTCCAACCTGGAAGTTCCATCAGCTGTCCCAGTTTCCTCAAGTTGATTGTTCTCAATGCTGGATTCCTCCACATCCACAACAACAGGAAATCCTTTTATGATATCATTTTGTCCTGACTTTAGATAATTAGCATTATTAACAGGAACATCATGTATACCAGCAGCAGCAGCTAATTCAGGGGACAAATCTGGATCGTATTCTTGCTCTGTTAGAGATGGCGCAAAGGAGCAGCAGAGAAAGAGTCGGCAGCGGCCATGGCTCCGGGAGTGGGAGAGGCGGAGTTAGTGGCGTTGATGCGCTAACAGAGGATTGGAGTCTCGGTGGGAAGGATCTGTAATTTCTCTTTTACGCTTGGTAGGTGTAAACGAACATGGTGGGGTTTGTGAGAGAAGGTTTTAGAGTGGCATGTGGGGGCGTGATGCATGAATGAGAGGTGCATGGGAAGTGTACGGGTGTTTTTTTTTTTTTTTTTTTTTTTATTTTATGCAATGAATGGATGCATGTATAGAGAAACTAAAAAATAAGCGAAAAAAAATAAAAGCATGCTAGAAGTCCATCTTTTTCCTTCCTCTGTGCTTTCTTCTTTCTCTTTTCTCAATGTTCTGTTTTCTCTTTTTTCTTTTTAGTCTCTTCCTTTCTTTTTCCAATCTCTGTATCCGTATACGTATCTCTATGTGTTCTCCCTCCTTCTCTTTTATTATTATTTTTTTCAAAATCAAGGTGGTTGAGAGTAGTTATCACTCTTTGACCTATTCTTCTTATTTATTATTTTTTTATTATTTTATTTTATGATTAACATTAAAGATGAATCTACCCGGAATGAGACTTAAGCCATTTTCCAACGATAATAATTTATTATTTATTTTTAATTCTTTTATGTAGTGGAGCATATAGGTTGTTATCTGAACAGTTTCAAAATTATTAGCTTTTTTATTATTATTATTATTGTTTTAGAAAAACAGTACGTAGAGTTTAAGGAGTGAGAAATGGGAGAGTTGACTCATTCTTTTTTAGTATTTTTTTATTTTTTATTTATCCTGAACGTGCAAATCAAGTTTGAAATCAGTTTTCTTTTCTTGTTATTTTTATTGTTATATTTATTATTATTATTATATATATATATATATATTTTATTTCTGTTATTTAATCATTTATTATTAATTATTTTCGTTTTTTTTTATTTTTTAATTAACTATTACCTTTTTCTTTTTTTAAGTTTTTTTTAATGGAAAAATTCAATGTTTTTTATTTATTTTTAAATTACTATTATTATTTCTTAAGGAAACTTAAACCTATATATATTTATGTTATTATTCTTTTTTTATTATTTTTTTAATTTTTTATTATTATACTTTAATTTAAAAGATTACCCGAACAAAATCGGGTCTTGACAGTCGCCTAAAGTATTTCTTGGGGGTTGAAGTTGCCCGATCATCCACTAGGATCTTCCTCTACTACCAAAAATATCGGACATCATCACTGAAGCAGGCTTGTTGGGTGCTAAGCCCGCAGCTACTCCATGTGAGGAGCATCACCGATTGGCATCCGCTGCTGGTCTTCTTCTCTCGAATCCTAGTATCTATCGCCAACTTGTTGGAAGACTCATTTACTTGTGCTTTACCAAGCCTGGCCTCGCCTATAGTGTTCATGTCTTGTCTTAATTCATGCAAAATCCACACATTGAACATTGACACGCCGCTCTATGAGTTGTTCGGCATTTGAGGGGACACCCGGGCCAGGGTATCTTTCTCCCTCGAAAAAATGATTTGCAACTCTATAGATGGTGTGATTCTGATTGGGCTAGTTGTCCTCTTACTCGCAAGTCTCTTATCGGATGGTTCATCCAACTAGGTACCTCTCCAATTTCTTGGAAAACTCAAAAACAACAAACGGTCTCTGCTTCCTCTGCTGAAGCTGAATATCGCTCAATGACCAAGACTATCAGGGAATTAAATTGGATTAAGAATATCCTCTCCTCATTGCACGTGTCTCATCCTGCCCCTAAGCGCTTGCATTGCGACAGTCAAGCGACTCTACACATTGCTAAAATTCCTGTCTTCCACGAACGCACAAAGCATATCAAAGTCAATTGCCACTTTGTTCAAGATGAAATAGTGCACAATCGTCTCTTACCATCTTATGTTCCTACTCATATCCAACTAGTCAATATTTTCACCAAGACTCTTGGTACTAAACAGTTTGGAGAAACTCTTAATCAAGTTGGGCATTCAAGATTATATGCACCAACTTAGAGGGAGGGGGGTAACAACGGTTATAAGTTAAGTATAGAAATATCCATATTTGTGATATAACAATTAATTGAGAAATTAATTGAGAAATTTGATTATTTATGTATAGAAATTATATCATATGTACATCCGGTAGAAAATAGTTAGAATTACAAATCAAATTATTTATAATAAGAAATTATTGCTACAATTCTGCATAATAAAATTGCTATAATTATTTTACACAATAGATTATATATATAAAAAGCTTGTATCATTCACAAGGCAAGTTAATAAACTATTTCTATTAATAAATATTAACAAAAAGAAACAAGATAAAGTATGATCATATTTTTACTAGAGTTATCAAAAGAGACTTCATTCATCTTATCTAGAAACCCATAAAATAAGTTGGCCGAAAAGAATGTGGTATAAATTAAACTAAATAATTTTTAACCAAATTTGTTTAACTTATGAACTAAATAGATTTTAAGTAAATTTATGAGTCAACTTACTTTATAAAATAATATTGTTTAAAATAAAAGTTGCATTGTAGAAAAATTTAAAAGACATTTTATTAAAATATATACACATTTATAATTTACCTATCAAATTAATGGATTTAAAATTAAATACAAATATTTTATATTATTTTTTATTTCTTTTATTTTTTTTTAAGTAAACTAAAACAAGTCTTTATCTTGACATTAAGCCGAATTAAACCTAAATATGAAAATTCATTTAAAATACAAATTAGACTGAAGTCTTACAAATGTACTAGGTTGCTTCTCGCACAGTCTATTTTCCTACCTTTACTTTTCACCACGTTATGATTAAAATATTCAAATACATAACCAGAATAAAAATGATATTTATAAAAATTCAAGACTTATTCACCTTTTGACTTTCATTACCTACATCCTATAAAAATCATAAAGGCCTATGTTATGATACTAGGCGATTTCCACTTTCCATTTGCTAAGGTGATAAATTTAAGATCCAGTTATTTTTAAACCTTGGTGTCAGACTTTGATATAGATTCAATGATAAATAAATACAAGTATATCTCAAAGAAACACAAAAATGTTAACAACCACGTACTACTTCATACTTCCTCAATTGAAAGAAAGGGAAAAGGAAGAAAAAAATAATAATAATACTTATATATAGTCAACTTATGAAATGATAAACATCATATAAATATTTAAAATAAAAGTAAAAAAATCATAAATAAGATTAAGCATAATAAAGAATAAAAGGAATAAGTTTATATTGTACATTGATTATTTGTTTGATATTTATATGGTAGAATATAATTATATATGTGATAATCAATATAGTGGTAAAAAGTTGGCATTTAAGTTAAAGAGAAGTATATCATTTTATCAAATAAATTTTACTTGTAAATCAACCTTATTTTACCATATCATGTTACAGGGAATCATTATTAGATTGTTTCAATGATAATGAATGAAACTTGTGTATACTTTAATAAAGGTATTTTCAAGTGACTTAGTATAAATAAAGTTCTTGTGCAACACTTGAGATGTGTTTGTCAATCTCCATAATAAATTTGTGCAAGATTGAATTATATTCTTAATAGCATTAATGCTTCAAACTTAGAGAAGAATAGGATAACAAGATAATATACAACCCAAGATACACTCTTTCTTTCCCTAAGAAGATGAGGATCTTTCCTTTCTGTACCTCATAACTTCTAACTGCATCCTATGATTTTAAAATGACCATTTTATACTGGTAAAATTAACTTCCATATTATCTGTTCTAAATATCTCTCATAAGAAGCTTTTCAGAATTTCTAAAACATAATTTTCAGAACCTGATTTTTTGAAGAGAATTTTCAGAATGATTTTTTCGGAATAAGATTTTCAGAACATATTGAAATATATTTTGGATCAAACTTTCTTAAATAAAATTTTCAAAATAATTTTTCCAAACATATATGATAACTTCTACAATGAGTTTTTTTTTTTTTTTTTTTTTTTTTTTTAAAATTTTTTTTTTTTTTTTTTTTTCTCAAAAGCTCTCTGTTCTTCCTCTCGAAAAAAGTAGTGGAGTAGGAAGTCATAGTGACGATAGTGCAACAGTGACGGCAGTGAGGACGTGATGCAGTAAAAGAGGGTAATTTATGTTTTCGGTTAGTATAGACGTGCAGTTAGTAATGGGGTGCAGGAAGTAAAAGCCCAAGATTGGTCATGACTCAGCCCACTGTAGTCTGACATTCTTCTTACACCTCCATGAGTTCTTCCTACACCTCTATATTTTATTAAATTTCGAAATTTACCTTGATGAAAAGATTGAAAAAGTCTTATGAAAAATAAACGAAAAGCCGGATACAATAGTTGGAAAATAAACCATGCAGTGAAAGAGGTGCGAGAAGACGATACAATAACGGTGCATGGAGTGAAGGGCATTGAATTCAAAATATTTTTATAGTTGATATGATTATTTTTAGAAGATAATGTGTTTATTAGTGAATTTTTGACTTTTGTCAGTGTTACTATAATATTTCAAGTTAATATTTTAAATTTTTGTTTACAAGCCAAGTCAAATTAAGTAGTTTAATTATTTTGATTATTTTTTATCAATTTAAAGCACGTTTGGAAAATTGAAATATTGAAAATATAGTCTTTTGATTATATATATTTAATTAAGATCAAGATAAAATCATTTTGTGTATTATAAACTTTTTGTAAGAGGTCAGCTAAGTAGTTTGATGGCTTAAATTACTTCTTATCAATTCAAGAATTTAAGTTCGAGACTTGTATATAAGATAAAATAAATTTAAGTACTTAGACTTGTATATATTATTAAATGATTGAATTATATTAGATATATTAATGGTATCTTAAAAAATATTATTTTTCAAATTATTCAATGATATTCTAAGATGTCTTGAATTTAAGTGCTTAAATTGAGAAAAATATATTCTTAAGTTACTTAGATGATGTGTACTAAAAAGTCAACACTACATAAATAATTTGCTTATTCTTAATTATATATATATATATATATATATATATATATATATATATATATATTACTCTTAATTAAAAAAGTTATAATTTTAAGGTTATTAAATAAAAGGTATTTTGAAATACCTCTTTATGATTTTTAGATCTTTTTTTTATTTTATTTTTTTGTCTACAAGTTTTGAACCTAAGTATTTGAATTGATCAGAAGTAATCCAAACTATCAAACTACTAAGGTGACCTGTATTAAAGAGTTTACAATATATAATTTTAACTCTAAACCTTAAAATTATAATTTTGTAGTTATTAAATAAAAGATATTTTGAAATATCTCTTTATGATTTTTTGAACTCTTTTTTTTTTTATAGACAAGTATGGTAACCTAAGTATTTGAATTGAACAAAATTAATTTAAACCATCAAACTATTAAAGTGACCAGAATTAGAGAGTTTACTATATACGAATTAATTTGATTCTACTCTTAATAGTATAAAATTAACCATTTCTAAAATCTAATTAGAAATTAAATTTATACAAAATTTTATATATTACTCTTTATAATTTAACATATTAATGAACCTTCTTAAATATAATAGGTTTATTTTATTTTATATTATTAGTTATATTAAAATGCATAAAAAATAATAAAAAATGTGTGATTATATAGTATGGAAGAATGAAATTTATAAAATGAAAGTGAAGAAATTAGAAGGTGAAGACACAAAACATGAAAAATAGAAAACATGAAGAAAGCGTCGCAAATTGAACGTTGCAAATCAAACTTAGAACAAATTGAATATGAAAATTCAACGTAAAACAATTTAAAGGCACATTACATTAGACGTAGTAGAAGAGATTGAAACCATATTTGATGCACTAGAGCAAATTTGATGCAGTAAAGCAAATTGAACTTGAATTGAAAGTGAATAGAAGATGCCTCTTATTTAAGCCTAAAATAAACAAAGTTTTCGTATGAGTTGAGTCTCGTATTTTATAAAGCTAAAAATATACGATTGGGCTTTATGCTTTGTTTCGTATTCTATTTGCAATTTTTCTTTTCATTCTTATTTTTTTATATTTTTTTATAAAAATAATTTTTTGAGACTAATTTTAGAATGATATTCTTAAAAAAATTGTAAATTTTTTATAACTAATATATAAAATGTATTGAATATATTTCAGGAATTAATTTAGAAAGATGTTTTTAGAATGACAAAATTACATTTCTTTCGTCCTTGTAATTTGGAGTAAACATTTTTCACAAATTAAAAGAAAAAAATTATTTTGATTTCTATCAATTATAATTTAAAATAAAAATTAATCCTAAATACTCTTGATGTTAACAAAAATTGTTACGTAAGTTGATAGCATTTGTCATATGTAACCTTTCAAATTATTAAATAAGGTTAACATGGTTTAGAAAATATAGAGACTAAAATGTTATTTTTTTCAAGAACAAAACTGAATTCTTTTCCTAAATTTAATGGCTAAAAATATAATTAAAGTTATAGAAATTTTTAAATGTTGAATTTGCATGATGCATCAAATACATTTGAAAATTAATTTCTTGGATATAGTACATTATAAAACTTTATTTACTAAAAGAAATTAAATTACGTCCACATCTTTTGAGCAACTTGACAAAATTCATAACCATCTAATTAGATAACCATCTAATTAGATGAACTTTTCTATCATAATATGGTTATTAAATAATAATAATAATAATATTATTATTATTAATATTACAATTATTATTATTATATTATTATTATTATTTTATTTATATTATTATTGTTTATTAAATCATATATTTTTATAAAATAATATTTATTTAAAAGAAAATTAAAATTAGTACGATATCGGAGTAATACATTATTATTGTACGAAACCACATAATGTTATATCAAGCCAACAAATTACTTTAATCCTATTTGAATAGTATTAGAAATATAACTTTTTTTACTACATTGAGATATTGAATCATTTTCATATATTTAACTAAGTCAAACATTTCATTATTAAAGTGGTATTTATTATTTATTAAAAAAATATTTCAAATCGTTATATATATATATATATATATATATATTATTACAACCATTATTATTGTTATATTATTTTTATTATTATTATTATATTTTTATTAACAAAGTAAATTTGTAAATAATTTGATGGGAAATTTATTAACGAAATATATTCGTTAATAAATTGACTGTCAATTTACTGACAGGTCTACCGACAAATTAAATTTATCGATAATTTGAGTTTTTCTTATAATAATTCTTGAAACATATTAATTTTTTAAATTTATTAAATAATTCTTGAATTTTGAAAATTTTAATTAACCTTTAAGAGTTATTGACTAGAAGGAAGTATGAATTTATAAAATTCAATGCTCCAAAAAAGACAAATTTTATATTAAGGAAATTTTAAATAAATTTTGAGCATATTTTTATGCCTTAGAAAAAAGATAGAGAGATCTCGAAATGTTTTAAACTTTAACTTTCCATAGAATTAAATATAAAAAAAATCATGAATCTAATTTTATATTACTCCAATTCAATCAATTGAATCATGCATGCAGATACACTAATATGGCACAAAAATATGTGTATACTAAGATAGGGAAAAAGAGAACAAGAATACTAAAATTTATAGTGGTTCATTCTTTCTCAAGAGTTACATTGAGTCTCTTTGCCCGCAAGCAAAGAAATTCACTAAAGAATACACAGTTCAATCAAGAACAATACAATACACTTGCTCCTTGCAAGAACTCATTGCACCCCACACAAAAACACCTTTGAACTCTATAGAGATTACAAACTTAGTGCAGAACCCTACTACAACACTACAAACATAAATCCTATACAATTTGTAGTCTACACAAACACAAATACAAGAGAAGATGAAAAACGAAATCAATATTGCACAATACAGTTTAATCACAAAAAAAAAAAAAAACAAGTGCAGCAAAACTTATCTCAGGTGAACTGAGACTAAAGTAGCACAATTTTCACCAAAGGAGAGCTTCAAGAACAATTAACTTGATTAGAAAAACTTGAATTTCAAAGGCTCACTGACTAATGACAGAATACTCTTTTTTTGCACGTAAAAGCTCTCTTAGAAAAATCACAATGTAATCGTTTTCTATCTTTGAAAGTCATGTTACACTGTTTTATAAGCAAAACAAATGTAAAGCAGTATACCGACTCAATTCAATCGATTAAAACCCATAATCAGTCGATTGATATTTAGCAAAACATATTTTTTACCAAGTTAACTATTCCAATATACTTGAGTCATTTGATAATATATATTATCAAAATATAATTTGATATTTTAAAATACCTTCTTATCTTTATAACTATCTTCTATTATCTATACAGTTGAAACCTATAATAAGAAGTTTACATTACTTAGAAATATATCATTAAATGACTGAACTACCTAGGATAAATTACTTGTGTCTTAAAAAATATGTATTTTGGATAGTTATTTTAAAATACATCTTTATGTCTCTTGAATTCACTCCATCTATAAAGATTTGGAACCTATGTTCTTAAATTAATAAGGAGTAATCTAAAACACTAAACTACTAGTTGACCTGTAATAAGAAGTTCTCACTACATAAATGATTTTCTTACTCTTATTATATATATAATTAAACAATGTATAGTTTTAAGATTACTAAATGAAAAGTATTTTGAAGTATCTATTTATGATTTTGTAAACTCTCTTCTTCTTATCGTTTACATGTGTCAAAACTAATTAATTAAATTGGTAAGAACTAATTCAAATCACCAAACTTATAAGGTAACTAATATTGAGAAAGTTATAATATATAAATAATTTTATCTCACTCTTGATATCAATCATTTATAATAGATTAGTCATTTCTAAAATATAACTACCGATGAAATTTATATCAAATTTTAAACTACTTCTCATAATCTAACATGTTAATTAACCTTCTTAATTATTTATGTTTATTTTATTTTATATTATTAATTACATTAAAATGCATAAGGAGTAGGTACTTATTTTCTCAAAGGAAAAATAGTCTAAGTTGCTGGGAAAGTGGTATGGTTTGCTATAATATAATCTTTATGTCATCATAGAAATAATATCACTTCCCAACAACATCATTTAAATTGTTATAAGATTATAAAACTCATTAAGCCTAAAGCTTGGATGTGGATTTCAACAAAGAAAAAAAAAAAGACTTTTATTTCTCTTTTGTTAAATGATCTTTCAATCCTTATACACTTTATATCTGACTTTTGTTTTTGTTAAAGTACTCTTTGTATTTATGTTATATTTAAGTTTTTTTTTTCAAATAAAAAAAAATACTACAAAAAGTTAGTTTAAATTTTCTTAACATAAAATTTGTTAAATTTAATGATACAAACACATTTTTACCACCATAAGTATCTTTTGAAAAGATAATAAATTCATTGATGGATTGGTATTGCTAGAATATTTTAAGTCAAAATTAATATTTGTTAAATTTAATATAGATGGATTGTTAGAGTTACCACTTGCCAGTATCTTTTGGGGAGATAATGAGTTTATTGGTGGATCTGTGACTTTTGTTTATCTTTTGGAAAGATAATAAGTTCATTGGTGGATCTGTGACTCTTGTTTGTATTATACAACATTCTTAATTAAAATTGTAAACATTCAGTTACAGGTCACCTAAGTAGCTTGATGATTGGGTTCACTCCTTATCAATTCAAAGCACTCAGGTTCGAAACCTGTATCAACTTGCATTAAAACAAGAAAATTGAGGTATTTCAAAATACCTCTTTTTAATGAGGTATTTCAAGATATATTATAAATAATTTGAAAAATATAATTTTTTAAAACACATATTTAATTAATCCAATGTCCTCCAGCCATTTAATAATATATTATCAAAATATAATTTGATACTTTAAAATACCTTTATATTTTCTTAACTCTCTTCTTTTTATTTATGTGGTTTGAACTTGTACGAAGTAGTTTACAATCCTTAAAATAATTTTATCTTATATATCAAATTAATAGAAATGTATTACCAAAAAATAACAAATAATTTAAAATATATTAATTAATTTAGGAAGTTTATTTAAGTGTATTTTTCTTATTCTAAATACTACCGAAATATTTTAAGATATTATTTGTAATTAAAAATGAAATAATGTCATATTATTTTATTAAAAATAAATAATAGAATTAAATAATTCATTTATTATTGTAACTAAAAATTAAATTTTTTAAAACACATATTTAATTAATCCAATGTCCTCCAGCCATTTAATAATATATTATAAAATATAATTTGATATTTTAAAATACCTTTATATTTTCTTAACTCTCTTCTTTTTATTTATATGGTTTGAACTTGTACGAAGTAGTTTACAATCCTTAAAATAATTTTATCTTATATATCAAATTAATAGAAATGTATTACCAAAAAATAACAAATAATTTAAAATATATTAATTAATTTAGGAAGTTTATTTAAGTGTATTTTTCTTATTCTAAATACTACTGAAATATTTTAAGATATTATTTGTAATTAAAAATGAAATAATGTCATATTATTTTATTAAAAATAAATAATAGAATTAAATAATTCATTTATTATTGTAACTAAAAATTAAATTTTAAAAATTACAAAATACCTTAAAATTATATTTTCTATAAATTAAATTTGATGTTATGTTGTACTTAAGTGTACTCATTTTTATTATTTTGTATTTATTAGTCACTTCAAGACAATATTCTTAACCATCTTTTTGTTAAAGCACTTTTTATATTAATGTTATATTTATGGTTTTTTGTTAAATAAAAAAACACATATCCTCATTTTTATTTTTATTTTCATTTTAATATTGTTGAAGTAATATGAATTGGATTTACTATGAGCTCTTATGTTTAATTTTATGAAGAGTCCAACTTTAAAACATTTTCACGTTCCTTTGTCTTCTTTTAAGACATAAAAAATACTGAAAAAATTATTTAAAATTCCCTTAATATAAGATTTATTAAATTTAATATGGAATTGATTATCCTTAGTACAAAATGATTGGTGTTACTACAAGATTCCAAGTCAACATTTTAAACTTTTGCTTACAAATCAATACCTTAATGATTTTGATTACTCATTTTCAATTTAAAGTACTTAGTTTGGAAACATGTTTCGAAACATGTACAGAAAAGAAAATGAGTTTAAAAAAACATAATAAAGTATTTCAAAATACTTTTTATTAAGAAATATTTGAAATCTAGTTTTTTAATTATATATATCTAATTAAGATTAAGATAAAATCATTTTATGTATTATAAAATTATTGTTACAACTCATCTAAGTAGTTTGATGGTTTGTGTAGTTCTTATTAATTTAAGTACTTAGGTTCAAAACTTGTATATGAGAGAAAATGAGTTTGAAAAAAAAAAGTAATGAATAATTTTTTTAAATACAATTTTTTATAGTAAACTCGAAAATATAATTTTTCTTAAAGCATATATTTAATTAATCCAATATGCTTTAGTAATTTGATAATATATATATATCCTTAAAATATAATTTGATATGTTAAAATATCTCTTTATCTTCTTAACTCTCTTTCTTTTGTCTAGACAGTTGAAATCTATAATAAATAATTTATAATACTTAAGATGATTTTATCTTGTATATAAAACTAATAGAAAAATATATGATTAAATGATTGAACTATATTGAATAGATTAATTGTGTCTTAAAAAATATATATTTTTCATATTACTCTATGATATTCTAAAATACCTCTTTATGTTTTTTGAACTTACTTGATCTATAGATATAACTCTCAAATTGATAAGGAGTAATGTAATTTTTCTTAAACTACTTAGATGATGTGTAATAAGAAATCTATACTACATAAATAATTTTCTTACTCTTAATTATATATATATATATATATATATATATATATATATATATATATATATATAATTAAAAAAATGTAATTTTAAGGTTATTAAATAAAAAGTATTTTGAAATACCTCTTTATGATTTATGGAACTCTCTTTTTTGTTAGTCTATAGGTTTCTAACTTTAAGTGTTTGAATTTTGAACTGATCAGTAATTCAAATCATCAAACTACTAAGGTGACTCGTATTAAAGAGTTTAGAATATATACTTTTAATTATAATTTTAATATTATTAAATAAAAGGTATTTTAAAATACATTTTTATGATTTTTTGAACTCTTTTTTTCATATTAAATTTACAATATATAATTTTAATTATAATTCAAACCTTAAAATTATAATTTTAAGATTATTAAATAAAAGGTATTTTGAAATACATCTTTATAATTTTTCCAGAACTTTCTTTGTTTTGTATACATGTTTCAAACCTAATTATTTAAATTGATCAGAAATAATTCAAACCATCAAAACCATCAAACTACTAAGATGGTCCGTAGTAAAGAATTTATAATATGTAAATTAATTTAATTATACTCTTAATAATATAAAATTAATCATTTCTAAAATGTAATTAGAAATCAAATTTATACAAAAATTTTATATTACTTTTTATAATCTATCATGTTAATAAACCTTCTTAACTGTAATAGGTTTATTTTATTTTATATTATTAGTTATATTAAAATTCATAAGACAATAATTAAAAATATTTGATTTTAGTATTCACAACCCAAATGACATTTATTCGTTATTATATATAGATTGAGTTTCATATCAATTTTATTACACAATCCGCTTAAACTATTTAAGATTAATTGGTTCATATCATTTTTCAATCAAATTTAAAATTTAAAAACAAATTGAATTTCAATGGGTTAAACTAATGGCACTTAAAAAATAAAAAATAAAAATTATAATTGTTGAAATATTTTTTTTTCTTTTATAATGCATTTTGACTTGAATATTTATATAACATGTGTTGTTTGATAAAATAATGAATTTTCAATAAATTAAATCAAAACTTAAACTGAAAAAAAATATACATGAAAGATATAAAAATATTGTTATTGACGTTCAAAATTCAGTTTGAAGTTTAGAGCTTGATTTTTCAAAACTTTTGTAGTTGAAATTCAACATTATGTTGTTTAACTATAAAAAAAATAACTTGTAGAAAAAGTATTTTTATTTAAAATAATCTAGACAGATAAATGAATTTATAATGAATCTATCTTTGAAATAAGAAGTAAAGTTATGTTGTAATTTGCAAAATGTAAATTAAAAACTTAGGGAGGAGTTCTCAACCGAAAATATTGTAAGAAATGTTTGAGTACAGAGATTAAAACAACAAAGAAAGAAAACAAATATTTAATGTTTCTAATTTTGTTTGTTTATTTCTATAAAACAAATATAAATAATAAGTTAAAATTATAAACATATTGTATAATAGATGAGATAACTTAGATTGGATTCATAGATTTATCACAAAATCCCAATACTCGACTAAATAAACAATAAACTTGATTAAATTAGGTATTACAATTCTCCATTCAAATTATTTAAGTTTAATTTGATTTGTTTATATTTATTGGTATATATACCACCAACAAACATATTAGATGCGATATAAATTAATATTAAAATTTGTATTTTTATTTATTAGAGATAAAACAAATAAATAAATCTATAAATGGAAAAATAATTTCAATGAATAAGATATATTAAAATTTGAAATTCTAATTTTGTGACGCCCTGGACCTCCAGACTCTCTCCCCCGTGCCTCTCTTTCGCTTTCTTAAAAAATCTCTCTCCTTTCTCTTTAGTTTTTCTCCCTCCATACATCATCTGTTTTAAAATTTAAATATACCTGCAGTAGCTAAGGAGTTAAGGATAATTTCTAACGGATCAGAATTTCAAACAGAGTAAGTTCATATTTGCTCTATAGATCCCTTAATCTCTGTTTTTCCTTAGGTTTTTGTCATCAATCTTAGTAGAGACAGTTGAGAAAAGTATTTCTCTCAACTTAATTAAGATTATACTAAAATTTAGTTTTGTTCTGATAACTTTTGCTAGATCCCTAGATTTTGAGATTAACATCTTTATGGGATGGAAGAATTGTTGTAGAGATCTTCATCAGGTAAGGAAGCTAGTAACTTATTTTAGTTATTTACTTTCAAATAGAACCCTAGAATAAAAGACTCAGATATATAATTATCGGTGCTCGAGTCTTTCTTGCAGGTCTGACTGGTCCTTGAGCACTGATTGAATTTGGTTATTTATTGTGATTTGGTATAATTAATTGAACTGTTTTAAGTAATGATATTAGAAAGAAATATGTGAGAACATTTTGGTTGTTGTTTGATGAAATTGATGTGTTATGTTGATGACTGATTTATAGACTCGTATGTAATCATTTTGGTTGAAATGAAACCAGTGTACTGGAGGTTGAAAGGAAACCAAGGTACCATGGTTACATATGTCTCTAT
>Ga0209489_104834_pt1 | contig 24302 bp, 17 predicted proteins | sample SiratrowhiteBW_FD_187527 | JGI IMG/M metagenome (GOLD analysis project Ga0209489, IMG submission 187527) | Root nodule microbial communities of legume samples collected from California, USA - Siratro white BW (SPAdes) (version 2) | ecosystem: Host-associated > Plants > Roots > Nodule | place...
GTTTTATTTTTTTTTTCTATTTTAACTATTTTTATTTTTTATTTTTTTTTTTTTTTTTTTTTTTTTTATTTTTTTTTTTTTTTTTGTTTTTTTTTTTTTTTTTTTTTAAAAAAAAAGGTGCTTTTAAAATAAGCAGATTTATGTTTTTTGTGTTTCTCTGATATGCTTATTTTAAAACTCCAGTTTTCTACTTTGCTTAATATGCAAATCTTATACTGCTTCTTAAATAAGTTAGTTTTCAAAACATTTATTTTGAGTTTAAATAAACTAACCCTCATATAAAACGATTTCAAGAAACAGCTACATCTGACAATTACGCAGTTCAGAAAGACCCACTGCCTCCTTTCCCATCCACGTTAATTTACTATATTATCATTACTCAATTATACTAAATTAGAGATATATTCTAGTTTCTATAACAACAATCGTGTACTTAAGTACTTAAGATATGTATGCTAATATTGTTTACACGTCCAACCAAATTTTAGCTCGATTTCAAAACGTCGAATCTCCTTCTTTATTAGTAAAAGACCAATGCAGCTTTCAAAATATTGATACAAACTGGCACAACTAACCGTATGAAGGCAGCATAGTTAGCATAGACACTTCGACGCATCTCCTCAGCAGATGCCTTCTTCAAGTCCACCAAATATGTGCACAATTGCTTAATTTCCTGAAGGACAAAGTAGCATTACTTAGAACATGTTTGGAACATCTGAAATCTTAGATTTCAGCTGTTTTTTTTTTTTTTTTTTTAAAAAAAAAAGGTTGTTTTTAAAATAAGCTGTGTTTGGGAAAATAACTTAAATTTGTAAAGAAAAAATCTGGAGAAATAAGTTGTTCTTTTAATTTGAAAATTTGAAACTTATGATTATTTTTCAACAGTTCCATTTTTCCACCATCATACACTCTTTTTTATATGTCAAAACTGTTTTTCTGCATCCAAACGAACTTAATTATCTTACAATCACTTTTCAACAAACTTATCCAAAAAAAGAACATTCTGATTATAATCAATAATACATATAATTGATTATTAAAATACTATAATTTTTGTAGTTGACCCTTAATGTGAAGGTGAAGAAATTTTTTCTCTACCTGGTGCGAACTAGATGTATCCAATAACAGGTTTCAGCACTAGATATGACTAAAGCCCTGTTTGGATAATTTTTTACTAAAGTCTTTATAGGAGAAGAAAATAAGAAAAAAAAAAAAAAGCAAATAAGTTTCTCCAGCAGCTAATATTAGCTTATGCAAAAGCTAATTTATACCAAAATCTTCTTTTTAACCTGCATAAGTTGATTTTAGCTTAAGGAGAAACCTTTCTCATTTTTCTTCTTATTTTCTTCTCCTTCTAGTACTTATGGAGTGCTTTGTCCAACTAGACTCTAATTGGAAAAAAAAAAATTATGCCTAAGTGGTTATGGCAACATGTTGAAAGCTATTTCACAACTACATGAGTCTTAAATAGATGATGAAGGAGACATATATCTAATAGCCATATACATCATAGAGAAGATAGGAAAGAAACTACAAGTGTTCCTTTTTCAGCCAAGAAAAGGAGTCAAATTACGAATAAAAGTTATCTCAAACTGTAAATTTTATGAATAACAGGATCGACAAAGGATATCACATCACAAGTTGCCAAGGTGTGCCCCATGATACTCCAACCTAAAATAAAGCTTATCCTCTCTTGACTTCCTAGCTTTTAGGAGTGGACTTTATTCTGAACTAAAAACCAACTTAGATTCTATTGTCCAGAGAAAACTAAAAGAATGAAGCATGCAACGATGAACTTCGTATGTCTAAGTCTAACCAGTCGAATTATCTTCATAGACCTCAACACAAGCGTCATTTAGGTATATATAATTAGGCTTCTATTACTGAGATATCAACAAATACACAGTTACCGTAGCATGCCATTCAAGCAAAAGAAACAGAAATCATTCACCAAATTTTCATTGTATATTACTTTCGTTTGTTTTCGCTGCGGCAGAAAAATGCCTCTCCCCGTGAGGAGAAATTCAGCAAGGAACCGATGTGCCTCACCTCACCTCAGAACACGCATCTAAAAACTTGCGATTAGAGATTTATTATTTAAACTGAGTTTTGAAAAAGCGAGGTAGGAACGAACGCAATTGAAAAAGGCTTGGAACGGATCACCGAATATGCAACTAATATGACACGGTAAAGAGGAAAACGAAACGAACCTTATCGTTGAGGGAGCAACTGGACTGCACATAGGACTCTGCGTCGAATTTTTCAGCCTTGAAGGGATTGAGACCTTCTTCAAGCTTAGGTCCATTTTCCTTCGCACTCGCCACTGTACTTCTCGACCGAGATGTCTTCCCCGTCGCCATATCCACAGATTCCGACTGAGACGAGATCACCAACCACCGAAGTTTAGGGTTCAAATTCAAACACAGGAATCGAAAACGTAGATCGATCTACGCACGAATCAGAGAGGAACCTCACTCAGCAGCAGCTCAGAGCAGAGAAAGAAAAGGAGAAGACTCTGTTTCCGTTTCCTTTCAGTTTCAATTTTAATTTCAATTTCAATTTCTCTGATCCCTAACAACGCGGTGATGGTAAGAGTTAAGCCTTGCGCCAGAGAGAGAGAAGAGAGGAGAAGATTGCCAGCACACCACGCCTTATTTTTCTTTTCTTCTTTTAAAATAAAAAATAAATAAAATATTTTGCCTTTCGCTCTAACTTCTTCAACTAATAATAACTTGCTTCTCCAAACACACTTTCCTTTTTGTTTGTTTACCTGTAAATGATTTACCCTTTGCACCTAAAAGTTATGTTAAAAAAAAATTAAATTGATGCATAATGACATTTTATTATAATTTATTTAAATTTTATCTATCGATACCACTTAAATTAAGAATGTGACTTACATTATTATTAGGCAGAGTTTGATGTATATGACTGCGTGAGATGGACTGCATTTTATGAGTTTTATTTGTATTTCATACATTTTAAAAAAATAAAAACAACAAAATGTGAAGATAAAAAAAATGAAATAATTCATTTTCGTTAGTCAACTAGTTAAATGCTATATAAAGAGTCCCAATTGATAATGCAATTATAGTTGCTCTGATTCCAGTTTAAACATGTACACACAAACTACTCCTTCATGTTTTAAAGTACATCATTATTAAGACCTTAGATCAAAGGGCAACATAAGGTTCATATATTAGGATGTAGCATCATTAACAAGTTATTAGTTTTTTTTTTTTCTAAAGGAGACTTTTAATGGCTTTGGGATGGTTTTTTTTATCAGAACTATTTTTAAATGATATAATACAATCCATTACATTTTTCTTTATAATTTAAACATTTTTTTGGGTATTAAATTGGGGTGGAATTATTATGTACTATAGGGAGTATAAGGAACGAGTGAAACCTCAGGTTAACTTTAACATAACTTATAATTTTGTTTTGTATTTATCTCTTTTTTTTCTAATATATATGGAATAGGCCTCACTTTGTTAAAAATAAAAAAAATAAAATAAAATAGAATAGAAGGATAAGAAGCACATGCACGAGACTACCTGAAAACCATGGTAAACAGCATATCTGAATAATCAATATTAGCCACTTCATCATTGGAGAGAATGTAGGTGGCTATTTGAACAACTCTTTAATTTATACATATTTTCTTACCCTCTACAGTTCACAAGATTTGGAAAACAAAAAAGAAAATATTAGCTGCTTTTTATTATTTAATAACTTTTTTGTCATCCTCTGATCTTTGAAGTAAAATTAGATTTAATTTAGTAAGTAAAATTCTCTATATTTTATAATAAATATTTAAATCATTGTGTGTGCTGCAATGAAACTATTACTAATTGAAAAGTTAATAAATAAAAATTACATGCTGTTCAAAAAAATAAAAAATAAAAATTACATGAAAAACTTGCAGAGTACCTTGTCAACTATGGTTGATGTACATTAATATAAAAAATTTGAAGAAAATCACTTTGAATTGCTTTTTTCCCATTTTGAGAACAAGTTTAGATTTGAATTCTTCTTCTCCCTTTTGTCCCTTACCTTCAAGTGCTGGTTTTGAAGGAAGAGGTTAAAAAAAGGACATCAGCACTTACATCAAAGCAAGTGCAGCCATTCCCTGGTCTGCTGCAAATTTTGCTATTAGATTTATTGATGTCACTTTCTTTCCGTTCGCAAAAATTTCTTTCTTTCATTCAGTACTCATTAGTTCCATTTGGCCATTGCTAATCCCAAATCATCAGCCAGATGCAGCTGTCATCAACCATTAAAAAGACATTCTAACCACCACAATGACTACTTGCAACAACGGTTGACAGGTGTATTGCGTACTTTTATATGGTATGACATATCTCACTTTCCTTTACAAACATCATTGAAATTTCAAATCCTAATGAGGAACACAGTGTAATAAAATGACCATGGAACATTCTGCGTTGATGAATATTTAAATACCAAAGGTCATGGCCTTCTTGAATTTGCAAGTGATAATGAATTAACACATTTCAATTCATTCTAGAATGCTTTCACAAACTTATGACCCAACTTAACATAGTTGAGCAGTTTTCTCATTTCAGCACCTGGAAGCAGATTTAAGTTACAAAGCCACTTGTCATTTTAGTTCAAAATCATTTGTTCAGGCTTTATTACAAGAATAACCATCTGAATCAAAATCCAGTGATATATTCCATTTCATGGAAAGAGGAAACCAAAGAAATTAAACATAAAAAAACACAAAAGGTTCAAAATGACAATTAACTTCCAGATCTCAATAATTTGTGAATTTATAGCCTCCAACATTCCGAATCACTGGTCTGCGACGTCTGAACGAATAGCTGAAAAAGAAAATTGAGTACTTTGATCAGAATACACGAACATGATGTTAGCTTAAAAACATTTGGCGATGAGTAACACAAAAATGCCATCAACTAAAGATAGTGCACCCCTTCTAAAAGTATGTTTAGAATTTCACTAAAGGACATAAAGAGTATACTTGCTCAAAAGTTTGTTCAGCACTTAAAAGTATGTTTAGAATGCTTACCCATACATCACAATATTCTATTCAATATCCATCTTCTCTTTCCAAGAGAACCCATTAGTAGTGAAACAATTGTCTATTAATCCTCATCACTAAATTTGTGTTTGCAGCAAGGTGAAGTTTTGGTTCGCGAACATATTTTCCATTTTCATTTATTTTTTATATTCTGAAAATTGTTTTCAGTTTAAGATTTGTAAAATGTGTATGATTTCATCCCTTATTTTCATTTCAAATTTCCTGTTTTGCTTCTTAAAATCTGTTACAATGGCTCGTCAATAACAGTGATACAAACAAAACAGAAAGCAAAAACAACTTATTTATTCTAAATTTTAGATTTCAAGAACATTTTCTGAAATTATTTTCTAATGATCAACCAAAGATACTTCAGCTTCATTTTCTGTTTTGTTCGAAAATGAAAACAGAAAACACTCAAAGTAAATCTAATGTGATAAGCATTCTCCATTAATCCTTAACAAGTGCAACTTAGCCAAACAAATCTTGATTCCACAAAACAGGAACTATCATGACACGAGTAATGTACTTACATATAAACACATTCACACATAATATTGAGAATAAAACAAATCAGGAGACAAAGGCTAGCGAACCATATCGATAGCGTTTATCATCAATTAAAAAACACAAAGAAAAAAAAAACAGAGAAAATGGATCATGCCAAAGAGAAGGATCCAGTGACAGCTAATTCATACAAAAGGGGAATTGATCCTCCCACAACATGGTTACGAGGAAGATAAATGAAGCTAAAAATCAAAATCTGCGATGCCAAAATTAGGGTTATTGATTTGGGCGAACGAGGGAATCCATTCCTATACGCCACACACAGATTAAACGTCTAACAATGATTATAATATTTTCATCTGAAAATAAAATAAAATAAAATCTATTGGTAAATTAAGCGAAATTGATGATGAAAATTGAAAAGAGAAGAGGAGCGTACTGGGTTTTTCAGGCTTGCCATCGACCCATTTGGAGAGAGCGAAATGGACCTTCTCACGAGAGAGGGCTTCGGCCTTGTAGGGTTCCTTGAGGCAATTTCTGACCATACTGGCGCATATGTTAGAGTATGTGATGTAGGTCATACCCGCTGCTCTCCAAAACGGCACCGCTCCGCTTGACGCCATTTTCACACTTTCTTCTTTCTCTCTCTCTTTCCCAACACTAACTCTTTCTCTCCAAAACGGTACCCTTTCTTCCTTACCAATTGCACGAATCAGACACACTGTTCTATATGGACTATCTCTAAGCCCACTCAATCTCTAAGTCCACTCAAGCCCGGCCCGGCCCATGTCTTCATTTTCCTTCTCGGCTCACTTTTATTTTTCATTTTTACTTTTCTGCATTTTCTCCGTTTTATTTTAGGTTAAAATATAATTATGTTCCGTTATTTTTTTAATCCCTAATTTTGGTTGTCCTTCTTGAAACTAAACAAATTTATGTATTGATCTATCTGAATATGTAAAGGAGACTTCTACTAGTCATCGGATTGAATTTTCAACATCATCGATCTTGAAAACTTCAACATTTACCAAATTTAAATTCATAATAACCACATTGATTTATAGTTTTTTTATCACAACAATTAAAACTTTATTAACAAGTTATCTTTTAGTATTTCACTCTATAAATTTTGATATTGGATGATAGATGTAACACTCTTAATATTTTATAAAGATATTTGTTTAAAAATTTCACATAATAATGTGATATGAAATAATAAATAACATATATCAAATACATTAGATTAGGTGTTCAAAATAAGGGACTTTTATATCATTTATTTTGAATATTTATTTGATTTTATTAAATTTTTCAATTGATTTTTTTTTATAATTACTTTCTTCATTATCTTATTTCTACTGTAATTTTGTAATCTTAAAGTAATGACCTAACTTTTTTATAATTAAATCATATTTTATGGTGCAATTGTTTGACAAGGAAATTACTTCACATAAAAAATTTAATTTTTATACCTTGAAGATTTTCAAGAAGCTTGAAACCAGCACGGTAAGGTTTTTATTACTTATGAACCATTTCATCTGTCTCAATCAAATTATATCCTTAAAGAGATAGGTAGATAAGTGTAGAATTTGATATTTAGAACAATATGTAGATTTTAATTGAGTATTTTGAAAGTATTTATGGAAACTTAATCTTGTAAACAAGCTACATCAAGATATCAAGATAAGTGGAGTTAAAGTTTTATATATATATATTTCAATGTGTTGAATGTTTGGATGTGTCTAGTTTATAAGTGTATTATTATGTGTATATATATAAGCTTAAAATAGACATATCTTTATTTATTCTTTTGAAAACAATGTGAAGTATTTACATGATTGATGAATTTTTTGGAGATGTACAGTAATATGTTTGATATATTAAATTAGTTGGTATATTTTATAGGTGACTGAAGCTATAAGTGTTTAACTTAAGATAAAGAGATGCTTAGGTAACTTTTTTTTAAGGATTTTGCTCATGTGATGGTTGTTTAAGTAAAATTAAGGACAATATGCATTGGTTATAAAATCTTTTAAATGATATAGTAGTTGAAATGCCATTACTAAAATTTGTTAGAAAAAATTTAGTATATATATATATATATATATATTGTTTGAATATTGTGAAGATGTTCACAATCAAAGTTGTTATAATTATATATAACATGCGAATAAATAATGTCATAAATTACAAAAAAAAAATATTATGTATTTTTTATTAATTTCATTCACTAATGTTTAAAATAAAAATACAAAAATTAAAAATTAAAGAAAACTACAAATAATTAAAGATTAATTAAAGATGTTCAAACTTATGTACAATTAAAAATTAAGAAACTAATAATTATATTTTAGCAAAAGAAAAATAAAAAATTGTGAATTTATAAAATACAAAACGAAATTAGAATTTAACCATTTATTTAATTGAAAAAAAGTACAGACAAAATTTTATCTGTTTGCGATTGCACCTTCCGACTTCAACACATGTTAGGTCCGATTCTCAAGACGCATACTACGTTGACACGGTCTTAATTATTGTCTGAAGCTCACAGTATCTTTCGTTATTCATAATTAATTTTAAAATAAAACTTAAGTTCAATATTTCAAATATCCTGATCGTTTCTTTGTATTTTCTTTTTAGTTTTAGGCTTTGATTCTGTGTGGGACATAACACTTTCTTATTAAATACAAAAATCAGACTTTAATTCATAATACCCCAAATATTTTCTTTTTGCATAGTTCACCATATCCCAAGACTGTCTTGGGCTGATATAGAGGAACACATAAGATATCATAATTATTTTATATACATAGCAAATAAATATTTAAATGCAAAATAAATTATTGGAAGTGATTTGAAGTGTGCTTTTAATCTTACTATAAAAATGATTCTTTTATATGTTTTAAACAGAGTAAATTACTTAAAAAGATATTTTCTCCTAATATATTAAAATAGAAAAAATATTTCACGGTTAGCTATAAATATAATCAACACTCAAAATTAATATTTCACATATAATTTAAATATTTGCTTATTAAATTCGATGAGCAATTACAAGTTATAGAAATTAAAACATTAACATTGTGTTCTCTAAAATACTTTTAATATATTTTATTATGCAATGAAATTTAGATAAATCATAAATTTTATTACAGTTTATTTATCTAAAAAGTCATGCATAAAATAAACGAGATAATAAAAGTAAGTAAAAAGATATAATAAATAATAAGAACTTTCTATATATTAACAATTTAATTATGCTCCAATCTGGATAAGGCATATAATATGAATTTCATGTTAATGCTTTTCCAGAATTTAATGAAGTTGCAAATATTAAGTACGAATTATATATTATTCTTAAACTGTTGATGTTTGTTACGAACAGTTTAGTTACACTATGATGTTGGACTTAACATTATGATATTGTAATTGATAATTAGTTTCCATAAATGAGAAGAGCTTGGTTAAGCACCTTGAAGTAGATATTGATTGATAAGGAAGAACATGGGTTGTTGTGTTCTTAGTTGAAGTGATGAACTACAAAGTGGTCACTGTTATTGACCAATAGAGAAATTCATGACTTGCCTCTGACCCATGGTAGAGTTAGTCAAGTTTTTTGTTTGTTTATATGGTTTTATAGTTGCAGTAACTAGTTGATTAAAGTAATCATACCCACATGGATTACGTTCATCTTCAACATTGGAAGTGTTAGACTAAACCCTCTTGGTAATTTCAAACTCCAATAAAGAAACCAACACAAAGACAAACACTTTTGCTTCTCTACAACTTTTTTCCCCTCCCTTGCTCATGCATTCAGACCAAACAACTCAACTCAAAGGATTCTAGAATCGTGGATCTGACACAACAACACTCATATGAGTTTCTAAAACTTGAAAAACACAATGGATTTTTGTAAGTGGTAACACTTCACTCTTGTGAGTTGTGAAAGTTTGTGTGAGTGTTACTGTTTGTGGAAAGTTGGTTCTTGTTGTTTGTGGTGTTCAGCAAGCAAATGGGTCCAAGTGGAACCATAGATTTTTCAAAGTGGTGGGTTAAGGAAAGTTGGAGTTCAAGTTCGAGGAAGGGGAACCCGGTGGTGGTGACCATGGAGAACCCCAATTACTCGGTGGTTGAAATAGATGCACCGGACTCAGCATTTCAGCCGCTTGACAAAGAGAGAGGTAAGAATGCAAAGCAGTTCACATGGCTTCTCCTTCTGAAGGCGCATAGAGTTGTCGGTGGCCTTGCGTGGCTTGCAAATTCTCTTTGTTCATTGCTCCATGCTGTGAAGAAAAGGTTGTTCTTGGGGCACGTGGAGACTGAGATGTCTGCAAAGGCCAAGTTTTTGTTTCGAGTGATTCTCACTTTCCTGGTCATGGCTTTGGCATTTTTGTCCTTTGAACTTGTTGCTCACTTCAAAGGGTGGCACTACTTTCACAACCATAACTTGCACCTTCCACAAACTTCTGAGATCACAGGATGGTTTCACACTGCCTATGTTAGGTGGTTGGAGTTTCGAGCAGACTATGTTGCTCCCCCAATTCAATCTCTCTCAAGGTTCTGCATTGTTCTCTTCTTAATTCAGTCCGTGGACCGAATACTTCTCTGCCTTGGTTGTTTCTGGATCAAATTCAGGAAGATTAAGCCTGCCATTGATGGGGACCCCCTCAATTCACATGATTTGGAAGGATCCAACCAGGGATACCCTATGGTACTCGTTCAAATTCCCATGTGCAATGAGAAAGAGGTGACACCCTTCTCTCAACCCTACCTAAGTAGAGCTTGTTGCTTTTTGTTTAAAACAAAACAAAAAAAAGTTGTCGGTGCCAAAACAAATCAATCATGAAGTGGTTCCTTTGAACGTACTATTATTGTGATGATGATGAGGATGATTCGTCCCGCCTTAATTTTTCTTTTGTTCTCATCATGAAGTTTGCTGTGTTGAATTATAATAATCATGTTGATGATGATGACGATATTGTCCCGTTTTGATTGGTGTGTTGATTTTGGATTGCAACTCTTGCTGATAATGATGTTGATGAGTTTGGCATTAAGTGCATGTAGGTATATGAACAATCGATTTCAGCAGTGAGCCAACTTGATTGGCCAAAAGATCGGTTGCTTGTTCAAGTTCTGGATGACTCTGATGATGAGAGCATACAGTGGTTAATCAAGGGAGAAGTCTCAAAGTGGAGCCAAAGAGGTGTGAATATAATCTACCGTCATAGGAAGTTCAGAACTGGTTACAAAGCGGGTAATCTCAAGTCTGCAATGAGCTGTGATTACGTTAAGGATTACGAGTTCGTCGCTATTTTTGATGCTGATTTCCAACCAAATCCAGATTTCCTCAAGCAAACTGTTCCACATTTTAAGGTGGCTAAAAATTTTCCTTTCTTGTTTTTCCAAATAATCTATCTATGCTTTAGTTTCCCATTTTGATTCTTGAGTGTGTGTGCTCTGCAGGACAATCCTGAGGTGGCATTGGTGCAGGCTAGGTGGGCCTTTGTAAACAAGGATGAGAACTTACTCACACGGCTCCAAAATGTTAATCTGTGCTTCCACTTTGAGGTTGAACAACAGGTTAATGGGGTCTTCCTTAATTTCTTTGGTTTTAATGGAACTGCTGGTGTTTGGAGAATAAAAGCACTTGAAGAATCTGGTGGCTGGCTTGAGCGGACCACTGTAGAAGACATGGATATAGCAGTCCGAGCCCATCTGAATGGTTGGAAGTTTATCTTTCTCAATGATGTTAAGGTAACCGTTTTGTTTGAGTAGAAGACATGTTATGTTTTGTTTTATTTTGTGGTCTTTTGGGTTTTAATCAAAGCTAGTGAACTCAGTTTGTATCAATTTCTATTTGCCTAAAACTGACAAAAAGACTTTTAGTAATTATTGATTTTGAAATGTAATATGAACTTGAATTGGATGAAATAGTTATTCAAAGACATGTTATGTTAAACTAAAATTTGGGGTCAAATACCAGTGAAAAACTGTTTATGTGAACAATTCAGTTGCAGTTAATCTAAAGAAACTTCTTTCAGGTGCTTTGTGAGCTTCCTGAATCATATGAAGCTTATAGGAAACAACAACATCGATGGCATTCTGGTCCTATGCAACTCTTTCGTTTGTGCCTTCCTGCGATTGTAACCTCAAAGGTGATGATTCATTTTCTTTTATTGTCTATGCACTGTTTTGTAGTAACATGCAATCTAAACTTGTTCTGATTTCATGATATTGCAGATTGCGTTCTGGAAGAAAACCAACCTAATTTTTCTGTTCTTTCTGCTTAGAAAGCTAATCCTCCCATTCTATTCTTTCACATTGTTCTGCATTATTCTTCCTTTGACAATGTTTGTCCCAGAAGCCGAGCTTCCTATCTGGGTTATTTGTTACATTCCTGTATTCTTATCCTTCTTGAACATTCTTCCTGCCCCAAAATCCTTTCCCTTCATTGTTCCTTACCTCCTCTTTGAGAACACAATGTCAGTAACCAAATTCAATGCCATGGTATCTGGTTTGTTCCAGTTGGGAAGTTCATATGAATGGATTGTTACAAAAAAAGCCGGTCGGTCATCAGAGCCTGACCTATTAGCTGCTGAAGAAAGGGATTCAAAGGCCATGAGTCTCCAACTTCACAGAGGGACTTCTGATAGTGGACTTTCTGAGCTTAACAAAATAAAGGAAAGCCAAGAAACAGTTCCTACACCCCCTGTGAAGAAAATGAACAAGATATATAAGAAAGAGCTTGCCCTTGCATTCTTACTGCTCACTGCTGCAGTTAGGAGCTTGTTATCAGCACAAGGCATGCACTTCTACTATTTACTATTTCAAGGTGTTTCATTCCTCCTTGTAGGTCTGGACTTAATTGGCGAACAGATGAACTAGGGATCAGAAAGGATGTGTAAAATAGAAAATTGATTGTTTCAAGGTTCAATAATTAAAGAAGCCAACCAATGTGGATTTCCAAGAGAAGTTGGTTTTCGCAGTTATATTCATGGTGCCTGAATAAGGCTCAGGTAACATGCTGAAAGCCACCGTGGGTAATATCATAAATAAGTGTTATTCTTGAAGGCATTTCTAGATTTTTTTTTTTTTTTTTTTTTTTTTTTTTTTTTCCTGGCTTTACTTGTCCACCTATTGTTGTCTATCACAATACATTCATTTTTCTTTCCCTTTTCAGTTTTCTGTGACGTTGAGCTGATTCATTTCATGTCAGGATAACCCTGTTGCTTACATCACTTTTGGTTCATATGTATGTATGTATGTATCTGTTGAATGACACTGATATGTTACAACTCCCAACAAATACCTGCTCACTTCAATGCCAAGGTTTATATGTTTCTGGATCCAAATTTGACTACTTGACATTAGTGTGTATTTGGTTTGGTGCTACAAAACCATGCTGAAATCACCACAAAAGTAAATATTTTATGCTTCAAAAAACATCACGAGGAGGTCAAAACTTACCTTGTTACCACATATGCACTTTGTTTATAGCGTAAGCTTGCATTTTCATGCTATAAATGTAGTCTTATTATGGTATAATATGGTATCTATATCATGATAATTTTTGTGAGTTAAATGCTGAAAGTAGTTTAGAATGGTAAAAGTAAAGAAAATTGTGTCGGCAGGAATGTTTTCATTAATAAGAATTTTGGGTCTTGGATTTGGCCGAGGGATGAGAATCGTGTGAGTGTCCCACTTGGACCCATTTGTTTTGATTCAAGCTTTAACCATAACCAAAAAGATATTTGAGGGCATACTTAACTCCCAAATTCGACCCTTGTCAATCTACAATTCAATAATTGTAGGGAACATGTGCACGTACCTCTCAGGAAGGATGGTGGCCCCTGCTGTCTCAACAAAGCATTTTTTTTGTGCTTTTGAAATACTTAATTCCTGAATCCATCATAACAAACATGCTCTTTCTTCAGCACTTTACTAAGAGATTGTAGCCAAGATTCTAAGCGAATTTAAAAGGGCAACTCTTTCCTCTCAATAAAATTTTAAATAGTCCTACGGGTTTACATGATCTGGCCACTTTACCAACTAACACTGAATATACCTTTACTTTCATCTCTGACAAAAAGTACATTTCACATTTGTTTCGATGTCATTCAATTCAATCTTTGATCTTACTGCCATTCTTTTTGGACGCTAAAGAAAATAATGACCCTCTCTCCCTATCTTCTTCTATATCACAAGAAAAAAAAAAAACATCGAAAGGTTTTGGTTACACCTTACATTTTTCAAGTAAAAAAGAATCCTTTTCTTGGTCTCAGTTTAAGGTTCTTTAAGATTTGCAATTTAATTTTGGTCTAACATTAAGCTGAAGTGAGTTTCCACCTGCCAGATAAATCTTTTTTTTATGAAAGATGTGTGGATCTCTCCGAAGGCAAATGTTTCTTTCATTCCATATGGGTCGTAGGAAAGAAGTGCAAGATGTTTATTGACAGGACATTCATCAAGAAGCTTGTTACCCTCTTTTTGTTCTGTGCTGTTGGCTGTGTTCATCTATCCGGAATCACAATCAACGCAAAAAGCATACAGTGATAGATAAGGGAGGATCAGTGCTCGTGTGTTTCCTTCAACCTAATTGTAGTAAAGTGCAAACCTCAATTTTCTGCTATTCAGAGGAACAAAGAAGATAGCATACTAAGAAGAATGAACATAAAATCAGTAACCTTCATTACCAAACAACTTTTTATTTGTATTATTTTTAATGTTCAAGACAAATACAACCATGATAAATCATCCATCAATATTTATTCATTATACTAAAAGAAAGAGTAAAAGTCACAAGTTTTTTTTTGTTAATGCAGTGCTTAATATTGGACCTACAATACTTTACCGGCATATAATAAAACCAGAGTAAGGTTGATAGAGAATTGGTTATTGAAAACGCTTCAATCTAGTATAAATATGTTATAAGAAACTTGTCTTTTTGTGATTGAGGATTCAGTGGAACAGTCGGCGGTAGTGCCATACCAAACGATCCTTGGACGTTACTGCTAATGCTTCCATAATCGTGCAATCTTTGGACCCTTCTTTAAAGGTGACACCACCCTTGGCCCGTATTGCCAAAAGCAGTGTCCCTCTCCCTCTAACTCCAAGTGTCCCATGCACTCACTATCCACCGACAATTCGGATCTTGAAAAATAGGACCAGGAAAAAGGACATTTCACCATTTAGGCATTTAAATTTTACACCATATATTTGTGTTACTTCGTGTGAATCACGTTCGCTCGAGGTTTCATGGTATAATTTGTAAAGCAGTAAAAAGTTATCTGTCACCTGAGTTTTTAATTCATATGTTAGCTCATTTCAACTCAAAGTAGACATAAAAAATTGTATTGTACCCTGAAATTAAAACTTCATTGTTGCAGAAGGGGAAATGCAATTTTCTTCTACTCGACATCACATGTGAGGATGTACTATGCTTGGATGTTACAGAAAGAAAACAGTATTTCAACCTAAATATTTAATGTATATGAAGTTCAAGCTATCTTGAGTTTTAATGAGGATATTAAACATTGCTCGCTGAGAATGTGGCAGTAACATCTCATTTCACCTTATCTCACAACCAAACATGTGACATGGCATCCAACGTACTATTCCCTTAACTAGTTCTGCAATGAGCTCGTGTGTACAGGAACTGCAAACGTGCACACGAGTCATATTTTCGTCATATATGCCTCAGAAACTTGTCTGTTTCCACATCATTGATATGTGCACAAGTGTTAACCAAAGAGTCGTTTTAACTCTGTCTAAGGGAGGACTAACCACTTTCTTCATTGGTCTTCTCGTAATGATTGTAATCCTTCACCATCAAAATCTCCCCGCATAACTTTCGTGGGACTTGCTCCAGTTTAGTTCCCTCTTGCCATGCTTGCCCTACTGAGACCCCAGGTCCTAGAGAGCGAACATACACAACAAATTGGTCGTTGAAAGGATAAGGATGCTTAGCTGCAAAAACAAAAGCCAATAATATTGAGGCATATCGGGACTTTGAAGAATGACACGATCACCCAGCTTGCTTCTAGTGTATGACAGGGTAAACCAATGAAGAGCTACAGTATGACTAAAATATAATGCAACAAGAATACACCATGCAGACATCTATCACAGAATGTTGAAGTTAAATATTTAACATCTAGAAGTCAATATAAAATACTTTAAACAATATAACATTTGTACTTACAGTTGTAAATACTGAGATTCTCTTTACAAAGGAAATAAGTTGCTACCTGGTCTTGGAAAGCCTAATGGGAGCTCTTCGATATCATATAGTCCATCCCCAAATTCATATGCTAAATCGCATGGCTGTTCAGTTGACATCACTTCCTTATGTTGTCTCACCGCAAAATACAAAGGGGAGAAGGAGTCAGCAAATGCAGCTAAAAGTGACCCATCTGGGAAGTTGTGAAATTAAAAAAATATGTAAGTAAAGTTAATATTAAGGACAACCAAGATCTAAGCTTAAAACAGTGAATCAAAAACCATAGAAGAAAAAAACCAAGCCAAGCACCAGAAATGAATTCGTCAAAGGTACTTGATTAAATCACAATATATCAACGTCTTGAAGAAAAACAGCAAGATTATACAACCAATTGCATATCTCTATATAGATTATTGAAGCACTAGGACTCAAACCATGATTTAACAAATTACAGAGTGACCACTAAACAGATAAAGATGTAAACTAATCATGACAATGGACAATGTACATTATTTGTTGTTCTACTGTTGGACAATCATATATATACTTATTTTCACGGTTTGACCCCTTGGTGAAAAGAGAAAGAGTACAAATTCAATATTATGGATCAATTTAAAGTATTGTGTATGAGAAGAATAACTTTCTTCTATTACTAACCTTTTGCATGCGAAATGTGAGTGACTAAGTGTACTGTGTATCTAGAAACTAACCATTCTTTCAACATTTTGAGCCAATATGAACAATCAATGAACTATTTAAACATAATATTTGAATTTGGATGTGATAAAAAATCAGCGAGTTACAGGCTCAGCTGATGTATATTTTATATATATGAAAAACGGAAGAGTACATTACAAGGAAAAAATTATATCCTATAACACTGGCTAGGTATATACACCAAAAAAGCAGCTTTATGAAAGTTGTACAATACAATAACAATCATAATTTTAACACTTCCCTCAAGCTAGAGGGTATAAATTATATGCACCAAGCTTGGAACATATAAATTGAACTTTAGGCCCTTTTAAGAGAATGTCTGCAAGTTGGTTGTTAAAGCTGATAAATCTAGTATGGAGTTCCTTCGACTGTAGCTTCTCCTTGATAAAATGAAATGAGATATTCTTCATCAGATTTGGAGACATTCATGAATATCTCAAATTACAATTTAGCAGCCAAGCACAATCTTCTACCTAGTCTGGCATACCAACAACTTGCATTTCTCAAACCATGGAAAGTCAAAGTTCATGGATTCTTGATGTGCTTCTGGTCACATTTATGGTAATACTTCTATGCTCTCCTCTCTTTCTTCTTCCAAATTTCCTCATTTATTACATAAGCCAATGAGTTTAGTGATTATAGACTTATGTTGTCAATATTTTTTTTTTTTTTTTTCTTCTAACAAGAATAAGAAAATGCCCGTCTTCCAATATTGCAGAAATTTGGATTATGTGGTAGTATTCAGGTAAAGCATATAAGTATACAGTTGAAGTTTTCTTTCACCCACATGTTATGTAATTGGACTTCAAAGTGCATTCACAATTAGACTAACAACCCTGAAGTGCATATTTCATAAAGTGCCACAACATTTAGGATTGATGGGCATATTTAACTAAAATTAGTAATTGAGTAAAGGTATCCATGCCATTCTATGCCAAAAACAAAGAAACTTACTTATGAATCGCCCGTAGGCCTCTCCGTCCTTGCAAGTAAATACGGCCTTAAAAAGAATCACAAGAGTCAATTCTTCAAATGTAAATTAGTGTGCAAGAGCAAAAAAGCAAAAAGGAGATTACGAATTTACCTTTCTAAAGGAATTTATCCAGGAAATTGGCATTGGTCCTATGTAACAAAGTTGAACATTGATGAAATTAGTGTTCAAAGTTTAACCTGCTAAAAGTGAAAAACTAATACACACCAAACCATGACAAATACTTTCAACACAAAAGACACGTTGAGGGCAGCAGAAGTATTGGAACATGAAATAAAGCAGGCCAAATTTACAGGAAAATAAACATTTCCTAATTCAAATGGAAGGTATTTAGAATCCAGTAAAATGAAGCAGTAAAAATCTAATTCATATAAGAAGAGGGAACATATTTTAAGCACCAGGATTGAAGTGTGCAAGGTATTAGGAAGCAAAGTAGTCCATTCCTTCATGTGGACGTGAGAAAAAAATAGGGAACAGGAAACAGAATGCATTCATTCATTGTATACTATTTACCTGACCTAGACTACTCCCAAACAACAACGATGAACAAACCAGTTCACTAACCTCCACTTGTTCTGCAGTTATAATATTCAACCACAACATCACCACTGTTGGAGCTAGACAACAACGTAGATGCACTTTTCTTCACTAACTTGGGATCCTCATACCGTGTACCAGCTATCTGCCAAGCCATTGACACATGTCTGCGCAAAAATTTCCAGTGCTAGGCAACATGAATGTAGAACAAAAACATTTGAAAAGAAAAGAAACATAAGGAGTGAAAATACCTAGGTTTTAACAATCGCAGTAACCGATGTCGCCTTTCCTCAGGAATATCTTCAATCTTTTTCCTGAACATAGAGAGTGAGTGTGTACCCAAGAGAGAATAAGAATTAGAGTAGCAGCATGCATACATGAGTTACCATAGGTATGCAGCAGGATTATACGAAGATGGGTCCAAAGGAATCAAGCCCTTGGGAGGATCAATAAATGTAACCACGTCTTGTTCATCCAAGTAAGCCCTTTCCCCACTCGGAAGAATTCGAAAGGGTTTATCATCCCAAGGTGACACATTCAATTGATTGCTTCGAGAAACAACACCACAACTAGAATCCCCAACCCCATTTCTGAACAATCCCAATCCTACAAATCCAGTCCAAGTTAATTAAACACAGTTAATTTCAGTTTAATTTAGGGTTTAAGGTAAAACTGTCACGAAGGCACCTCTCAGCCGTGGATGCATTTGGAAGGAAAAGGAACTAGGAATCGGACGGTGGTGATGCCGCCGCCGCCATCTCGGTGGCGTCAATGTGAGTGTCGTCGCTGTTCCTGCCATCGAAGTGAAAACGCTGGCACGCGGCGTCTGGTGCGTGTGGATAAATAAAAACGCACTAAAACGAAGTGTCGTTTTTAGTTACCGCGCTAGCAAAACGACATAGTGTGGTTCTTTCTTCTTATCCCTTTTACTTGCTTTTACTTGAGCACTGAGAGTGTCTGCGATCTATCTGAAGAAATGCTGCTTCAAATTCAAACGAGGCAATTCGGTGCAGCGTGTCCACGGGTGAAACTTGCACCCGCAACCGCAACTAAGAAAAGTGGCTCTGTTTGGTTGAGAAGGAGGACCCCAAAATGCTCGGTGGCGGCAGCGTCGTCGACGGCGCAATTGGAAGTGAAGAGTGAGAGCAAAACGAAGCCGTTTCCGGCGGAGGTATCGAGAACCCTAATGGAGTTGGCTAAGGTGGGGACTCTATGTACGTTGACCGAAGAGGGTTTGCCTCTGGGCACTGGGGTTCGATTCGCGGTTGAACCCGAACATGGCACTCCCTTGTTCAGCTTCGATTCCAGTGACAACACTAACATCCCCTCTTCTCTTCATGTTCAGGTACCTCATTTTCCCTCTCTTTCTCTCTCTGTGTCACTGCTAATTCATCTATTCGGTAAGTTTTTCATGTCTGTGGTTGTTTATCAGTTTGAACAATTCGGATTGCGCATTCCTCAATGCAGTGTTCAAGGAACTCTTACCAAACCACAGGATCCAAAGGTAAGTGTAGCTAGTTACTTTTAGTTCAGTTCTCTATCAAATTAAATCAGGATCATGATCATTAATCAAAGTTCATCATTGTGTGTGCGTGTATGTACACAGCGTTTTGTTTCTGCTTGGAGGAAGAGGTTTGGAGAAGAAGTGGATCAAGATTCTATTTACATTATTGCTGTGGATCGGGTACTGCAATTGGAAGACATTCAGGAGGCAGAACTCATTACCTAACCCTGATCTAGTCTTGAAATGGAACTTAATTAGACCTTTTTGTGTAATTATCTTCCTAAACACTTCTCGGAGAAGAAACTAAGAAGGAAAGATGGAATAAACTTCTCCATAAGTTAAATTAATTCATCCATAAGTTAAAATCATCTTCAAGAGAAGTTATGATAATTGTTACTAATTGACCTTTGCATAAGTTAGTTCTAACTCATGGGAAGAAGTCTTCCAATCAGTTCTTTGGTGTCTTATGCTTGTGAATGATGGTTTGCATTCAATTGTAGGATGGTGTTTGGGTAACCTCTTCAGATTACAGAAATGCTCAACCGGACCCTCTTAGAGACTCTGCACACAACTTAGTAACTGAGATCAACACCAACAACATGGAAGACATTACTCGCTTCTGCAATGTCTATGTTGATTTGGATTTCGTGGTTTGTCACTAACACTACTCTATCTATGTTTATTTGTAATTTAAATAGTGTCATCCAAAACCAGAACGCATTGCTTGTGTTGACTTTGAATGTATTTGGAAGGTTTCGGAGGCAAAGATGATATGGGTTGATCGCTTGGGATTTGACATGCGGTTGTCATCCCCTCACAAAGGCGTGTTTGAGGTCCGTATTCCCTTCCCTAGAGAAGTCACCGATGAAAAAGGTGCCAAGTCCACGTTTAATTGTATGTCACAACTTGCTTGGGAGGTTGAAAGGAACTTCCAACATCCACATTTTCCGAAGGTTAAAGAGTTGAAGCCAGTCAGGTCCCCTTTGCTGTAACCCGTATACCAATTGTTCAATTGTCAAACATCATCCATTATTTTTCAAAGAATAATATGACAATGTTTATCGCACCTTCATTCAATAGGCTCCATTACATCTACCACTGTGTTTCAAACTCTGGTTGAATATACTCAATAGGCAATGATTTTGAGATCAAATCTGGGTCGAATGGACTAAAATAGGTGTTTGCATATTCATTAATAAACTCATACATCTATAAATGTGACATTTATTTTACCAGTAGTGTACAGACACATGCTAACTATATAAATTTATATATATGGATTCTTGAGAGGCACTTATTCATGTTAGTAAGTCTTTCCTTTTTTTTGAGAAAAAGGAACAGCTAAATTTGAAAAGCCAAAAGATAACATATTTACCAAAGTCAGTCGTTTTTATTGAAACTAATTAATTAAGCTGTAATAGTGACAACATACAAGTAACAGTGAAGACCTACATGCAAATGATTTGTAACTTTGTACGCACGCACTACGATAGAGTACATTAACATTCATTCGGACAAGTACAAGGAAAAGAAATCATAGAGCTGCTAGAGTTAAGCGAAATTGATGACTGAGATCTTTTATTTTACTAATCAAGTTTGCCTGCTTAATGCTACTACCCTTCGGCTGCTTGGTCTGAAACAGAGACCTAATCTTGTTCTCCAAACTCTCTGCCGAATATTTCATATGTTTGTCAACCTTAGCATCATTTTCAGTTGACAAACAATAGTTTTTGACATAGGCCCTGTAGATTGGTATAATACCTTTGGTCAAATGCTTGCATACATTTTCCCTCAGGATCTCATCGGAGATTACCCAATTAGATTGCTTCTTGTACCCTTCGTCAAAAGCTAGATTGAAAGCATTTAGTCTCTTTGCCAAGTCTTGGCATGTCACACTTGCACTGGAGGGTGAAAGTATGTCCTTTTGTACTACAAGAATAGATAGAAGCTTTCCCCAGCTGTTCCTCAAATAAAGTGCTGCATAATAGTCCCTATATTGTTCGTGTGCTCTTAACCAAGAATCTCCCATCATATTTCCAAGCACACTACCCCTCAAATTGCAGAAATGACAGTGATTATTCATCATAAAAAGGTAGGACAGGGTGATATCTTCATAGGCCTTCGACCAAGCATCCAAATTAACCGCAACCTCCTTAATTGCGTTATACATTTGGCATAAAACAATACCCTCTTCGTACGCTTCCTTTCTCCAACTAAGATGTATTCTCACAACCTGTGTCAAATGTGGCCTATAGGCATCCCCAAGCAGCTGATTGCAGTAATCAGTCACAAAGCACACCAGCCTGGGAACGCTGCCATCAGGGGGAGGAGAAGTTGGCCTTTGCAACTTCACTTGTGCTGGAAGTTGCCAGAATATCTCATTGGCACCATTGACAACTTTTTTTATAAGATCCTCTGTCACAGTTCTAATTTCTTTACAAGCTTTCGCACTGAAAAGTTGGTTGAATTTTAGCCTCAGATCACTTAAGACCCTGAATATGGACAGCAGATTCAACAACTTGAAGGGGTCATTTTTCCTCTCAGTAACAATCCTTCCAAATCGAATAAAAGAAAGAATTCCTGATTCAATGGCAATCTTTGCAAAACACCCCATGCATGCTTCTGGACAAAGTTTCTCAAAGACAATAGTAGAAAGCCTGCACTCAATCTCGAGCAGTTGCTTCACAACCAACTCCAAATGGCAACCCCATTGATCTATGTAACTCTCTATACACTGGACAGCCTCAAGTTCAGTTGTTGGAATATCCAGGTAACTCAAATCTAAAGTCTTCAAACTTCTACGAGCATTCATGCCTCGAACTTCAACATATATGGATTGACACTTGTCTAGCCTGCCATTAGCATTTAATCTCTCCATGATGCAATGCAACTTTCCTGCCAAAGAACCTGTCAGTGGCAAAATATGTTTGGCAATACTGGTTTGCTGGCCAGTTTGTGGTGATGTCAACGAAACCAAAGGAAGAGGCACAGAGTTTGCTATCAGAAGCCTGTGGAACTCGAGCTCTAGTTTGTCAAAAGCAGTACTAAGAACGCCTTCACCAAGACGAGCACCTTCCTCCTTGACCTGCAATTCTTGCAATGTTCTGAGAGATTTCCTCACCTTCAACAGGTAAAGCTCATTGGTGATTGCTTTGTCTTGTAAGAACTCAAAAACGTCCTTCAACCAGCCAACTGCTAACCTGCAATTGTCAGTGAGAAGCTTAAGTGCTTCCTCAAGCTTCTTTGTATCTGAGACATATGTGTATAGATCAGAAGAAGGATCTGTTAAGAGAGATTGCTCCAACTGATGAACAGAGTCAAGAACCTTAAGGAGTGCAGCAGCCGAACATAGAACACTGTTTATACCGTGCTCAATGTTGACAAATGAGCACTTTTGCATTGAGATGGGTCTAAGGGAAGCTTGCAAAGATAGATATCTCTGGTTAAGTAGCTCCAATCTTGACCCAGATTCATCTAGTGCAGAGGCAATGGCGCTTGATGTTTCCAAACTAGTTGCCAAACACTTTCTGGCTGCTTCAAGATTCTCCTCGATTTCCATATCAATGGCAAATCAAGTGCTGACTCGAAATGATTACTAGTTTGGCTTTTAGATTTACATTTACACATAAAGTTTGGTCCAAGGAAAAAGATAATATTTGTTGGTTTCTTGTTCATCGTCCTACTCACATCCCTTCACCAAACTCAACAAACAAAGTAAAGGGAGTTAAGGCTAACTTCACTTACAATACAAACATTTCAGTAATGTCAACCACCAGGTGGTAGAACTTCCTTGAATTAGGGTACCATATGTACAACTAATTTCTCCAGCCATTGTTTATTATTCATTCCTCATCTTGTCATGTGCTAGTCAATCCTAGCTTTGATGTTTCATTTGACGACCAAAACCAGCTACTCTTAACTCTTCCTTCATCTGCCTCAACGATCAGCACAAAACTTGCAACCCAATTCTTATTTTTACTGCACTCAATTGCTATCGTCACGTTGAATTTCTCTAGTAATCTTCAACCAGATGTCGTAATGATAAAGCAAGTAAACATGTGACCAAGTTGTACTTATTCTACACGCACACTAGTTTGATTAACAAAGACAACTCGGTCCAGGTCAGAAGTTTGATTGATTGTTTAACTTTAATTTAGGTTAAATCATTTTTTGTTCTTTAATTTATTTATTTAATTTTGTCTATTTATTTGGAAAGATTCGACTAAATTGTTTAATTTTAAAAATGTCAATTTAGTCATTATCATATTAATAGCGTTAATGCAGCAGGGAACTTAATTGATTTTTGAAAAAAAAAAATGAAAGGATCAAATTGACCTTAATAAATAAATTAAAGAAAAAAAAAATTAAACCTGAAAAATTATAACGGTTTTTTATAAAATTAATTAAATTATTCATTTATTGTTTATTCAACCTAAATATTAGATTAATTGTAGTTCCATAAAACAGAAGATTTTTTTATCCTGATCCTTATTCTTTTTATTATTTGGTTTTTATTTTTTATTTTTATCTTTGTCTCTATAGTTAACTTTTACGGTTAACGTTCACATGTCATATTAGTAATATTATCAAATGAACGTGTCATGTTTACAATATTATTAAATCAAAATGTAATCTCAACACATGATTTTATCATATATTAAAATAAAATAAAAGTAATATATTTATAGGGACTAAAATAATATATATATATATATATATATATATATATATATGTGTGTGTGTGTGTGTATATATATTTTTTTAT
>Ga0209489_104835_pt1 | contig 24298 bp, 8 predicted proteins | sample SiratrowhiteBW_FD_187527 | JGI IMG/M metagenome (GOLD analysis project Ga0209489, IMG submission 187527) | Root nodule microbial communities of legume samples collected from California, USA - Siratro white BW (SPAdes) (version 2) | ecosystem: Host-associated > Plants > Roots > Nodule | place: USA...
TATATATCAATTTGTAGTCTATATATATTATTTATTTAGTTTAGTTTAAGAATACAAAATAATTTATAAAAGATAAAATGGATAGTTTTTAAATATAAATATTAAAAGGTAAAGTTTGTTTTACTAAATAATTAAATTTGATAGTAATGAGCAATAAATAAATCATAATTTGTATTAAATAAAAATTAATAACTTTTAAAATAGATTTTAAACCTATTTCTAATTTAAAACCAGTTTTTAATATTTAAACCTTTTTTTAAAAAAAAAATAAAGTTGAATTTAGAAAGCATTATAGAAAAGTTTATTTGAATTTAGTTTTAGTTAAAAATTAATATTAATATTAAAATCAATTTTCCACAAAAGATTATGTTAAAATTTAGGTAAACAGATAATTTATTTTGATTGTATTACAAAAGTTAGAGTATATGAAATTCAAACCTAAATATCAATGGGGAAAACATATAAAAGGTGGTAAGATTGTGATATCCAAACAAAAAAAAATCAATTTGACTACTCAATAGTAATATTTTAATTATATTTTTTTAATTTAAAATTTAATATATATTATTACATTATTAAAATGAGTTGTCAAGTGATTTTTTTAAGGGTGATGAGTTTTGCATTACTAGGGTAAAATTCTTAAGAGATATGATATTAATATAAGAAATTTTAGTATACAGTTTAAAGTAGAGGTAGTGTTATAGTAGGCGTAACTCAAAATAATTTTTGTGATTAAAGTTTTATGAAATATTTATTTGTTTTAATAAATTATGGTAATTAGCATTAAATTTAAAAGACTACTTAAATATCAAATAATTGTTAGAAATTTAAAAATATCAATATTAATAATATGTTATTAATAATATGTTGTTGTAGATTTTGAATATGTTGTAACACCCCCACAACTATATATCTATTTTCATAACTAATTAAATAACATGTTTAGACATATCTTACCGTCATAGTCATTTATATCTATTATATATCACATATATTTTAAACTAGAAATTTAAAACTTAATTACAAAACAATATGTAATAGTTTTTAAAATAACTCTAACACTGATAAAATTGTGTAAGCAAGAGCATTTTTCACAAATTGTTTTACAAAGTTATTTGTTGTCCTGTAACACATTATCATCATATATGAAAAACAACAAAACACAACACAAACAAAATAGGGCAAGTTAATATTTTTAAAACTTTCTTAGATATTCACATCTATATCCTAGTTAACACAAAGAGGCATCCAAAATCATTTAGCAGGTAAATCTCATTAACATCTTGTACATTGAATTGTACTCTACTTGTTCATACAACTTCTATTATAAGTTCCACACCACTCACCAATCATGGAACTCCACAACTATGAATTCAAACACCACCTCTCAATCATATAAATTCATTGATCTATTATATAACAGGGTTAATCCATATGGTCTTCTTTGACCGATTATATTCTAAATCGTAGTCACCCAATCTGGACCTCTATCGACTCTCACCACCTAATAATCATTATTTATATTATTTTAATATACTAGTAGAATTTGGATTACCTCCTTACTAACTAGATCCTTAGACAATGAACATCATAATTGATTTAGACATGGATATTTCCTTTCCTGAAAATACTATGTCCTTGATCATAACCACATGCATCAACCTTTCAACATATCATATCATGTACATATGCTTTCTACTCATGCATTTATTATTTTTTTCAACTTCTATCTCAAATAACTCAAGAATTACATAATCATCAATAATATTCAATCTCAATTATAATAATATTCAATCTCAATTATGAATCGATATATTCTATTAAATCCAAAAATTTCATTATAAAATAATCAAACAATCAAAATGGAAAAGAAGAATAAAAATTTAGCTTAAGTGAGAATCTCCCTCGTTTGAGCAAAAATGGTTCCGTGAGCAAGTCTAGTTCCAATACTATTTTGCTTAAGCTAGAATTTTGTTACTTGAGTGAAAATTCTCTTACTTTTGAAAAAGTAGATCCGAGAGCAGGTCCAAATTTTTACTAGATTTACTTGAGCGAGAATCTTCTCACTTGAGCGAAATATACAGAAAATAATTTTACATAAGAGTTAACTATTGCACCATACTCTCACCATCCAAAATCACTTTCATTTAACTTATTTCACATCCAAATACAATTTTAACTCATCATTTTTATCAACTAGTAATGCATTTTTTTTCAAGAATTTCATCCTCTCGAAAACAAGTCATGAAAACCCAACTTAAGAACCTATCTTGTTCACATGCTTTCTAAATCAATTTTAACTCATGGTCATTCCCATTATAACACTTTCTATGACTAAACTAATCACAATAATTCGTGCATTCTTGTAAGTTATAACTATTAAAACATCCTACAAATCATACATATGTACCTATTAGTTCCTAATTGCATGCATACAAATTTACAAAGACTCATAACATAACATTTCTAACACATCATCACAATCGAGCTATCACAACTAACTCAAGTCGTTCATCTCATTTCAAAATTAACATCAATTTAGACATGCACAGAATATTGAACAATCAATCAAGTATACAATTCCAACACTACCCTATCAAATACCAAATTGCACTCAAAATCAATTAAATCAACCAATTTCAGATCTACAAGAGACTTCAACACAGATGGTTCAAGTATAACTCAAGTTACATCTCTGACCCCTAAATTTCAAATTCTAAAATTTCACAACATCATAAGCATGCAACTACAATAGTTAGCTTCTCTTACATGGCTTAAGCATAACACTCTTCAAAAAAGCTCACAAGCCTATAGCTCACAAAGGATCTCATAACCTGCACCACATAGCTCTGATAAAAGATTAGACTATACCACTATGATCATGGACTAACAAAGACTTATCCTGATGTGCTAGATATCACATGCATGTTAGATGACTGGAGTAGCTAAGAATACTAAAAAACTTACTTAAATAAAATGAGTAGAAAATAAACTTAATTTGATGAAGTTTTTTATCGGTTAGTGTTGCTCAAATTGCCACTACGAGTCTAATGGTGGACTTCGATCATTGATCTAATGAAGGGACTAAAAGTTTAGAAAGAAGGCAGAGAAACTAAATAGAACCTATTTCTAGAAAGATAGTGGTTTTGTTAAAATGAAACTTGAATATAAAATTTTTATATAAATACATGTTTTTCATATAATTCAAGTACCCCTTTTCACTTTTACCATTATACTCTAAAAAAGCAATTTTCTAGGGTGTTACAAATGTTATTTTTTTGTTAAAGTTCTTCAAGAGCCAATAGCCAAGATGTAATTCTTTCTATTGTTGAGAACCACTAGTAGGAGTACTCACCCTTCTGTTCGGACAGTCCCTAGAAAGATGCCCTTCCTTCTGACAAGCATAACATCTGAGCCTCTAGAACTAATGTTGTTGAGGCCTAAACTGTTGTTGTTGTTGTGGAATGGGCCACTTTGGGCTGTGGAGGCCTATTATAGGACTTCTGCAGCTATGCCCTAGTCTTCCCACTAATAGACCCTCCTCCATGGCTTCTCATGACTCTGCTGTCATCCTTCTCCAAAGTCTCTATCATCTTGGTTTTCTCAATCAATGTAGGGAACTCCCTTATGCATAGAGGAGCAATCACCTTCTTCAGCCCATGCCTCAGTCCCTCTTCAAACTTTCTACATTTCCAATCCTCAGATATGGCTTGAGTGTAGAACCTGGCCAAGTATTCAAACCTGGCAGCATAAGCAGTCATAGACATTCCTCCTTGCTCTAACCTGAAGAATTCAACTTCCTTTGCAAATCGTGCACTATTAGGGAAATACTTCTCCAAGAATCTTTCCTTAAAGTTTCCCTAAGTGATGGGCTCAACTCTAGTATCCATCATCTTCTGGGTACCCGCCCACCAGAATTCAGCTTCTCCAAACAGAAGGTAGGTGACAAAATTCAACTTTCGACCTTTAGAGCAATAGGTGACTCTAAAGATCTTCTCAATATCCCTGATCCACTGATATGCCTAGTCAAGGATGGTGCTCCCACTGAACTTGGGAGGATCGTGCTTTAGAAAATCAGCTAATCCCATTTGCCCCTAGGGCTGACTAGAAGAAGAGGTGACATTTGTCCTCATGGCATCCCATTGATGTATCATTGTCGGCTGATTTTGAGCCATGGCCACATTCTGCTGCTGGATGGCATTAGCCATCATCTCTAATGCTCTAGCAATCTGACTTAGCTTTGATGGAGGTTGTCAACACCCAATTTCGTCCGGACAAATAAAATTATTTCAAAAATAAAATACTATGACTAGATCTTGACCAACTCATAAACACTTTATCAATTTCATAACATAATATAAATCTCTTCTCATGTAATCATTCATTTTTCTTCCAAATCTCAAAATGCATAATTTATTACACAGTCAATATTCATACACTTTAAATTATCAATCAGTCTATCATTTTAAATTCATGACTATCATTGTCAACATCTAATTTCGTCCGGGCAAATAAAAATTATTTTTGCAAATAAAAAATAAAAAAAGATAAAATAAAAAAGTAAAAATAAGAAAATAAAACTTTTTAACATGTTTTATTTAGTTTCTTTGCCATTTAGGATAAATAATAAAAAGAACTTTGACTTTATAAATAAGGTTTGATTAAATAATAATAAAAAATAAGATAAAATGAAATTTGTAAAAAAAAAATGATAAAACAACAAAGGAAGGTGTTGGGTCTGTCTTAAAATAAATTGAATAGAAAAATTAAGTGAACCCAATTTAACAGGGAGGTTCATTTATAAAAATAGTTTTGATATAGTTTGATAAAAATAATAAAAAAAAAGGTTTTTTGAAGCCCAATTTACTAAGAGGTTGTTAGGAATAAAAAAATTACTATTTATACCTCACTTCTCTATTAATTGTGTTTGCCACATAAGCAATAATGTTCCCAACTCTTCAGCTCTTCACTGTCCATTTCACTGCCGTTTCTATAGCTTTAATGTCCTTTCAATTCTTTTAGTTAGTGTTTGACAAATTTTATCTCTCTTGATTAAGGGTTGTAAACGTACCCTTTTCAGCTCTTTTTCCTTCTCTCATGCTAATTGCATTAAGCCCTCATCCTTATCACATTCAGCCCTCATAGATTCCCTAACTGTTCATTTTTTTTTTCATAATAAAATATAACCATATAGTCTTAAAGAAGGAGTTAATATAGGGGTTGGAGTAATTGATTCTTACTTAAGAAACAATGATGCTGAGTTTTACTGTAGAAGATGAATGGATTATCAAACAAATATATAAAAAAGGATAACGACACAATATAGGGGAAGGATACTACACACAGGTTTTACTAAAGAGTAGCATTATACAGAAAGAACACATAAATTAAGAAAACTGAAAAAGATCCTACACAACAATTAAGAGTTCAAATTGCTGAAAGAAAGTTTTTGTTACCACATTACAGAAGGAAAACAAAACGTTAGATCTTCAACAGGTATGTTTTACAGTATTCTTTGAGTGGTTGTGTAATCCTTGTTGTTGTTATGCATGTGTTTGTTCCATGATTATATATTTTGTTTGGCTTTGCACTACATATATCATGCGTTAGTTTCTTGTATTTACCTTATTGTTAAAAGTAGAATTAAAAATTATGATTAAAAAATTATCTAGAAAGTCGCTGCAATGTCACGGTTTCCATTAAATTCATCATGCTAATGGGTGCTGTTGTAAGCACATCTTTATACTCATGGAAAAATCGCTCTGTTGACACGGTTTCATCCTCATCAACGAAATAACCCTTTTAGAAACCAAAATCAAAACCGAATTTGATCAATCCCTGGATTCAGTATTAGGAAAATACCTTAGTAATGCCAAACCAACATTTCGAATACCTCGAAACTCTTAATGAAAAAAAAATAGAAATTCATACATAAAAAAAATATAACCAACAAATCTCAAATCATTCGAATTAGAAACCAACACAGAGTCAAAACCCAAGATTAACTGCAACACAATCACCCCGAACCACACTGGAACCAGAAATCGAAATCCAAATCCAGATATTTCCCACCAAATACCAATCCAGATATTATTCCTAGAAAATCCAATCCACCATGAATTCCCAATTCAAAAAAAAATATAAAGATTTCTAAAAATAATAAAATAAGACATTTTCTAAAAAAAAATAAATAAAAAACAGTTTAACAAAACATCTTTAAAAAATATAAAATAGCTCATAAAAACTAAAAAATTTTATATAAAAATTTCAAAGATGCATATTAAACATAATCAAACAAATTTCTTAAATTAGAACTACGCGATCCCTGATTTTCCTTTGTAAATACGTATGACCAAGGTTAATCCTTGTCGGGTTCAAAAAATTAAAAAATTAAAATTTGTCTTTGTTATTATTTTATTTGTTTATTGTTCATTCTTTGTCTTCAATTTTTTTTTGTAAATATATATTTATTCTTATTTGCTGTAATTACTATTTTTAGGAAAAAATAACATGTAAAGCCACACTTATTTCTATTTATTTAATTAAAGGTACCGTCTTAAGACGGGCGTTGTGGGGTGCTAATACCTTCTCCACACGTAACCGACTCCCGAATCTTCAATCTGGTTCGTAAGCATTTTTATTTTTTTGGTTTTTCTATAGTTTTCTCATAATAAGCTATAGTGGCGACTCAATTATCCATTTAAATATTTTTAAAAATAAATTTGTGATCGCCCCGTCGTGATCCCGGTTATGATAATCATTGCAAGAGAATAAAACAATCAAAACTGCAAGTTCAAAAGAATTTTTTTTCGCCTAAGCGAAAATCCCCCTTGCCCGAGCGATAACTTTCTGGCATGAGCGAAAATAGTCCAGAAAGCACTTATGCTCTAGGGCCATTTTCGCCTAGATGAAACTACTCTTGCTCGGGTGAGACTACCTCCTCGCTTGGGCGAAGGATTTCTCGCCAGAGCGAGATGGGTCCAGAAAGCACCTCAACTATAGGGGTCTTCTCGCTTGGGTAAAAAACAACCCAGAGAGCACACTTGCTCCTCGAAATTATTCTCGCCTGGGTGAGATGCTATCGCCTGGGCGACTTATGCAGAGAACAACAACTTCTACTGCCTCAAAGCTAACATGCATGTCTTAGATGGCCAAATTTAGGAAAACTCAACTAGCATACTCGATGATTAATCTACCCTAGAGCAAACTATATACTCAATCGAACAACATAACATCCAATTTCACAAAGTCACATCATACATGCAAGAATCAAATCAACATCAAAATTTAAAATTTCAATTTCAAATTTGCAGAGAACTTTCACAGATACATTTCACAGGTTCTAGCCTATCAAACCTAACCTATAATCACACCTAAATCAGACGAAATGTAGGCCTGCTTCCCTTACCTAAATCGCAATGGAAGTTCACCTCTCACAGCTCCTACAACCTAAGATCCTTAGAAACTCGAATCTGCACCAAAGGACTTCTGATCAACGATTAGACCAATACACTAGGGAACCAAGCTCACAAAGGCACTGTCTGATGGCTCAGAGGCCACATGCAAGCTTAGAAAACAGAGTAAGGATGAAAACCTAAAACTGACTCTGAGGAACGAGAGTAGAGAACGAACTTACTCTACTGGAAATTCTGATCAGATAGACTTAGTCTGTTCTTCGTCACAAGTTCAACATTGGGCTCTACTTGAGAAACTGATGAAAGACGAACGCGGAGGCTTAGGGAGAAGTCAGAGGAAAAGAAGGGGGAGAGGTTTAGAGAGATGGTGACTCAAGTAAAAATAATGAGACTTGACAGTGAACTTTTTTTTATAAATACTTGTTTTCAATTTAATAATAAAATAATCAGGTGTTTATTTCACTCTTACCAATTATACTCAGATGACAATTTCCTAAAATGTTACAAAAACAAAAAAAATAATTTTAGTATTTTATGAATAATTTATTTTAATTTATTGTTAAAATATTTTTTTTTATTTTCCAATAATATTTTAATTTTATTTTAAGTTATATTTCAAATATACTAATTTATAAAAAATAATTGTCAACTAAATTATTATTAAACTGTTTATTCATTCTGTTTTGTTTCTCCTTAATTAAAGAATCTCAATTTTGTTTTCTTTTTCTGTTTCCTCCGCTTTCGGGTCTTTAATCCAAGAGTCACCACCAGCTTAGGAACAAAAAAACACACCGATTAAGCAAGGTAAAGAAACTACAAAAAAAAGAGTTTGTTTTCTTCTTTATTGCGTTCTATTGAAATTTAAGGTAATTGTGATATTTAAATATTATTGAATTTTATTATTTTAATTAATTTTATTTATAAATTATCGTATATAATTTTTTTAATTCTTATTATACTACTCGAAAAGCCATCTTTAAAATAAATTGTAACTAATTAGTAACATAAACTATTATAATAAAATTATTAAAGTCTAAATATGAAAATTGGAGATGTGTGAATATTATCTAAACTTATTCCTAGATGGATAATACTTAATTTATTAAATTAAGTATGAAGACAGAAATATCCATGTACATATCTGTTTCATTTCCTATCTTATTCCAATATTTATTTTAATCCTCCTATATTTATCAGTTTTAAATTATTAAAACATTTTTAAATTTCTTTTATAATAAATTGTTATCTGGTATTTTTTTGATATTTTTAATATTTTTTTTTTAGAAAGAGAAATCATATATCCTTTTAATGTTGAATATTATATAATATCATATGTTTTATATGATTTTTATATTTTATAAAAAGTTATTTAATTAATATTTAAAATAGTATCAACGACACATAAAATAAATATACATTAGATGTGAAGACGGAAATGAAGTTATCAAACTTGCACTTCTTACAATGTCAAGTTGGTTTGACAAATATATATATATATATATATTGGAATAAGAGTATGCCTTTATATTATTCATAGTATAATGGACAGATAATAACAAATCATATTTACATTTACATTGTCCTTATTTTTCATTTTTGGTCACCCTTACATGCACACTCTAGATAAATATAGATATTTGGTAATAACATATTAATCCAATGCAGGCTCCATATATGAATCATAGTTTCCGATTTGTTTAATTTCTACATATCTCAGTCTAGGAAATAATGCTTTCAAATTGTTTACGTCAACATTCAATTGCTTAAGGTACTTCAAACGCAGTGTCTCCACATTCAACCATTTCTCATCAACATCCATACTTTCCAGTTTTCCTCCACTTATCTTTAGCTCCCTCACTCTCAACACATCTTGCATCCTCAATGTGAACTCATCTTGCATCTTTGGAGGCATAAACAATTCTTCAAAACTCTTTCTAGGAAAACATTCAAGATGTAACTTTCTCAAACGTCGTGGCAAATGAATATTACCATAGCTTGGGTCAGACCCCCTCCAAGATATTTTCAGATGCTTAAGTGCTACGAAATCTTCCAAACCTTCAAACTCCCTATCTCTCTTCACGGCCTCCCTTCCTATATATATGCTCAGTCGCCTTAGTTTTTCCAAATTTACAAGATCTGATATTCTGCATGGAGTCTTTTCAGGAGTACTTATTACAAATCCCTTCAGAACTTGGAGATTGTTGAGCTTCTCGATCCCCTTTGGCATTCCCAACAGAAGGTAACACTCGGACAAAATCAGATGTGTGAGGCTTTTCATTGATGAAATATCATTAGGAAGTGTTTCCAAATTATGGCAAGCTTTCAGATCAAGAATTTGTAGTCTCCAAAGTTGAGCAATGGAGGATGGAAGTTGGAATATTCTTGATATGTCACGGAGACTAAGATATTTCAACTGCGTTAGATTTTCCAACTCTTTCAAGAATTCTTCACTCCCAACTTCAATGTGATGAAAGGGTGAATCTTGTCAACGACCAAGTTGAAGAACCTCTACATTCTTTAATTCAGTGATCCATTTTGGTCTAAAATTCACATAACTTGCACCAATATTAAAAACAGTATAGCCACCAAAATACGTATCACCTACTGTAACTCTTTTTTGCTCAAACACTAACCGATATTTTTCAGCTCTAAAAACTAGGGATCCCATCGAAAGACATGCTTTCTGGTTTGTTACATGTGATTTCAACATACGATGGACGGCATGAAGAATTCGAAATTTATTGACAATGGGAGACTTTCCATTACCATAGAGTACAATCATATTAGATTCGAAAAGATCACTAATCACACGCTCACACAATTCCTCTGCTGTTTCGTTCTCTGTATCTTGAACTAAACCCTCTCCAATCCACAAATTAATTGCATTTCTTTTCCTTATGACAGCATTCTCAGGAAACATTACCAGAGACATCAAGCAATCTCTTGTTATCCTGTCTAGCGGGAAAAATCTTCCATTGTCCAACTCTCCTGATGGGGTTGATGCAAGTGTTGTGATGGCAGAAATATTTGGGCAGGCTTGTGATCCTCCTCCTTAGATGACTCATCAAAACCATCCATTGGGACCAACTTCTCAGCACTATCTCTTATTCTCTTGCAAATCCCATCCATCTCTTCATCTAGCTTCCTCCGCTCCAACTTCCGAAGATGTCCATACACCTCTGCTAATCTGTCAAGCGGTTCTTCTTCACTCTCACAAACACATCCTTTATCTTGTTCAGATTCAACCTCAACTTCTCCAACTTCCCATCAATTGCTTCATCTCTTCCCCTTTTGTCGAATCTGCTCCTTGTTGTCATCAATTGCTTCAGCACCACACCTACTGCTTTCATCTTGTTCGTTCGAATCGACATTTCACTGCAATCAAACTATACTTTTCATTCAGCAATTACCAAAACTTTACTTATTTAGTAAGTCATATAAGATGAAGCTAATAAGGACTAACATCAAAAATGAATAATCAGTCATTTTGTTTGGTTAATATTATAAAACTAATAAACAAGCTAACAAAAACTCAAATCAAACTTTCTCTGCAAATAAAACAACATAAATTCTACGCACAAGATTATTGAATTCAAAGGGCATGCAATACAGTAGAAAGTTTGAACTCTATAAGGACTTTACAATAAGTGATATATGGAGTTCCATCAACAAATGATTCAACTATCTTTAGAAACATCACATAAAGCTTTATTATTTCTAATCAATTACTATAACAAAATGAAATTGAACCTTTGAATAAACTGGGGAAAAATAAAATCTATATGTAGGAATCTACTAACTCCAGATAACCTCGTCCAACTTTTTTGTGTTGAAATGTAATCTCAAACAAATGAAATATAACCTGAAATAATGAAAGATATAGTTGATATGGAGGTAAGTTAAATGATGACATCAATTTGCAGTTTTAGTATGATTTGAAGGAAGGAATTGCACCACAAAAGTTTCACGTCATTCTTTGAATAGATTCGATGACTTCAATAATCCCAAACAAAGTTGGATTCTTCATACTTAGTTTGTTTCCTTGAAAGAGAGAATCTATAATATATGCTATGCTTTGAAATCAAGGATTCCATTAATGACTCATGAACATAATCGGGCAATTATTTATGATTTGGAGATTCTTTTCAGAGATTTGTTGGTTATACTGTCAACCTGCACAAGGTTCGCATTAATTTATGGAAAACTTTATTTTAGTTCACACCATAACACTAATTTTTATTAATAAAATATTATATATTAATAAAAATAATATATATATATATATATATATATATATATATATGTGTTATTTTTTATATGTTTAATTTAATTAAATATTTTTATTTAGTATTTTATTAATATTATGTAATTAAAAATATAAATTTAGATTCTATTTTACGATTTATTTTAATATATTCTTTATTTTCTTATTTACTTATAGTAAATAGTAGATAATTGATTTTTAAGATTGTTTTATAATTGTTATAATCACACTAAAACTCTTTTTTAATAAAACATTTAAATTTGATATTAAGAATTATAAAAAAATTTAATTTTTTCTGAGTTTTTTTTTTTTCAATTTATGCAGCCTAACAGAAATTGTTGAAACCACATTTATGTAACCTGTAACTATTAATGTTAAAAGAATTTGAAGAAAAAGAAAATTATTAGAATGATTCTACACGCTAATATAAACTCTGGGTTCGAAATGGGGATTTTTCCATTTCTAAAATATTCATTTCATTTTAAATAATTTATGAAGATTTTGCTAGCTTTAAAATAGCTAACTTGTAAAGATAAATACTTTTCTTTGTCAAACACGTGGGAACAAAGTTTTTTGGAATTAAGACAAATGTTTCTTAGTTTACGATTTTTAATTGATGACATAAAGAAAACCTTTCAAGGTTTACTGCGGCTCAAAAAGAGAAAAGTGTTGGCTTATGGTTAAAGATAAATGAAGATTACAAGGGAAATTGTCCGACGCCCATAGTATAAAAATTAAATTTTATAAATATGTACATTAATACGAAATCGATATAAACAAAAACACCATGACATTTTTGTAAATATTTGAAGAGATACTACGTTGATTAACTCAAATCCAATGTAATATATCATATTCTATGTCGATTGCCACTCATAATCAACATAAAAAAGACTGAAAAAAAGAATTCAAAATTTGAAAATGACGCCAAAGATACTACATCGGTTGGAAAGACTCAACCGATGTAGTATGTAGCCTATATTACGTTGGTTTGGACTTTTCAACCAATATAGTATCCTCATCGTGGCGCACGAGTAAATTTTGGGAAAATTGGGACATACTACGTTGGTTGGGAGCTGCCAACCGACGTAGTATGAACCTCGAGTTAAAATTAAGGATTTTAACTCTTGGACAACATTTCTTTCTTAGAGTTCCTTCTCCTTCACCTGTTTCGCGTCGCTGCCTCCACGTGTTTCGCATTGTTGGCTTCACTTGTTTCGCATCACTACCTTCACCTGTTTTGCGTCGCTACCTTCACTTGTTTCTCGTCGCTGCCTTCACCTGTTTCGCGTTGTGGGGTTCGCATGGTGCCGCTTTTTGTTTTCATTGATTTTCATTTGCATTTCGTCTGGTGTCGTTTTTTTCTTCTCACTGTTTTCATTTGCTTCTTTGTGTTCACTGGTTTTGCTAGGATTCATTTGGCTCCATTTTCGGGTTCTTTCACGTTCGTTTGGCGTGCGTAAGCTCCGTAGTTCTCTTTGTATTCATTGTCACTCATGTTCATTTGGTTGGTTCCTTTGTTGGCTTTTTATCTACTTTTTTTAGCATTTTCGACATAGGTAATTTGCTAACTTTTTTACATTACAGGTTTGTAAGGATGCTAAACAATTTATGCTTAAGCCTTTCTCTATCGTTGTGAATGCTTGGTACGACGCTAGTTCCGCTTCTATTTGCAAAAGGTTAGCAAGGTTGTAAAATTCATTAAAAATAGTTAGAAATTATTTTTGATCCAATTATATTTTATCCAAATTCTTTTGTGGTAACTTCTTTTAGTATATATTTGTCAGTAGAGTCCTTAAATTACATAAATTTATGATAGATTTTAAGTTTTCAAAATTTAGGATAAAAAAACTTCAAAAGGTCATAACTTTTGATAGAGAGCTCGGATTGAGACACTCCAAAAATGAAAAATGAAAGTTGTTCGAAATGAGATAACAAAGGGGATTAAGCTTCTGAAAATTCCAAAATTCCATCGTTTACTGTTACTTTTTTTATTTTTTTTGTTATTTTTCATCTATTTTTTTAGTGTTTAGTCTTCTATTTCATATATCTATACTTGTTACAAAATTTTAAATTTTTGTGATATTTTCTTGAATCGATTAAAGATTTATCAATCTATTATTACTTTTTTAAATTAGACACGGAGATAGGGATGAGGATATCAAACCTGCACTTCTTATTATATGAAATAGCATTACAAACAAGTTGGTCTGATAAACATATATCATGAAATAAGAATAAATTGAGTAGATAGTGGTTCAAAAGAGTGTGTTGTATTATTCATAACACTTAATCGGGAGATAACAACAGATCATATTTATATTTTCCTTATTCTTCAACATTTGCTCACTCTTATAAGTACACTGTAATTATAGAGACATTTGGGAATAGTATATTAATACAATAAAGGCTCCATGTATGAATAATGGTTTGCGATTTGTTTAATTTCTACATATCTCAGCCCAGGAAGTGATATTTTCAACTTGTTTATATCAAGATTCAATTGCTTAAGGTACTTCAAACGCAGTGTGTCCACATTCCCCCATTTCCTATCTACATCCAATCTTTCCAGTTTTCCTCCACTTATATTTAGCTCCCTCACTCTCAACACATCTTCCATCTTTAGAGGCATAAACAATTCTTCAAAACTCTTTCTAGGAAAACATTCAAGATGCAACTTTCTCAAACGTGGTGGCAAATGATTATTAGCATAGCTTGGGTCAGACCCCCTCCAAGATATTTTCAAATAATCAAGTGCTACAAAATCTTTCAAACCTTCAAACTCCCTATCCCTTATCACGGCCTCCCTTCTTATATATATGCTCAATCGCCTTAGTCGTACCAACTTTTCAAGATCTGATATTCTGCAAGGAGTCTTTTCAGGAGTACTTATTACAAATCCCTTCAGTACTTCAAGTCTAGTGAGCTTATCTATCCCCTTTGGCATTCCCTCCATAAGGTAACACTGCGACAAAATCAGATGTGTGAGCCTTTTCATTGATGAAATATCATTAGGTAGTGTTTCCAAATTATGGCAAGCTTTCAAATCAAGAATTAGTAGTCTCTCAAGTTGAACAATGGAAGATGGAAGCTCGAATATTCTAGATATGCCACGAAGACTAAGATATCTCAACTGCGTTAGATTTTCCAATTCTTTCAAGAATTCTTGACTCCCAACTTCAATGTGATGAAAGGGTGAATCTTGCCAACGCCCAAGTTGAAGCACCTCTACATTCTTTAATTCAGTGACCCATTTTATTCTAAAATTGAGATAACTTGCACCAATATTAAAAATAGTTCTTATAATATGGTCACCAAAATACCAAACACCTAGTGTAACGTTTTTTTCCTCAAGTTGTAACAGATTTTTTACAGAGTCCCGATCAAAGAATTGTCTTAAAATATTTCCATGATGCTCTGCATTTTCATTTAATACATACGATTTCAACGTATGACAGATGCTAGGAAGAATTTGAAATTTATTGAGAATGGGAGACTTTCCGTTACCATAGCGTACAATCGCTCTTGATTCCAAAAGATCATCAATCACGCCCTCACACAATTCCTCTGCTGTTTTGTCCTGACTATCTTCAACCAAACCCTCTCCAATCCACAAATTAATTGCATTTCTTTTACTTATCACAGCGTTTTCAGGGAAAATTAGGAGAGGCAACAAACAATCTCTTGTTGAACGGCATAGCCGGTAGAAGTCTTTTGGAGTCCAACTCTCTTGATAGGGTTGGTGGAAGTGTTGTGATGGCTGAAATATTTGGGCAGGCTTGTTATCCTCCTCCTTAGATGACTCATCAAAACCATCCATTGGGATCAACTTCTCTGCACATTCTCTTATTCTCTTGCAAATCCCATCCATCTCTTCCTCTAAGATGTCCATACACCTCTGCTAATGTGTCAAGCAGTTCTTCTTCATTCTTCTTCACTCTCACAAACACATCCTTTATCTTGTTCAGATTCAACCTCAACTTCTCCAACTTCCCATCAAACGATTCATCATCTCCTCCCCTTTCATGGAATCTGCTCCTTGTTGTCATCAATTGCTTCAGCACCACACCTATTGCTTTCATCTTGTTTGTTCAAATCGACATTTCACTGCAAACAAACAAATACATACAATGTCACCCAATTTCTTGTACTACAGAAATTCTTTCTTGTGTGCACGTATACACTCACGCCTACCTTTAGAGGCAACGACAGGAAAGAAAAGAAGAAAGAGAAAATAATAATTGCAATAGCAAACATGTTATGGAAATGATGCTATACTCTTTAGAATGGTCTCAACAGATGAAAAAGTGTGCATAAGTAGAAAACTCATGGACGATCATACATCATGCACGAACCAACTATAGTTTTCATTGAGCAATTGGGAAAAGTTTAAAAGTTTATTCAAGCTAATAAAGACTATCATCAAGAAAGAATAATCAGCCATTACTAAATATAATACATTGCTTCCTGAATACTATAAAACATAATATAAATAAGCTAAAAAAAAACTCAAATCAAACTTTCCCTGCAAATAAAACAACATATATTCTACGCACAAGATTGTTTAATTCAAAGGATATGCAATACAGTACAAAGTTTGAACTCTATAAAGATCTGACAATAAGTGATATATGGAGTTCCATTAACAAATGATATAACAATCATTGGAAGCATCACATCAAACTTTATTATTTCTAATTAATTTCAATAACAAAATGAACTTAAACCTTTGAAATAATTGAGACAAAAGAAAAGCTAGATGTATTCGTATTCAATCCAGACAACCTGGTCCAACTTTTTTGTGTTGAAATATAACCTCAAACAAATGAAATATAACCTCAAATAATTAAAGATAGTTGAGAAGGAAAGTATAATTGATGTGGAGGGAAGCTAAATGATGACATCAATTTGCAGTTTTAGTATGATTTGAAGGAAGGAATTGCACCACTAAAGTTTCACGTCATTCTTTGAATAGCTTAGACTTCAATCATCACAAACAAAGTTGGATTCTTCATGCTTTGAAATCAAGGATTCCACTAGTGATTCATGAACATACTTTTGGAGATTCTTTTAAGAGACTTGTTGGTTAAGCTGTTTTCATGGAAATGTCATCGTGGACGAGGTTGGTATTAATTTATTTAATCTTTTATTGTTATATAACATTGATTATATGTTTAACATGATTAAATATTTTTATTGATTATTTTATTAATATTATGTAACTAAAAATATAACTTAAGATTTTATTTTACAATTTATTTTAATATATTTTTTATTTTCTTATTTACTTATAGTAAATAGAAGATAGTTGACTTTTAAGATTGTTTTATAATTGTTACAATTGCACTAAAATTTTTTTTTATAAACATTTAAATTTGATATTAAGAATTATAAAAAAATTTAAATATTTTTTCTGAGTGTTTTTTTTTTTCAATTTATATAGCCTAATATCAATTGTTGAAAAACCACATTTATGTAACATGTACACTATAAATGTGATTTACTGATGGAAGATTACCAATCGAATCTTATCTATCAGTAAAATGTTATTATTGACAAAAAATTTTATAGTCAATTTACTCATGAATTTAATTTATCATTAATTATTGATAGATTTACCAACAAAAACATTTACCGTTAAATTATCTATCACTAATTTACACAAACAAATTAAATATGTCATAAATACTTAACATGTTATTAATAATAATAAAAATAAAATAATTATAATAATAATAACATTTATAATCATAATAATACAGTAATAATAATAGTAATAATAATATTAATATTAATTTTGATTAGTTTATTTTGATGGTTTCAAATTGGTTAATTGGTTTTTTTGGAAGTTTTATAAAATTTTCAAAAGTTTTGAATGTTTAGTTTTAAAAGTTTGTTATATATCATATGAGAACAACTCAAACAAAGAGAATGATCAGAAAAACTTGTCTCAAAAAATATTTTTCACTACTGTAAATAGAAATAGGAACTTCATCGTAACCTTAAAAAATTTTACTCTTGCATTATATAATAGACGGCAAATATTTTAGTGTTACACTCCTCTTGGTAATATTTGTTTGATGGCTTCAAGAAAAACGACTCTAGATTGACATCGTAGTTAAAGTGAAAGAATCGGATTCAGAAACAAGAAAAGATAATTTTGTGTACTTGGTGACCATAAATTTCAAGTTTTAAAGCGCACGACTCAGCGGCAATCAAACTTGGAGTTCGTCAATGTTTTACTCATTTACAGAGGAAAGTGGGTACACCTCCCAGTCGTGAAGAAAAATTCAAAAACTTGTTCCCTTTGTGAATTTGGAAGAAGATTCTGATGAGCTCAGTAATAAAATCCATAGCAATGGTACATAAAAACGCTACAACTCCCAAAATAAATGTGAAATCAGTTTTAAAAGTATGTCCACCATTGAAAGGAGCTTTGCGCAAATCATGTTCCATTGTAGAATCCTTATTTTCAAGTATATTTTGATGGTCCATGGAAACTGCAAAGAGTGTTAATCCTTTGAAATATTGAATGCGTGGATAATGTAGTTGGTTATCGCTAGTCTCACACACTCGAGATCCCCTTTGTCACCGTCTCGTCTCTTACCGCTCGTTTGTTGTCCAGACGGCGTTGTCTCCGGCTTCGGCAGAACTTAAATCAGGCAACACGCATGCTCCCGTTTTCTTAGCCCGATAAGAGATCTAGGGGTCCAAGTTTTTGGGTGATTCCCTATGAGCTCACATTAGGGTCCCATGTAACGGTGGTTGGAGAGCGGTTAAGAGCGCCATGGAATGCGTGTCAATTTGTGATGGAGTTGCAAGGGCTAAAGACGGTGGAAGGTAAAGAACCACCTAGGCTCTTACGAATTAATCCTAGATTGAGAGGGGATTTCGGAGGGAAGGCTATGATTGAACTTAACACGTATTCCCTCGTGCATTGGGGTAGTACTGCAATATGAAAAATTAGAAACGAGGTAAGATGATGCAATGAGTGAGAAATTTTTTATCTTAAATTTCAAAATTTATTTATTTGTTTTAAATGGTTAAAGAAAGGTCTCTAATGGAATAAGTAAGAATATATATATATATATATATATATATATTATGATAATATCAATTGAGTTATTATAATTGATTATGTGAAATCTAGTCAAAATTTGACAAATCCTTTCATTAAAGGATTACCAAGAGACTTGATAAATAAAACATCAAGAGGAATGAGTCACAAGCCGATGACTTAAAATCATCAATGATGGAAACTCAACTCAATCATTAACATTACGTTAAGTAGTCAAAGTACATCATCAGAATGATTGTAAGCACTACAATTAATTGTCATCCCAAGGTTCTTAGTGCTTTGTATCCGCTTGTCAAATGAGTAGGTTGAGTTAATCTCTTAATGATTTTCTAAAGGTACTGAAATTGAGGAGGTGCTAGAATGAAAACCACCTATGTGAATGTGAAGTGTGGCCGCTTCAGGGAGTAAAAGGACTTGACTCCAAAAACATTCATGAAAGATACGGGACACAGGGGCCATGTTGAATGTGAATGTGTCAGATATTTTAAAACATGTTTTTGATACAAGTTGTATGCGTGAATTGTTTATGCTACATATCAAATAGAATACTGGTTCAAAGACTTTCTACCATGATGTAATGAACTCTTCACAATTTAATGGTTCAAATAGTAAGATACCATTATTTATGCATATAATGTTTGAGTTATTCTTGGATCATTGATATATACTTAACATGTTAAAAATGGCGGGGATTAAACATTTTAGAAGTTTTGTAAAACTTTCAAAAGTTTTGATCGTTTAGTTTCAAACATTTGTTATATATCATATGAGAACAACTCAAAAAAAGAGAATGATCAGACATTTGTTATATGAGAACAACTCAAAGAAAGAGAATGATAAACAAGAACTTCATCGTATCCAGAAGAAAATTTGCTAACTCTTACAGTATAAAGGGCAAATATTTCTTTAGGAAAGTGGCAGTGTTACACGCTTTGAAATCATCTAAATCCTCTTGGTCTAACACGAGACGGAAATGATGATATCAAACTTGCACTTCTTATTATATGAAATAGCATTACAAACAAGTTGGTTTGATAAACATATATCATAAAATAAGAATATTAAATTTTAAGTAGATTGTGGTTACAAAGAATGTGTTATATTATTCATAGCACTTAATGGGGAGATAACAGCGGATCATATTTACATTTTTCTTATTTTTAATCTTTTGCTCACTCTTATAGGCAGGCACACTAGATAAATAGAGAGACATTTGGGAATAACATATTAATCCAATGCAGGCTCCATGTATGAATCATAGTTTCCGATTTGTTTAATTTCTACATTTATGAACCCAGGAAATATTGTTTTCAACTTCTTTATGTCAACATTCAATTGCTTAAGGTACTTCAGACGCAGTGTCTGTACGTTCCTCCATTTCTCATCAACATCAATACTTTCCAGTTTTCCTCCACTTATATTTAGCTCCCTCACTGTCAACACATCTTCCATCTTGGGAGGCATAAACAATTCTTGAAAACTCTTTCTAGGAAAACATTCAAGATGTAACTTTCTCAAACCACGTGGCAAATGAATATTAGCATAGCTTGGGTCAGACCCCCTCCAAGATATTTTTAGATGCTCAAGTGCTACAAAATCTTCCAAACTTTCAAACTCCCTATCCCTCATCACGGCCTCCCTTCCTATATATATGCTCAGTCGCCTTAGTTTTTTCAAATTTACAAGATCTGATATTCTGCATGGAGTCTTTTCAGAAGTACTTATTACAAAGCCCTTCAGTACTTCAAGTTTAGTGAGCTTCTCGATCCCCTTTGGCATTCCCTCCAGAAGGTAACACTGTGACAAAATCAGATGTGTGAGGCTTTTCATTGATGATATATCATTAGGTAGAGTCTCCAAATTATGGCAAGCTTTCAGATCAAGAATTTGTAGTCCCTCAAGTTGAGCAATAGAGGATGGAAGCTCGAATATTCTTGATATGCCACGGAGACTAAGATATCTCAACTGCGTTAGATTTGCCAAGTTTTTCAAGAATTCTTGACTCCCAACTTCAATGTGATGAAAGGGTGAATCTTGCCAACGCCCAAGTTGAAGAACCTCTACATTCTTTAATTCAGTGACCCATTTTGGTCTAAAATTCAGATATTTTGAACCAATATTAAAAACAGTACGTATAATACGGTCACCAAAATACCAATCACCCAGTGTCACTGTTCTTTTCTCAAGCACTAACTGATTTTTTACAGATCCCCCATCAAAGAATTGTCTTAAAATATATCCATGATGCTCTGCATTTTCGTTTAAATCATACGATTTCAACGTATGACGGACGCTAGGAAGAATTCGAAATTTATTGAGAATGGGAGACTTTCCGTTTCCATAATGTACAATCATATTTGATTCCAAAAGATCATGAATCACACCCTCACACAATTCCTCTGCTGTTTTGTTGTGACTATCTTGAACCCGACCCTCTCCAATCCACAAATTAATTATATTTCTTTTCCTTATGACAACGTTCTCATGGAACATTAGCAGAGAGAACAAGCAACCTCTTATTGTACCGTCTAGCCAGAAAAGATCTTCCTTAGCCCAACTCTCCTCCTCATGGGGTTGGTGGAAGTGTTGTGATGGCTGAAATATTTGGGCAGGCTTGTGATCCTCCTCCTTAGATGACTCATCAAAACCATCCATTGGAACTAACTTTTGAGCACTATCTCTTATTCTCTTGCAAATCTCATCCATCTCTTCATCCAACTTCCTCTGCTCTAACTTCCGAAGATGTCCATACACCTCTGCTAATGTGTCAAGCAGTTCTTCCTCATTCTTCTTCACTCTCACAAACACATCCTTTATCTTGTTCAGATTCAACCTCAACTTCTCCAACTTCCCATCAAATGCTTCATCTCTTCCCCTTTCATCAAATTTGTTCCTTGTTGTCATCAATTGCTTCAGCACCACATCTACTGCCTTCATCTTGTTTGTTCGAATCGACATTTCACTGCAAACAAACTATACTTTTCATTCATCAATTACCAAAAGTTTAGTTATTTGGTAAGCCCATATAAGATCTAGCTAACAGGGACTATCATCAAGAATGAATAATCAGTCATTTTGCTTAGTCAGTATTATAAAACATAATATAAATAAGCTAACAAAAACTCAAATCAAACTTTCCCTGCAAATAAAACAACATAAATTCTATGCACTCAATAATATAATTCAAAGGATATGCAAAACAGTACAAAGTTTGAACTCTATAATATAAGGATCTCGTGATATATGGAGTTCCATTAACAAATGATTATAACAATCTTTAGAAACATTACATAAAACTTTATTATTTCTAATTAATTTCAATAACAAAATGAAGTCGCACCTTTGAAATGACTGGGACTCGTCCAACTTTTTTGTGCTGAAATATAGCCTCAAACAAATGAAATACAACCTCAAATAATGAAAGGTATAGTTGATATGGAGGGAAACTAAATGATGACATCAATTTGCAGTTTTAGTATGATTTGAAGGAAGGAATTGCACCACAAAAGTTTCACGTCATTCTTTGAATAGCTTCCACTTCAATCATCCCAAACGAAGTTGGATTCTTCGTGCTTAGTTTATTTCCTTCAAAGAGAGAATCTTATGCTATGCTTTGAAATCAAGGATTCCATTCGTGACTCATGAACATACTCATGAACAAATCTATAATATATTTCATGAACATTAACTATCAACTTGCAATACCTAAAATCAAACAACTGCAGTACCTAAAATTAAACTACTATTTCTACATTATCTATTGTAAATCTACAGCAACCGGAACAATATACTAACAGGCTACACAAACTTGCAATAACAGTAAAAGAAAACTGAATAAAATGCTTGACTGAAACAAGAGAATGCAATCACAGAAACATAACAAACAAACAAAAGTTCCATTATCTAAAAATTTAACTATAAGAAGAATCCAGAATAACAGTTGAAAATAAAAGAATTGGGAAACATGATTTGCAGAGCAGAATTGAAAACTGGTGATATAGTACTCCTACTAACATATCATATAAAAAACTAAAAACAATGAAGATCTTTAAATAAAAAATCAATTGCTAACCTTTGGTTTCTAACTTCAATTCAAGCAACGAAGGAAAAAAAAGAAAAGGAAAGAACACAGTATTCATAACGCAAGAACAAGAATCTAACCTAAAATTTCAAATGTAAATAGTACGATGAAAACTAAATTCTGAGGAGAAATTATAAAACGAAAATCAAGAAATCAATCAAATACCGCGGCTGAAAAATCATGGTAACAGAAGCAATAGAGAACAACAATGGTAAAGTGCAAATAACAATCGCGAAGGTGAAAACTCTAGAATCCCTTTTCTTATTTCTCTCTGTAATGTTCTAGCACTTGAAAAAAAAATCTAAAGTAAAGGAAAACTGAATAGTTAAAAGTAAAAGTCTCTAAGATAAATCTGTCTTTTATAACCATACCTAACTAAAATCTCAACTGATTCAGTTAATCTAAATTTTTTTGTTAAAACAATCATGTTTGAGCTGAATAAAACCAATATATGTTACACATCTTTTCCATTGAATATCAACGTAGTTACACATACACAAAAGTTAAACTCGTTATCGTTATTCAAGATAAACTAATTTCACACATAAATCCATATAATCGGTGGTATGTTGTATTATTCCTAAATTGTCACTATTACAATTTAATAGACCAGAGAAAAAAATGTAAAACAAGATATAAACTACGAAGATTAAAGTCACTATTACAATGAGACAGTGATGGAAATAAGCATGATATATACTTTTGAAGAATCAAGTCTAGCTTTTTCATTTTATATAAGCTTATTTTTAAGATCTAATTTATTAAAAAACTATTTACAGCAAATAAAAAGGATATTTTTTACAGCATTCAAAGTTGATTTTTATGTAATCCAATATGTTTTTAAAAACTTAAATAGATATATAATTTTATTAGATTATAAGAAATTAGTTTTATAATTATTAGGTAAATTTAAATTTATTTTCCTAATATAAATCTATTTCGTATACATAGTTAGTAAACTTATTTTCATCATCAGTTTTGGGGAACACTTTTCAAGATATGCTATTATTTCTCTAAAGTTATACTAAGTAAAATTTAATAAACATTTTTTATGTACAATAAAAATTAAACATGTTTTTATTATGAACTTTTGAGCATTGGAACAATTGACATATCTGAAAGATAATTATATAACCTAATGAATGGGCATCTCACTTATTTAGGGTTCTTGTATATAGAGCAAGTTCTTTCATAGGTGAATCTATAATCTAACTCATACTTGTAATAAGTTTATGTTTAACTAAAAATATAACTATCAAATTAAAAGTCTCATATTATATGACATGAATAATATATAAAAAAAAAACTCACAAATATATTGTGTTAAAGTTTTATACAACTAACGTTAAATCTGTTATATATTAATTTTTTTTAACTTTTTCTTTTGTTATGTATCGACTACTCTTCTGAAAAGTCCAATACAAAGATTTCTTTTGATATATATATATATATATATATAT
>Ga0209489_104836_pt1 | contig 24296 bp, 17 predicted proteins | sample SiratrowhiteBW_FD_187527 | JGI IMG/M metagenome (GOLD analysis project Ga0209489, IMG submission 187527) | Root nodule microbial communities of legume samples collected from California, USA - Siratro white BW (SPAdes) (version 2) | ecosystem: Host-associated > Plants > Roots > Nodule | place...
TGCAGAGTGGGATTATCTCTTCCTCAACATCGCGAGTCCACAGAGACCACTCAATTTGCACAGCTGTGATTGGATGAACTGCGTGTGCTCTCCTTATAGTATCTGGACTCGCTTCAGATAACCCAATGTACTTCACTTTACCCTCTTCCACCAGTCTCTTAAGTTCCCCACCTAAATAATATATATATATATATATAGCATCTGGTGAGAAAATCTATATAACATCATCAGCTTTATAATGTGTAGTTGTACTATATATGAGCAAAATCATAGATAGATTTCTGAAAGGAGAAATCATTAACTGTTTCCTCTATAGGTACAGATTGGTCCACTCTATGCTGATAATAGAGATCAATGTATTCAACATCAAGACGCTTCAAGCTAGCTTCACAGCATGACCGCACATATTCGGGCGAACCCTTGATCTGAACATTACCATTAGGTTCTCTTTTCGCAATACCAAATTTCGTGGCTATCTGGATCTTTTCTCTGGGTATCTGCTTCAAAGCCTGGTCAAACAAAACCAAAACAAAAGATGACAAACACAACAACAACTGACTACTAATAAAGTAAAATTTTCAAATGTTGTAATAAAAGAAATTTATGTTCTTAACGAGAATGTTTGGTTACTTAATAGAAATAGAGATAGAAGAAAGGATTTGTACCTTCCCAACCAAAAGTTCATTGGTATGAGGTTCATAAACATCAGCTGTATCAAAAAAGGTGATTCCCTTACTGAAGGCATACATGATTATAGAAATGCCATCTTCTTCAGGGAGAGGGTCATTGTAGGCTCTACTTAGGTCCATGCATCCAAATCCCAATTTTGAAACCTAAAACAAAAGAAAAACAAGAATGGATATTAGTTGTATGAAGATAAGAGAAGCATATTACAGATTGTAAGTAAGTAGTAAGTACCTCAAGGCCTTGGGTCCCAAGTTTAACTCTTTGAATGTGTTGCACTTGCTCCATTGTTGTTTGGTTGGTGATTCAGAGATGCCTCACACTGTCTTCTTTTCTAGTTCTTCCCCTTCACAAGTAAGGCCACTATATAGGAATCAGAAGCGCTCACCCACTTCGTCATTCAGTGCGTCAGAAACACCCATCTTTTTCATCAGTGACAACGTTTCCACTTATTCCAATTCAAATTTGCTTACCTCAATCTTAATACTATCATTTTTTTAATTCATCCTAAACTTATGGATCTTGCTTACTTATTTATATATATATATTCTCTTAGCTCTCTCTAATGGTGGAATTCAAAGAAAATGTAGAACTTTATTTTTTTAATGACTATTCAACAAATAACTTATCATACTGAAAAATTGCTCACATAAAAAAAAAAAGTAAAAAAACTATAAAAAATCAAAATATATTTTTTTAATTAAGGATAAAAAATGCATTTATTAATTTCACTCACTTGTGTTGTGGTAATTAACGGACAGTTTATTATTTAACAATAATCCTGTATGAATTAAAATAAAAATAATTTTTTATCAAAATTTAAAACGATTCTTTTATTAACACATTTACCGAGACATAAGAAAATAAGTTTCCATGGTTATCCGTGTCTTTGAAGAACAGAACGGTCAACGTAATCTACTCCAAATCGAAAACCAAGCATGCTAACTTACCTTGTTTAAGGTTCGTCCGTACATGTTGGTTAAATTTACCCACCTCGTGCAAAATGTGCAACTTTTTTAAAAGTTATCAATATTGGGAAATTTTGCCTCAAAACACAACTTTATTCTGAAAAATTTATATTCTAGCACTTGAACTCTTAGAGGTTTGGTCAACCTGAATTCTGTGTTAGTAGAAAAGTTTTGTGGTATAGACACAATTTTGATTAGGGTTTTCACTTTTTCTTTTTGAATTTATGATGAAATCATGCATAAATAATATACTTTTATTGCTCATCATTATGATTTAATATTTTTTTTCCAGTTGAAGTTACATGCAAAGGGTTGATTTTCTACCCACATATACATGTCTCCATATACATATAAAAAATCAGCCCATATACATATTATATTATATTATATTATATTATATGCAAAAATAACCAACAAAGTTTAATGCAATTCTTACAAGTACCATCAGTTCGTGAAAATTATCTCTATTTCAGTAAATCAAATCATGAACAGATATATTAAGAAGTGATAGCAAATAATCTTCTCCACCAAACCATTCACCGTCCTATCAACGCGTCAAGCCATAGCCGAGCCATCGTCTTCGAGCTCTGAGTTCATTATGCCCACGTGTAGAATAGCAAATGCTACTTCATGCATAGCTACCTATATATATAATACAATAAGTCCTTAATCTATAGCTTCTTAAATTTCCCTTTAATTATAAATTTAAATATTCTCTATTCATTCTGTTACCACCCTATCCCTTGTGCGGCTGTGTAGATAGACATATAATTAAATATAGAATTAATGTTAACAACTTTAGTTCTTTGAGGTATTTTCTTTCTGCAAATGGGTATGTGTAGGAAACCATTTTTGTGAAAGTATTTGTAATCCCTTCTGTATATTATAGTTAAACTTAAAATAACAAATATTTTATATTATTTTAAAAGTATGGATATAATTTTTTAAGTAACTATATGATATAAACAAACAAAGAGGAGTAGTCATTCATTATGAAGAACCCATTATAAGAAAATGATATGTGAAACTGAATTTTAAGTCCAAAAATAGATTAGGAGAGTCATAAAACAAAATTTACTTTTTAAAATCTTTATTTTTATAAAATAAAAAAATGCAAGTAAAAAGAAAAAAAATATTTTTTATTTTAAATCCTACTAAATCAACTTTATTTCTAAAGTATTTCCTTAAAAAAATAAAGATTTACTTATTTTTCTATAGAAAAAAAATAAAAAAATATTTGTTATGTTTCATATTCTTACTATTATAGTTTTATTATGCATACTGTCATCTTAATATTTAAGGAAATCTTAATATTTAAAGAAATTAAATACTGTAGGTATAAAAGAACGAATTATTGGCGATGTATTTATAAAAATAGAAGGTATGTAATCTTTTTGAAAAATCGCCATGTGTAAAAAAGATGTTAAAGGAGAAAAAAAAAAACGGCTTCTTCCTTGAGACACTTCTAAATTTTAAAAAATTCTAAAATTAACCTATTTAAAAAGATCGTACTCATGGAGGCGAGAGATGGAGGTGCATGATTTTGAAAAAAAAATAAAAATTTCACAAATAGTCTTTTCCAGAATTTGAAAAACATATTTTAGAATAATCTATTCCATATTTTTACTTATGCTTTCGGCAGACAATTTGAAAGTCATTTTCAAGCTGTTCTAAAAATATTTTAAAATGACTTTCGAAATGCACTGTTATGGAAGTATATAATTATTTCTAAAATAGCCTGTTCATATTTTAAATATTTTGAAATCACAACTGTTATAGAAGTATAAAATCATTTTTAAAATAGAACACATTTCTAAAATAGCCTGTTTTGGAATAGCTTGTTTCGAAATAAACAATTCTAAAAATTAATTTTCGAATTCAGAGACAGTTTTGGAAATTATTTATTTCAAAAATCATTTTTATTATACCTTCAAATTTTGAATGGACAATTTTGAATTCTATTTTGAAAGTGAATTTTTTTTTTTTTTTGAAAAAATGAGATATAAATTTTAGAAAGGTATAATTGTCTGTGTAATAAAATATGAAAGATAATTTTGGAATTTTATAAAATTTAGATGTGCTTCAAGAAGATGTGCATGACAATGCAGCCTAGACACATTGTGAACATGTTTGGGCTAGCATTGTGAATATGTTTGGGCTGCCACTCGAGACCCGTAAGGCACATTTGATTTGGATATTTTCTGTATGAGCCGCGGTGGTCTCGATTTGGTGCGACACGGAGGTGGAGAGAAAGAGGTGCGCGGTGGAGAGAGAAGTTGGGAGGGAGAGGTTTGAGGCCGCGGGTGTCGAAGATGGAAGCGAGTGCGGTGAGAAGAGAGGACAAGGCGGAGAGGAAGAGGCGCAAACGACGACGAAGCGGCACGGACGCGGAGCTTCTCCATTTGCGGCGGATGTGGAGTGGAAGGGGCAATGCTAGGGTTGTGGTTGTTGATGATTTTGAAGGCGAGGTAGGGATAGAAGGAGTAGCCGGCGGCGAGTGATGGAGGTTGGCTGGTGACCGAGGGTGATAAGGCGGAAATTAGAATTGGGGTTGTTGATAATTGTTTGGCAGTTCTGACGGTGGCTGGTCAAGCTCACTCACCCTTTTATTTATTTTTTTCTTGTTTTTATATTTTAGCCAGATCAAGTAGTAAAGATTGAATAAGAGAGTGGTAAGACATTAAAAAATGTTGGGGATGCAAATAACACTCAAACATACCTGTATTCTTGCTTTGCTTCTCTGCTCTTGCGGTGTCATTCTCCTTCCTTCCCTGCTACTACTTGATCTGTTTTCCATTGTGAAATAAGAATAAACAGTGTGAGTGAAGAATGGGAATGAAAATTGAGTGAAGAGTGGGAATGTGAGAAGAGTGAGCTCTGGATACAATGTCTCGTGGGAGTAAGGTGTCAGAGGGGGAGACACATCAGCTTTTTTGCTTTTTTTTAGTATGAAGGTACACCAAATTTGGAAGAGAGAAAACAGTGTGTATAGAAAAAAGAGGGGTACAAAAATAAATTTGCCCTGCTAGCTCAATTGGAAGAATGGAGTTGCACTTAGGAAAAGATGGGGTGCAAAAGCAAATTTTATTTTATATTTTCATTTTTGTTTGGCTTTTTGTAAACCTAATAGGTTAGACTTAAACTATATTTTTTTCTATTTTTTAAAAATAAAAACGCAATAAATTTATAAAATAACCACTTCAAACTTTTATTGAAAATATAGTATTTTTGTAACATTTTAAATAAAAAGATAATTTTTTTAGCTTTTCTAAAATTAATTTAATACATGATTTTTTATTTTTTAAATAATTTTATTTGTTTGCATTAAATCGGGTGTTAACATGTGTAATATGAAAGGAACTTTAGAATTGTGAATTATAAAATTCAAAAATTAAAAATATCTTTGAAATTATATAATTGCAAAGATTTTTAGATTATAAAATCTGAAAATTTGTTTTCAATTACTTCTGAATTATACAATTTGCAACTCATTGAAAAAAAACCTTTCTGACTTCTACAATCTACAAGGAAAAGAAACTTTAGAATTATATAATTTAAAAATAAAAATTGATTTCCAAATTATATAATTTAAAAGTTTCTTTTATAAAAAAATGATTTTTAGAATGCATAATTTAAAAGTAAAAAAAATTCTAAATTACATAATTTAAAAGTTAAAATAATTTCTAAATTATATAATTTGAAAGTAATTTGTAACATCTAGATTATGCTGAAAGTTTTTTCTTTTTCCGAATCACATTCAGAAGTCAATTTTTATAAACCAAAAGAGTAAAGTAGGAATTTTAATATTTTTGAGATACAGAAGAAAATTACAGGGGTGGAAAAAGAAATTCCCACGAAAACGATTACTTGTGTTTATGATCCATCTTTTCTCTCTGATTTAATCAATCCAAAGATTTATACTTTTGTGCGGGTTAGAGTGGTATAAACTACGTATAATATATTCTAAAAATACGTTGAATTATATTTTTTAAGGTCCTTTCAGACTTAATATAATATCCTTTATTTTGTACAAAAGTACTTTGAAATAAATGCTTATCAATAAACAATTTCTTAAGTTCACAGATAACTTATCTTATTGCATAAATTATATTAATATTATTCATTTTAATATATTATAAAATACACCTTACTAATTATACTATTCTATGTTTCTAATTATAATTAATACTAAAATTAACGTCAATTACCAACAAATCACATTAAACTGTTTTTCTTCATGTTTGAATCAAGTAGAGTTCTTGTTTAAATAAATAACCATTTTAAAATTTCTTATCACTCAAAGTTTTTGTTGCATGTATCTTAATATGCAGTTAATCAAAAACTAATTTCTTTCATAATATTAATGCTGTGGCTACATCTTAATACTGTGATTACATGTGGCTGACAAGTTAAAAAAACTGTGATTACATGTGGCTGACAAGTTAAAAAAAAATCGTAAGTAGAATAAATCCTATCTTTATATTTGACTTGGTCAATTTTCAAACACACAAAATATATATATATATATATATATATGATTGACCTAGTGAAGCAAACGTGATAGCATTTCCTTTCAGAACAACAGTACATGTTTGTTCTAATTATTGTTCTGCATTTTTCTCTGATATATGAATTATTAAAATTATGGTTGAATCTTAAATTATAAGAATAGCCTTGCTTCAATAATACATCCTAAAAACCTAATAAAAATGTGTATTTAAGCCTATCACGTTCTATGAAGCATTTTATTTGACAACCAATTATTTATTAAAAAAAAGTTAGACATATAAATTAAAATATATGATGCATAGTATCATTCCAATGTCGGAAAGTAGAGATTTGACTCTACTATTATAACATATCATCTCTGCAAAGATTTTAAGATTTAGAGTTTATAACTAAAATAATTAAGATTAAAGAATATATATATTATGCTTAAAATTGTTATCGTGTTGATATATACTAACATAGATCAAGTAGGTCATATTAGTTATAAATAAAGTTTATATGGAAAGTTACACATTTTTACCTTTTGGGATTTGAAATTATCACAGATAATATATAACATATTTATTCTTCAAGGAAGATAAAAGTGGAAGGTTGAAACTTATTATCCACAAAACTAACTCTAAATTATGATTACTCTTCAATTTATTAAAATGAATCATTTCTCTCATGACAAAGTGTAAGTTTCTTACATTATTCCTGAAATTTGGAATAAGATTATCAATTTTCTTTCATTGAAGAAAATAAACTAAATATCGAAATTGTGAATAATTTTTCTACCATTGCATATAATGTAAATTATTTCGCTGCATGTTCCCTAAAATATAATTGATTAAACATTAAAATTATTGAAAGATATCATAAAATCTTAATACCAAAGTGTTTATTTTTTTTTCCTTTTTGTATTTATTTTCTTTTCAACTTTTAATTGTAAAATTTTAGTTTATTTCTTAATTTTAAAGAGCTGTATAGGAAACAGAGAAGATAAAAAATATTTAAATATGTTTTTGTTGTTTACAAAAGTAATGCCTTTTAATTTTGATCTATATATAAACATTTTGTTATATTCATCTAAATGGTTGATTTTTGTTGAATCTGTATTTTGATCCAAATAAATATATGTTTTTTTTTTAATCCTTCCAAAATCTAAAATAACTAATTTCATCCCTAAAATTCATTTTAAAGTAAATGCTTTGTTTCATAAACATATTATTATTATGGATTATTCATCGCTAACAAAATATTAAAAAGCACAAGATGCTAACACTTCTATCAACCATTTAATTAAAGAACACATGTAACTACCACTTGTATTAATTAATATTATGCTTCTCCTTTAAAAGAATTTTATTTTAGAGTTTTAAATTATTTTTTGGAAATACGATATATCAATATTATACCAATATACAAGAAAGTATTACTAAAAATAGTCATTTAATCAATGTTAAATACAATTGTTAACAAGTATCACATTACAATAAGAGCCAAAACATAAATTCTCAACCTTTTGGTTTGGCTAGAAAATTAAAAAAAAAAAAACTAATCGAAACTTGATAATTTTATAAAAATTAAAACATATATTTAAATCAATGAAAAATTATATTTTCCATATTCTTACAAATATTTAAAAAAACGAAATACATGTTAATAGTTAAATGATATTTTACTATTTAATAATAAAAATCAGAATACAAGTTAACACCTCTGTAAAAAATGTTTAAAGAACACTTTATTTAATATTCTCTATTTTAAATAATTAATATTCTGTGTTATATATTCAAAATCACAGTTTTTATATAAATTTTTATTTTAAATAAAATATTTTTAATAAATTTCGATCCAATAATAAAAAATTGATAAAAGATATTGTTTTTTACAATAATAAAGAGTATTTTAAAACTTCTCTTCAAGCATACGTCATAGCATAAAATCCGAGCCACGTCACGAATAAATAAATTCCGTAAGTACATTTTTATTTAACATGTAAGTATTTTAATATTTGACATTTTGAATGAAATTAACCCCTACCAGGTCATAGATGGGAAATTTCACGGGGATATTGTTATATAAAATTAATAAAATAATATATATATATATATATATATTCATAACTTAAAGAATAAGTTTTTTTTTTTCAAATAATATTATAGATATGAAATATTTCTCTGGTTTTACTTGCCCCTGATTTATGTGAAGAATTTTTCTGATAATTTTGGTTAACATCACTTTTTACCGAGAATTAAAATGCATTTATTCAATTTTTAAGTATGATGTGCTCTTCCAAAAAATAAAAAAATGATATCAGTTTGCAAATTGAAAGAAATTTCTGGCATGTGAAACTCTGTTATGAAAAACACATTAAAAACAAAATAAGCATTTTGGATGAAATTTCTAGTATCTGTTTTATTTGTTACAGATGAGGACATGCAGCAGTGGTCATTAAATGCAGACATAAACACAGCAATGTTAGCTAGCAGCAGCTACAGACAGGACAGTGCTACAAAACGTGTTATCTGACCCTTTTTTCTTTTTCATCTTTCTGTGTCTCTCACCTTTCTTTGTGTATTTTTCAACTCATCTTCTCTCCGTCAATACATATTATTATGAATTTGTTATTATTTATTTCAACCATTGCAGATGAAAGCTTACAAGTCCTGCATAACTTTCGAGTCATTTGCATGAAAATTTCAAAAACCGCGTGACCATATATAACCGAAAGAAAAGTCATCACATACAGACATACAAACATGCTTGGAAAATAGCTGTATGGTTGACCTGGCCCTCTAAGTAGATTTTATCATTGAAGAAGCCAAGGTTGAGTAAAGGGTGTTGTCTTATTCCTATAATATTCCACTAGAGTTGAACAATTCAAGCTCATCATAGTCTAGTTCTTCTAGTTGAACAGTTAGAGTTCATTCACTTTTGGCTATCTTTCTTAGAGCTTGCATATAGCTCTCATAATCTGTACTTCCTTAAAGTTATATATATCCCAGATAAGGATTTTCTTGGTAAGATTTGAAACTTATGCGGTTCTTCATGGCTCTCTCTAGTGTACTTGCCATACTCATTCTGCAGTATTCATTGGTAGCACTGGTTTCTTCAGCAGGACCACCAAGTGGCTGGAAAACATTGCAAGGTGTGGTTCTATTTCTTCTTCCATTTAGTCTTGTAGTGTTTACTGTGGTCCCTATTTTATCTTCTTATTTGCTAGTTTTTGTGTACTTGCTGACTGGTTATTTCAACACTTTTAAGACAAACCTTTTGAGTCTTGTTACTGCAATTATCATAGCAATGAATAGTCATCAGCTTTTCTATCTCAGAAAGAAAATAAGAAGTAAACCATTCTATTTTATTAATTTGAGAGTAAATAGTGTATGCACTTACACTGCCATTCAATCACAATTGTCAAATATAATGAGTTTGATTCTAGAATAACTATCTTAAAAATCTTACCTAACATGCAGTTTCTGAATGGCTGACAATAAATAGAAATTAAAACTCTTGAATCGATAACTATAACAAAGAATTTAATTCATGTATAGAAGTTTAACCTTTACGAAGTATATCTAACCTCAAATAAATGTTGAAAAATCTGGTTTTGTTGTGACTGATAAGGCATGCAAAGGAGAGTTATGGAAGAGAGACAAGACAAGGCGATGAACTACAGATAATGATCTAGAAGTTGATGGTGTTAATTAACTGCTAAATGGGTTTTCATCTCTTTGTTCCTCAGGAATAAATGCTAGAAAAAATTCAACCTTGTGCATGAACTTGTATACATCGTGTGTTAGGATTCGGGACCATGTGTATTTAATAGCAATGTATTTGCTATGCAGGATCTCCACCAGTGGTGATAGCACGTGGCGGGTTTTCAGGGATATTTCCAGATTCAAGCTCACTTGCCTATAGTTTGGCACTTAACACTAGTAGCCGAAACGTGATTCTATGGTGTGATGTGCAATTAACAAAGGATGGCACTGGGATTTGTTTCCCAGAACTCAAGCTGGACAATGCCACTGACATTTCAGTTGTTTACCAAGGCAAGGAAAAGGATCACTTTGTTAGCGGGGTCCCAACCCGGGGATGGTTTTCTGTAGACTACAACTTCAAAGAACTAGCAAATGTCTCTCGTGAGTTCAATCTATCTCAAGACCTTAGTGTTTTTATTTTCTTGTTTGGATGATGTTTATATCTTTTTCATCACGTAAGATATTTGCCACAAAGATAAGGTGGGGTAAGTGGTGGCATTGATTGCTCAAGCATGGAACAGAGTGGAAAGCATCAATCTAGTCCCTGAATTGGTTGGCAACACGGGTTAATTTGGCTTGCCCATAGAGATTTGAAAAATGGAAATTCAGTTCTTGACTTTAACAACTATCAATTCATTTTGTTCTTGACATTACAAAAATGTAATCTAGTCTTCAATTTTTGCCATTATTAGTCAATTTGATTCCTAACATTAGGAAGCAAATCGACTAATGTTTGACTGATTTGATAATTGTTAGGAACCAAATTGATTGGCAATGCCTATTTCAGAGACTAAATTAGTAACTTATTCATGGAACTTGTTCTTGGTGCTTGCCCTTGATCATAACATGCCAGAACTGGGAAACTTGTCCATTGTCCTTGCTCGTACTTGTTATGTTATTATATGACACTGATGATCATCTTGTTATTGGAACAGTTGTTCAGGGAGTTTACTCTCGGACTAATGTATTTGATGGCAACAAGCTTCCCATTCTCCATGTTGAAGAAGTAGCTAACCTGATAAAATCACCATCTACAGGCCTGTGGTTAAATATTCAGGTAATTGGAAAAAGAGCATTTGTTTCTTGTCCTTCAACTGGAATACATTCTTTGTTTCAAAGCAGATCCTAAACGTATGCAATTTGATATCTGTTGTTGACTAATCATGTTTTTGCATTTTGAAAATACAATGCAGCATGATTCGTTCTACAAGCAACAGAATTTGAGTGTAGAAGCCTTTCTACTATCTCTCGTAGCTAGAAATGTAACTGTCAGTTACATTTCATCACCTGATGTGGATTTCTTAACAAGAGTTAAATCAATCTTTAGTCCTGAAACAACCAGCTTGATCTTCAGGGTTCTAGAGCAGTCTAAGATTGAACCTACAACCAATCAGTCTTATGGTGAACTCCTGAAAAATCTTGCGCAAATCAAGACATTTGCTTCAGGAATTCTAGTTCCCAAGGGCTATATATGGCCTGTAGACTCAAGCCTTTATCTGCAACCACATACCTCTCTTGTCTCAGATTCTCACAAAGAAAAGTTGCAAGTTTTTGTATCAGACCTTATCAATGATGTTCCATTTAGCTACAATTTCAGTTATGATCCTGTGGCTGAGTGTCTATCTTTCTTTAACGTTGGTGATTTCTCTGTTGATGGTGTGTTGTCTGACTTCCCAGTTACTCCACTTGCAGCCATAAGTAAGTTTGGTTTCCCTTGTATAGAATTCTAGACATTTCTTCAGAGCTTTATCATTATTTTCCAAACTAATGCTACACCTTTTAAATGAAAATTAAATTTTCTTTTAGCCTCTTACCAAGTACAATCTATTAAGATGTCTAAAGTATTCCATAAAAAGATTTAAATGGAATTTCTATTTTTCAATGCATCCATGCTAGTATAGATGACTAATACAAGCCAGAGATGAGTATATATAATCTGTGGAGTCTGATTTGTATGCAATTTTAATACATGACAATTGATGAGAGTTAATTACTCTCTATTGCAATATAACTAGCTCTATATAACTAGTGACAATTATCAATGGACGGTTGGCACTTTAACTGACTCACAGATAATGATATACTAAACAACTGAGTGGTACATTTATCTAATACTATCAACTTTATGGAATCTAATTGTAATCAGCATCCCATTCAGATTCTAAAATCTCACCTCTTACTGCAGATTGCTTTTCTGGCCAAGGGAAAAACGCCACTAAACAAGGTATAATTTATTAGCTCTCCCTATTGATGTATTACATCATTTTGTTGTTAACAAGTTATGGCTTGTATTGAGGGTATTAGTCAGGGATACCTTATTATTATTGTTTCATTTCACATGCTTAATTGAATCAGCCTGATAATTGCATATATTTAAAATCACTATTTTAGCTTGTACAAATTATGAATTAAATTAAATTGTCATTCAGAACTGTAATTGAAAATGTATTATTTATAGAAGATTATTAGTATACAATGAAAGCAGAACAAGAGGGAACACAATATTTAAGTTGTCTTTATTGATTTTTTGTTTCTTCTTTCATATTTTTCATGATAAAGTGGACACTTTGGTTATCACAAAATATGGAGCAAGTGGAGATAATCCTGCTTGTACTGACATTGCATATAAGAAAGCTAAATCAGATGGGGCAGATGTACTTGACTGTCCTGTTCAAATGTCCAAGGATGGAACGCCCTTTTGCTTAAGCTCTATAGACCTTTCAGAGAGCACTACAGTTGCTGATACAAATTTCAAAACCCGTTCTACAACTATTCAGGAGATCAAAAACAGCAGTGGCATATATACATTCAGCTTGACATGGGATGAGATAAAAACATTGACTCGTAAGTTGAATGATGTTTTTGAATGTTTCTTGTTTATGTGTTGTATTGTTTAGCCAATTTCCCTCGTTGGTTTATTGCCTTGTAGGGTATAAGTTTGAACTTTAAATTGTTAATGTTCAAATCATCTATTCCAAAATTTCTTCAGTAGCTGAAAGTTCCATATATAATTTTATTAGAGGTACTTTTACTACATGAGGCAGTAACGGATGGATGTAAGATCTCATTGTTTTGCATTATAGAATGTAATATTCTTTTATGAAATTAATAATTAGATCCTTTCTTCTGATTGTAATATGTTCTCTAAAGTATTACAAATCTTGAATTCCTGCATGAACAATAATCATGGATTTCACAGAAATTACAATTTTTATGTTTCTTTGGCATGCTCTTTAATGCCAAACAAGTTCTTGCAATTTGGGTAATCTATTCAGTCAAAGTTCTTGGAAAGTTAAGGGAAGAACAAAAACAAAAAAATGCAATTTGTTATCAAAAAATTCCCACATCCCTCATTTTTTCTGTCTTTTGCTTTTTATTGCAGCCTCAATATTGAAACCTTATGAGAAATACAGATTGATCCGGAATCCAAAACTCAAAAATCAAGGAAAGCTGATAACCTTGTCTAAGTTTTTGTCCTTGACTGAAGGCTCTCGCATCTTGATCAGCATAGAGGTGAGTTCTTCAATTTGTATATTTTTTTATCAGGATTCATTGGTGTGTAAGGTGCTGACTTCTACAAGCTATTACTCTGATATTAAAAATTTATTTTTTGATCTTATGATGAATATTTTGTTAGAAAAAGTAGCTTCATAAAGGAAACCAATTTAAATACACAGGTATTTGGTACTTTTTCTTTAGTTGCTGTATTTGGTACTTGAAAATTTCATGTGTTTAAACTTAGTTTTTTATAATGGTCCATCTTGATTCACTCCTTTTATGCTTTATTAATGCCATTTTCATTTATTTTGTTATCAGAATGCTGCCTATCTGGCAGAGAAGCAGAATTTAAGTGTGATCAATGCAGTCCTTGATGCTCTAAATAAAACAAAACCAAGATCACACAAAGTTATGATTCAGTCAACTCATAGCTCAGTGCTTAAAATGTTTGATAAATCCAAATTGGAAAGGGTTTACAAGGTTGATGAGAACATTGGCGATGCTGCTGACTCGGCTATTAAGGACATCAAATCATTTGCTGATTCTGTGGTAATAGGAAAGAAGTCTGTTTTTCCTGAAACTTCAGCCTTTTTGGTTAACTCTACAAACATTGTGGCAAAGCTAAAATCATTTAAGCTCCCAGTTTATGTAGAAACTTTCAGCAATGAATTTGTGTCTCAAGCATGGGACTACTACTCTGATGCATCTATTGAGATAAATTCATTTGTAATTGGAGCCAAGGTTAATGGCATCATTACTGACTTCCCCAAGACAGCTAACAGATATAGGAGTAAGTTCAACCTTTTATGTCAGCATTTGCTTCTTGAACAAGGATTTTGGAAAATTGACATCACTTGGTTCTTTCTTGAACAAGGACTAATAATAACTGTTTGTATGAATCAATTATTCCCTCCTTGCTGATTAGATTATTGTTGTACTTGTTGCAGGGAACTTGTGTTTAAAGCATGGCAACAAAGCACCTTACATGAGCCCTATTGAACCTGGCAAACTTTATAAACAAATTTCTGAGTTGTTCCTTCCACCACTTCCCCCACCAGCCCCAGTCTTGATTGATAGCAATGTGACAGAGGCACCTTTGCCTAGTGTTTCTGGAAGAGTTCCAACTGCTTCCTAGGCTGCTCCAAAAGTGGTTGCAGTAGCTCCAGCCCCCATCAAAGCATAAAGAAAAGTGAACAATAAAAACAAGTGTGGCCTATTCATGCCCTTCCCTTGTGAATTCCATTGTTGGAAAGGGAATAAAAAAATGTCTTTGTATGAGAAGTATTTTTTTATTGAATTGAACATTAGAGTTATTATTATGGTAGTTGCTACTGTGATGATCCATATGGTCTTTTTTTTTATCAACTATTCTTCTTGTTAGTTGTTTCTATCAAATGCTAAACAATTTCTATACACTATATTTGATCCAGAGGTAAATCTCAATTAACTCTCACATCTTTTCAAGTATTAATCTATTAATATAACAAAATAATTACAAATGAAATTTTAAATATAAAAACACTAACACAAAATGATATTGAAAATTTGAGTTACTAAAGTTGAAATCACTGTTATAAAAGATGCACATCATTTTTCATTCAAAACGTTAAAATAATAAAATTGTGGATATTTTTATATATTATTTAACCTTTTCATTTTTATTCAATATGAGATTTAAATTATACTTGAATTTCTATCAATCAACAATGTTATCAATCAAGAATATTTCAACTATAAACAACAAGATCAATTACTTGTTGTTTGACTTCTTTCTTCTATGACTAAGATGGTAAGTCTTATACTTCTTTCTATATCAACCAAATTGTATTTCATATACGCTAATTTATTCCATACAAGTCAATGCATTTATCACACTTCACTCAAAAAAAGAAACATTAGAATAACTAAATATATAATAAATCACAAGAAGTGATATTACTAAAGAGGAGAGATAATTGAATCGACTTCTCTCATATCAAATATCATATTTACTTAAGCAATAAATAAAAGAAAATTCTCCCAAAACCTAAAAAAAGGTAAAAAAAATCTTAAATTTAAAAAGATAAAATATATAAAAAAATAAATTCATTTTATATTATATATAATCTTTATAATTTTAACATAACAAAATATCCATACTCTATTTATCTTAAACTTTGTCATCCATATTTAAAAGAAATATATACCACATTTTCATACGTTAAACTCGTTTATTAAACAGAGATAACATGTATAAGTGAATACATGCGCTTACAAGTAACCTTTCCATGATTTTAGTCATCTTATGTAATTTATGATATGTAAAAGTAAATGATTTAGAATATTATTAACATGTTAGCTTCATAAATACTCATCCACCTCACTTCAATTACACTCCATTCAGATCACTATCAATCTTATCTTTGTCCTTTCTTCATTACTCATTGACCTTAAAAGTCATGTTAAAATGCCAATAATTAATTTGTGAGAAAACCTAACATTCTCACTTGTTTTGGGAACTGAAGAATAGGAAAACTCAGTCGTCACAATTTATCCTTCCTCTAAAATTCTTATTGTATGTCAACACAAACGACACCAATTATATTATTTGACTTTTTACAATAATTAAATCAACAATAATTTTAAAATCTTTATTATAAGTTGTTTTCAACTGTAGTTAAAATTCTTTTTTCTAGTAACATTAGAAAGAGTTGCTTTAGTTTAGATAATAATGTAGAAGTTAGAAGTAGCAAGAACATTAGAAAGAGAAAGTGGTTTAACCAATATTTCATAAATTAATTTTTTTGATAAAACATGAAATTCAACGAGTTTTTGACTGAAACTAATCAATCAAATCTAAAAAAAAGGTTATTAGCAAAATTAATGATTTGAATAAACCTTTTCATAAACACTTTTAAAATAAAAAATAAAAGGAAAAAGGTAAGTTTTTCTACAATTTAACGTATAGAAATTCTCTGCCATAACTTTTCTAAATTTTGAATTTTAATTTGTTCATTTCATTTTTTTTTAATTTTTCTCTAAATTCATCTTATTAAAGTTTGTTAAAACATTTCATTATCTTTTTAAGGTTTGTTTTTGGCGTGTATAAATTTGAAGAATTCAACCAAATTCAACCTTATGAAGAGATTATTAGCTAAAAGAAAAGCAGAAAAATAAATTAATTTGAACTTAGAAATTAATTCTCTGCCACACACTCACACTATCGCCCATCCCATTCACCGTGCCCACCGCCGTAAAAGAACCGTACACTCTCTCTTCCACCACGCGGGACCATTTTCTTTTTGGGTTTCAAACCCATTAATGAGTGACATATTTATTATGTCAATCAATCTTAAATTGCATTCAATATTAAGTGCAAATTTGAATATTACATTTATTGTTTTCAGTTATATATTTTAGAAACATTATTGGAACTAAGATTAACCTTCAATGGCAATGCTTGCATCTCTTGCCACGCTCTCTAAATCATCTATAACATAAATAAAAATATATTTGATTACTTAAAACAAAATGCTAATTCGATTTATATTATTTAATAGTCTATGAAGACTTTCTTTTTCTCACATCCACCACATTTTCAACAAATTTAAAAGTAAGATACTTAAACTTTGGACAAATTTATCTTAACCAATCACCTTACTTTTTTATTTATTAGCAAAAGTTGACTAGTTCAAATTATGAGGTTAGTGCTTTTATTTATTAATAAGTATTGAAATAATAAATAATTCTCATCACCTAATAAGTAGTAGGACATACTCATTACTTGATTTGTAAGTAAAAAACTTTTTGTACTTGATATTTTACTTTTATATTATTTGTAATATATACATTTATATTTTTAAGTATGAATTTTGGGAAAAGATATTGACTATAAAAAGATATGGACTAACGCTAGTTTACTACTTCTTGTTATTTAATCTCTAAAGGCTCACAAAGAATAAGAAAATTGATATAATAGTTGAGGTGGCAAAGGTGAATGTCATTACTTCTCTTTCTTTACATCCAGAAACTTTATAACCAAGAGTTAAAGGGGTGTCTAACAATCCTGTTACGACTACTGTAAAAAGGTGAACATGCTTATAATTTATACTTATGTTCCTCTTCATTAGCTAGTGAAAAGATTAGTGGTTCTCATAAGAAGCAAAGATGGTTCATTGAATAATACTCCAAGTTTGAACTTGTTGTGGTAAGTTAACATGATAACTAACCAAGTTAAAAATTTTGAAGGATACTTTTACCCCACTTATTTCAAACCTCTAACCAATGTTGGACCTAAAGGTAGCTTTAATCCCATTAAGGTAATGTTGGCCAAGGAAATGCCAATTATACACCATTTGAAACAAACAAATTCCAAATGTCACATCAGAGAAAGTTAGAGATAATCATGAAGGATCATCAACTCATGATCTATGATGAATATGCGTATGTGACGGAGGATCATCAACTCATTATCTATGATGAATGTGTGTGTATGTGTGTATGTGGATGTGTGTGCATGCATGTGTGATTTTTTATTTTACTAGATAAAAACATGTAATCAAACAAAGAATTTAACTTAATTATAAGTTTACTATTTAATAAATTGTCTTAACTAGATATGTCAAGTATCACAAATATGCATATATGTTCTATTAATTAATAAAACAGTACAACATTCATATTGAGCTTATAACTTATAATCCAAGAGAATCATATTCAGTATTCACTTATAAAAATATCTTCCTTAACTCAATTACATCAATGGAGAGGAAGCGGAAGCAGATAGGCTTAGAGTACAGAACCTCCAGTCTGATGAAGCATTGCATCAATTTCATCACCATCCTCCATTTCCAACTGCAAAAATAAAAGTTCAAGTCAAAACTAAAAGCTGAACAGTTGAGATGTAGAATCCATGAAGAAAGCTGTAGGAAACACAAACCTCATCAGGAGTCTGCTCAGCACGAAGGCGACGGCCATCAAAGAGAAAAGCAATCGAGATGAAATCAACCGACTGTCGCTCACAATAAGCATTCATAAGTTTTTTCAATTGAGTGCTTCTCTTGATCTTGAAGAACACCTCATTCCCATTCTACCACATCCAATTACCAATTAACAATTTTAAAAGAAAACATCAAATTTAAACTTTTACCCAAACCCATAAATCCAAACCAAAACGAAACATAATCGGAGTCACCCTAACAATAAAACCCCAATTCAGTAAAAAAAAAAATTGATTAAAGAAGATACATCCTTTGACACATAATCATAATACAATAAACAATGCAAAACTATCTCAAACTCACCAGAATGCAAAATCGAAGATCTACAACACTCAAGTAACATGATCTAATAGAAAAACAAACCCCTAGAAATGGAAAGAACAAAGAACTAACGAACAAAAGAACGTACTTGTCCCTTGACTTTAAGGTTAATGTGTGCTCCTTGCTCGCTGGGCTTCTTGCCTTCCTCACTGTTATTGTTATTGTTATTAACATCTGACATCTTGAACTCTTTGGACAAAACCTCTGTATCTACTCTCTCTACAATATTTATGTCTTGTACAATTCCCTTATATCCCTTCACATTTTATGTTTAAAAAAAATAAACCAAAGTAAAAGTGAAGGTTAAATAACAAATAGTGGATGATGGTTAAGTAATAAGGGTGAATTTTTTTTTAAACTGTAACTATTTAAAAAATAAAGCAAGAAAAATATAGACTAAACAAAAACGGTAATCAATTCTAAGAGAAAAATAATATTTTTCCATAATAATATTACAAGAAAAAAGCATAATATAAATACATTTCAAGTAAATTATTAGTATTGTGAACTTGTGATTCTTCCATTAAATTTGGAAGAATCATAATTGTTACCTCTATTGTATTTACGAGAAAAAAAAAATGGAAAATGATACTTTTATACTGTATTTTCTCTTACTTCCATTTGACACTTCAATGTGGCATGTGCTGTCCCGCGTGACAATGAAAGAGAAAACACAGTTGTTTTTGGCATTCCACCCCTCAGACATATGTGTGTTCCAAAATTACAAACAACAAACCACTTATTTGAAGTGAGCTAACCACTTAGTATTTTCACCCCTGAGACACGTGTGTTCCAAAACTACACACAACAAACCACTTATTTGAACTGAGCTAACCACTTAGTGTTTTCACCCCTCAGACACGTGTGTGTTCCAAAACTACACACAACGAACCACTTATTTGAACTGAGCTAACCACTTAGACATTTCACTCCTGAGACACATGTGTGTGTTCCAAAATTACACACAGTGAACCACTTATTTGAACTGAGCTAACCACTTAGTGTTTTTATCCCTCAGACACGTGTGTGTTCCAAAACTACACACAGCGAACCACTTATTTGAACTGAGCTAACCACTTAGACATTCCACCCGAGACACGTGTGTGTTCCAAAACTACACACAGCGAACCACTTATTTGAATTGAGCTAACTACTTAGACATTCCACCCCTGAGACACATGTGTGTGTTCCAAAATTACACACAGCGAACCACTTATTTGAACTGAGCTAACCACTTAGACATTCCACCCCTGAAACACATGTGTGTGTTTCAAAATTACACACAGCGAACCACTTATTTGAACTGAGCTAACCACTTAGTGTTTTCACCCCTCAGACACGTGTTTGTTCCAAAACTACACACAACGAACCACTTATTTGAACTTAGCTAACCGCTTAGACCTTCCACTGCTGAGACATATGTGTGTGTTCCAAAACTACACACAGCGAACCACTTAGGTGAACTGAGCTAACCACTTAGACCTACCACCCCTGAGACACATGTGTGTGTTTCAAAATTACACACAGCGAACCACTTATTTGAACTGAGCTAACCACTTAGACATTCCACCCCTGAGACACATGTGTTCCAAAACAACTGTATTTTCTCTTTCATTGTCATGCGGGACAACACATGCCACGTCGGAGTGTCAAACGGAAATAAGAGGAAATGTGGTGTCAAAGTATGATTTTCCAAAAAAAAAATATCTACTTACATTGATGTAGCTTTGTGACCAGATATATAAAATTATTTTTTTATTATCTCATTGAAATTATGAAGAATTCTTCTCATAATTGTTATTATATTGTTTAACTTTTAATAACGGTTGAAAAATAATACTTTTAAACTATTAATACAAGTAGTTTTTAACTCTCGTTAAAAATCTCACATGTGAGGAAAGTGATGACCTGAATAAATAACTCTTGAGTAAAGCTTTGTAAGATTAATTGATGGATTATAGAAAAATTGATTTGAAATATGTGAATTGTAGCATATTACCATCAACTTCTTTTTTTCTCACAATTATACTAGAAAAATCCATAAATTACTTACAAAAATTACATACATATAAAAATTCGTATGTAAAATGTAGATATTATATATAAAATTTTACATACGGTATGTAAAATCAGAATTATATATGGATTTACATCTATATATAAAATTAGCATTATATATGAATTTTACTTACGGATTTGCATCCAGAATCATTACATTCAGATTTAATCCATAAATAATATAATCCGGATGTAAAATCAACATTATATACAAAGTTATTCACATCTGTATGTAAAACTAACATTATATACAAATTTTTATAAATGGATTTACATCCAAGATATTACATGCAGATTTAATTCGTATATAATCCAAATATTTGCATTATTATTATTATTATTATTATATTATATAAATATTAATAATATTATGATTGTTATTATTAGTATTAATATTAATATTATTATTATCATTATTACTAATATTATAATAAATAATATTATGAATATTATTAATTAATAATATTATCATTATTAATATTATTATTATCATTAATAATATTTTTAATAAAATTTTTAATATTATTAATCATACTATTAATATAATAATATTACTACTATTATTATCATTAATATTATTTTGATTATTATTATTGTTATTATTACTATTATAAAATTATTATTAATATTACCAATATTATTACTATTAATATTATTGTTAGTGTTGATATTATTATTATTATTATTAGTATGATCAATATTATTAATAATGTTAGTATTTATATTATTATTAATTATAGAAATCATAATCACAATATTAATAACAATAGCTATAATAAGAATGTTAATAATCATAATGTGACAGCAAAGTTAATCTCATTCAATGGTAAGGTGAGTTTTGTATATTCGAGGTAAAAAAGTAAGAAAATTAAAAGAAAAACTAGAAATAATTTTTTTTTAAAAAATTATTCGTTACATATGAAATAAATTCGTATGTAATCCATCGATAAATTACTTACGAGCTTATTACATATGAATTTTCATGCGTGTGTAATATGATTACATTAATTTTTAACCATTACATACAAAATTTGTCTGTGTTTTTGGTGATTACATACGAATTTTATCCGTATGTAATTTTAATTTTTTTTTAGTGTTACGCTCTTTAATATATTTTTTCTTATTAATTTTTTCATTTCATACCATACAATGAAAAATTGAAATGGGAGATAAGATTCAATTTTGGAATGATATATGGTTAGGAAATCAATTATTGAATAAACTTTTTCCAAGACTTGTTACTTTCTAATTCATGTAAAAGTATTTTAAGTGAAATGGGAGATGGAGGGATGGTACATGGAACTAGAAAATTACATAGAGAAGAGACATATTTTCTTGGGAGGCAGAATTGGTGGACGAATTAATGCAGTTAGTGGATGACAAAAATCCTAGCAGAGATTGTCAGGATAAAAGAGTGTGGAGAGATGACGTTGAAGGTCAGTTTTCCGTTAAGTCAATGTATTATACTACAAAATACAGAACAGGGAAAGAATAACAATATTTTCAAAGCACTTTGGAGTTTAAACATTATTCCTAGAGCTACACACTTAGGATGGAGAGTATTCTTAGATAGAATCTCTACTAAGGTGAACTTGGTTAAAAAAGGGATAGGATTGTCAAATAAATTGTGTGAGATATGCAAGAAAGAGGAGAAGACTTCTTGCCATTTATTTTTTACTGTAAATTATCTAAACAATTATGGAATAGGTGTGATAGTTGGGTAGGGGTAAACTCTTCGAACCATAATCAACCTTTGACTAACTTTCAACATTTCCACATCCTGGGTCTAACTAAACAAAATACGTTTTGGAAAGGTATGTGAATTGTAATTGTTTGAGAAATTTGGAATCATATAAATAGGGTTATTTCAATAATGGGAAGGTGGCTATGGAGGAAGTTTGGTGCTTAGCACTGAACACTTGACTATGGCTAAAATGTAAAAAATCTGGAATTATGTTTTCCTGCTCCGACGACTGGTATCAAATACTTGTGAGATGTTTGGAGACACCGCATTAGAATATTATGCATGCATTAGTAGGGTATTTGTCAACACCCAATTTCGTCCGGATAAATAAAATTTATCTCAAAAAAAATGATAAAAAATATTTCTAGTTAACTTTCAAAGAAAATTCAAAATGTTATCGTCAAAAAAGTATATAAAAAATGTTTTTTTTATCGTTATCCTTTTATTTTCATTTTCTTAAATAAAAAATAATAATTTTGATCAATTAAAAAAATAAAAAAAAATCATCTTTAAATTTTTTTTTATTTGTTTAGATTTATTATTTTTTCTCTTATTTTCAAAAAAAAATACGAAAAAATATTTTGCTTGTCTTTAATAAATAAAATATACAAAGGGGTTTTAATAAAGAAAAGAAGGAAAATGAAAGAAAAGACAATGTTTGCTTTGATCTTGGGCACGGTTTTAAAAAAGAGAGGTATGGAAAAGTTTTGAAAAAAAGGAGAGGTATGAAAAGTATTAAGGATAGAAAAGTAATTTTATACTTTAGATGAGATTGCTTTTTTTAATTCTTATTTCCAAAAAGTTTGGACCCCACTCACATGAAAAATAAAAATATATTGTGTGAATCCTTTCTCTTATTCTCTAGGTCCTGGACCATTTACGTGTGCACCTCTTTCATTCTTCAAATTTGCACGCCTTCAAAATATGTTGTGGGGCCGCGTGTAGCCTTTTGTTATGTTAAAAGAGAATTGTGTTTTTGTCCCCAATACTCATGGTCCCACAGGCTAAAAAAGCAAAAAGAAGAGTTACTTTAATCCCTGCAAAAAAATTTGTTTGGTCTCCTGCAAAATAACCGTTGTGTTTCCTCGGCAAAGAAAGACAAACTTTGCTCAACTTTGCTCACAGAGAATAGGTTAAAACGAGCAAATAAAAAAAATCTAAAAAAACCTTTAAATCCACCATACACCACTTTTCTCAAAGAATAATGTTACGTTGACACTGTTGGTGGATTACCCCCACTTGACACCGGGGTAATTGTGTCAAAGTAGCTTACGTGACAGGGACAACTTTGGAAGTAAAAATTAACTAAGCCCTAAAGCGTTGCACGCTCAGAATTCGTAACTCCCGCCTCCTTTCAAACTTTCAGCTCCTCTCAAACTCCCTCCTCCTCTCAGTCTCAAAGTCCCTCCTCCTCTCAGTCTCTCAATAAAGCTTTGCCTCCTCTCAGCGTCTTCCGCCTCCTCTCATTCGAAAGGTCTCTCGTTCACTCTCTCAGTCTCTTCTACACTCTTGCTCTGTGTCTGTCGCTTTCGTTCACTCTCGCTTTCGCTCAGGTCCGCCTCGTCTCAGTCTCTGCCCTAGAAAAGGTTCGTTTTTTATTTGGTTTTCTTTTGAAAAGCGTGTAAAGGTTGCTCTTTTCAGTGATTGCTCATGCAAAAGGATGTTTTTTTTTGTTTGTTGAATGATTTGCGTGTAAAGTTTTGGTTTTTATGCGATTTTACAGAACATCATTTGTTACCCATGTATTGACGAGGGGACACCTTAGTTCATGTTATGGCGACTGAGGATC